>Ga0068856_100002342_pt1 | contig 19500 bp, 14 predicted proteins | sample KBSCornC62_FD_66595 | JGI IMG/M metagenome (GOLD analysis project Ga0068856, IMG submission 66595) | Corn rhizosphere microbial communities from Kellogg Biological Station, Michigan, USA - KBS Corn C6-2 | ecosystem: Host-associated > Plants > Roots > Rhizosphere > Soil ... | reverse complement strand
CCAGCGACGCCTTTGGTGGCGGTGTCAGCCAGGTGAGCTTCTGAATATCGGCAACGCCCCACTGCGCCATATCAAGCACCAGCGCGGCCAGGTCGGCTTCCATAATTTCGGGAATGCGATGCCCGGTCAAGCGCTCGTGCGTGGCGCGTGTCCACATGCGGTAGCACACGCCGCTGCTTAAGCGGCCCGCGCGGCCTGCACGCTGATCGGCCGAATCTTTCGAAATGCGTACGGTTTCGAGTCGCGATAATCCCGAGCGGGGATCGAAGCGCTGCATGCGGCCAAAACCGGTGTCCACTACAATGCGAATGCCTTCAATAGTGAGACTGGTTTCGGCAATAGACGTGGCCAGCACAATTTTGCGGCGGCCATATTTATTGGGCATAATGGCCAGAAACTGCTCCTGCTGCGGCAACTGGCCATATAAGGCATGAATGGAAAAGTCACTTTGCCCTTTTAAGATCTCCTCGCATTTGCGGATCTCACCTTCACCGGGCAGAAACACCAGGGCATCGCCCTCATGTTCGCTCACAGCTTTCATAACGGTGCGCGCTGTGAGCTCAGGCAGCAGCGTATCATCGGCATCCTGCGTATAAATAACTTCCACGTCGTGCTGGCGGCCTTTGCTCTCTACTACCGGCGCGCCTAGCAACGAGGTGAGCTGCGGCATGTTGAGCGTGGCCGACATGATCATGATGCGCAGATCGGGACGCAGCACCTGCTGTGCTTCGCGACACAGGGCCAGGGCCAGGTCGGCATGCAGGCTGCGCTCGTGAAACTCATCAAAGATCACCAGGCCCACATCTTCAAGCGCATTGTCGTGATGCAGCATACGCGTTAAGATGCCTTCGGTCACCACTTCCAGCCGCGTAGAAGCGCTCACCCGGTTCTCGAAGCGGATGCGGTAGCCAATGGTTTTGCCGAGATCATCGCCCCACAGCGAAGCCATGCGCGCCGCAATCGTGCGGGCGGCCAGGCGACGAGGCTCGAGCATGATTATTTTTTTGCCGTTAAGCCAGGGCTGATCTAACAAGGCCAAAGGCAGCAAGGTACTTTTACCCGCACCGGGAGGCGCATGCACAATAAGCGTGTTTTGCTCTGCAAGATAACTCCGTGTTTGCGGAATGATCTCTGTAACGGGCAGTGGAATATCGAAAGGATTAAAGGACAAGGTGCTGATTTAGTCGCGAAGGTAGAAAACTTAATCTAATGTTAATATGGTGCCGTTCCGGCTGCTGATCCGGGTGTGGCAGCTCTTTTAGGTCGTGCCTTAACCCTCAGAGAAGATACTACTTTTTACAACTAATTCCACTAAACACAGGTTTGTACCAAAATTGCCTGTGAGAATTCTGTATGTCCCTGGCTTCAGGATTTCTTGGTAAAATCACCTCACAATAAGCTTTTTAGTGAGCGTACCATTTTTGGTTTGCACCCTTACAAAATAAAGGCCCGGCGCATAGCCCGAAAGCGGAAGCTCCACCTGTTCATTGCTTGTTACAACTGTATGCAGATCGTGACTCACGGCGTCTGTCAGGACAACAGACATCAGCTGGTGCGATAACAAGGTGATGCTCACTTTGCCGGAAGCAGGATTTGGATAAAGCAATACTGAAGCATCATTCAGCTGTTGCTCACGGATGCCTACATAGGTGGGATCGTTGAACAAAAGAAACCGGTCTACCTCAGCATTGGGAGAGGAAAAATTATTGACCCCCTTAATAATGATTGCCAGACCCGCATCGCCAAATCGCGTGAAACTCGTAATCTTCGGCGAGAAAAAACCATTCGAAGGTATGGCAGCACTATATACTGTATCTTTAAGCTGACCATAGCTTTGCAGCTGAAAAATATTCAGCTTGAGATCGTCACCCCAGGGCGTGGCAAAATAAAGCTTATTGCTGCGTGGATCGGGCTCGACACGAGAGCTGCTCGGATCATTCAGATTGCAAACGCCTACGAATGTTGGAGGAGAAAAGAAAGGATCGAGCACTTTGCCGTTGTCGCCATACAGCAGGCTGCCTGTCATTTTAATATCCGTTCCCATAAACAAATGGAGTGTCTGACTTAGCTGCGTCACACCGTTAACTGTATCTACCCTCATCAGGGTTATATCCTCATTACTCGATTCTGCGTTATAACCCACCACAATAAGCGAATCCTGTTGCGATTCAATAACTGTACTGCCTGTAAAGCCCGTTATTTCGCCAGGCAGTTTAGCGCCCCTGTAGTATGCCGCAATGCCGGCAAAAGAAGGAGATTGGTTAGGGTATTTTCGGGCCACCACAAACAGGTCGGGGCTCAGGGCAAAGGTAGCTATGTCGCCGGCCACATAGGATCCCGGGGCGCCAGAGCCAAGCGCTATAGTCTGATCAATGGTAAAAGTATTAAGATTCACCCGCTTAATAAAAGAAATGCCATCGAAGGCGAGGTATAAGAAATTAGTGTCACGTGTGAGTGTTAGCTTAGTCGGATTACTTCCTATTACCAGCGAGCGCTCCACCATAGCAGTGAGAGGGTTGACTTGAACTAGGCTATTGCCATAAACTGCGTCGAGACTGCTCACAGTAGCATAGAGCTTGTTTCGTTTTGCATCAAACACGCAGTTACGGGCCTGGGCGTTCACTAAGGTGAATGCCGGTTGGGCGCCTGCTGTAATGCATAGAGCAAGCAGGCAATAAAGAAGTGGGCTTTTCATGCGAACAAAAGTACTGAATAAAGATTATGGAAATGCATTACCGCTTATTTCGGCGCTGTCTATTCCCAACATTTTGCTATATTTGTAACCCTTTAAAAAACAGATAGAAAGAGCCGAATGAAGCAGATCCGCAACTTTTGCATTATTGCCCATATCGACCATGGTAAAAGCACCCTGGCCGACCGTTTACTGGAATTTACAAAAACCATCTCCTCGCGCGAAATGCAGGCACAGGTGCTGGATGACATGGACCTTGAAAAAGAGCGTGGCATCACCATTAAGAGTCACGCCATTCAAATGGAGTATGAACACAAAGGCGAAAAATTTGTTCTTAATTTAATTGACACGCCGGGCCACGTGGATTTCAGCTACGAGGTGTCGCGCTCCATTGCCGCCTGCGAAGGCGCTTTGCTTATTGTGGATGCCGCACAGGGCATCCAGGCGCAAACCATTTCCAACCTGTACCTGGCCCTGGAGCATGATCTTACGATCATTCCTATTTTAAATAAAATGGACCTCCCCTCAGCAGAGCCGGAAATGGTAACCGACCAGATCGTGGAGCTGATCGGCTGTGAAAGGGACGAAGTAATTCCTGCCAGCGGAAAGACCGGCATGGGCATCGAGGAAATTCTAACAGCCATCATTGAGCGTGTGAAGCCGCCGGTAGGTGACCCGCAGGCGCCTTTGCAGGCGCTCATCTTCGACAGCGTGTTCAATTCGTTCCGCGGCATCATTGCCTATTTTAAAATTGAAAATGGCACGATCAAAAAAGGCGATAAGGTAAAATTTGTGAATACAGGCGCTACCTACAATGCCGATGAAATAGGTGTTCTGAAATTAAAGCAGGAGCCGCGCAATACGCTGTCAACCGGCGATGTGGGCTATATTATTTCGGGCATCAAAGAGGCAAAGGAAGTAAAGGTAGGCGATACCATTACGCACTTTGACAGGCCCTGCGATGCCGCTATCCAGGGATTTGAAGATGTAAAGCCCATGGTATTCGCGGGAATTTATCCTGTAGATACCGAGGATTTTGAAGAGCTGCGCTACAGCATGGAGAAGCTTCAGCTGAACGACGCCTCTTTAACCTGGGAGCCGGAAAGCTCTGCGGCCCTTGGCTTTGGCTTCCGCTGCGGCTTCTTAGGCATGCTGCACATGGAAATTATCCAGGAGCGCCTGGAGCGCGAGTTTAACATGACGGTGATCACCACGGTGCCTAACGTGTCGTACCTGGCGCATAAATCAGATGGCGAAGTGGTGGTGGTAAACAACCCTACCGATCTGCCCGATCCGGGCCGCATTGACTATATTGAAGAGCCGTATATTAAGGCCAACGTGATCACCAAATCCGAATTTATCGGGCCTGTGATGAGCCTGTGCATTGAGAAGCGCGGCCAGATCATGAACCAGAACTATCTTACCGCCGACCGCGTGGAGCTGGTGTTTGAAATGCCTCTGGGCGAAGTGGTATTTGACTTCTTCGATCGCTTAAAATCTATTTCAAAAGGCTATGCTTCGTTTGACTATCATCCGATTGGCATGAAGCAGTCGGACCTGGCCAAGCTGGATATCCTTCTGAACGGAGAGCCGGTAGATGCCTTGTCAGCACTCATTCACCGCAGCAATGCCTATGAGTTCGGCAAGAAGATCTGCGAAAAATTGAAAGAGCTTATCCCGCGCCAGCAATTCGAAATTCCTATTCAAGCAGCCATTGGCGCCAAGATCATTGCCCGCGAAACCATCCGTGCCATCCGCAAGGACGTAACTGCAAAATGTTATGGCGGCGATATCAGCCGGAAACGCAAGCTCCTCGAAAAACAAAAAGAGGGTAAGAAGCGTATGAAGCAGGTGGGCAGCGTTGAGATCCCGCAAAGCGCCTTTATGGCCGTGCTGAAGCTGAACGATTAACGCAGATTATTAATAAAGGTGCAGCCGGATGACGACTAAAAAAGCCATTTTCTTTTTCTCGTTGCCTGTGCTGGTAAGCCTTCTTCTTCATCTGTGGGTGTTGAAGCTTGATCTCATTGGCTATCATGTGTGGCGGCAAACCCAAACGCAAACAGTTATTTACAATTTTACGTTTTCTGATCATTCTATTTTTCATCCCCAGAAATTTGATCTTACCAACGGCACCACTTCATTGCTTTATGAATTTCCGCTCTATCAGTGGCTGATTGCGCAGGCGAATAATGCGCTCGGCTATTCGGTGCTGCACACCCGGCTGTTGTCGTTCCTGTTTTTTGCAGCTCTGTTACTGGGCTTTTACAGGCTGCTCAGGTGCTTTGTAAACAGGGAAGTGGCGCTTATCTCAAACACCCTGCTTTGCTTTTCGCCGCTGCTGTATTATTATTGCGTTAATCCCCTGCCCGATACACTGGCCCTGTGCTTTGCGGTATGGGCCCTCTTTTGCTTCTTTCAATTTATAACCTCTAAGCGGGAAGCGCTCTTTATTTGTTTTTGCCTGCTCATTTTACTGGCCACACTGATAAAGCTCCCTTACCTGATGTTTGGGATAGTGCTGTTACCCTATCTTTACAGGGCATTTCGCGGGCACCGTTACACAGCGCTTACCAAGAGGATCTTGTTTTTCGGAGCCGGAATGATCCCCGCACTTGCCTGGTATTTCAAGGCTATTCCCACCTGGGACAAAAACCCCGTGGCCATGGGCATGCTGGCCAATGACAAGCCGGTGCTGCAGCTGCTTGATTATTTCTGGTTCCATCTGATCTCGTCAACTCCCGAGCTGCTCACCAACTATGCCGCCTGTATCTTTTTAGTCTCGGGGATCTATTGGTTCTTTAAGCAGCATAAATATACAGAGGCCGTGCAACTGTACTTTATCAGCCTGTTTGCAATTACAGTATTGTATTTTCTGCTGGAAATAAATATGATCGAAAAAGTGCACGATTATTATTTAATGCCTTTTCTTCCACTGTTGTTTTTGGTATCGGCTTATGGCGTTAAAATGCTTTACGAAAAAAAGAAGAAGGTCCTGGTCTTATTTTTTACCTGCCTTGTTCCCATTACCGCCTGGCTGCGCATCAACACCAGGTGGGATCTCAGCTCACCGGGCTTTACAGAGGATTATTTAACGCAACAGGCAAAGCTGCAATCCATTATTCCGCAAGATCAGAAGTGCATTATCAATTACGACGACTCGCATTTTATCTGCCTGTATTATTTAAAACGCCAGGGCTACAGCCTGTTCGAAAATGAATTGAACGAACAGGCGTTAAAGGACCGCTATTTAAAGGGTGCGCATTATTTTGTAACCGAAGATCTATCTTTAGATCTGGCGCAATTTCCCGGGTTTAATTTTGAAGAGCTGTACAGCAAAAACTTAAAAGTGTATAAATTAAGCTTGAAATAACTTGCTGTTTAACTCCGCCATATTCCTCGTCTTTTTTCTTTGCGTGTATGTGCTGTACTGGTTTGTGTTCAAAAAATACCGCCTTTGGATCCTGCTGTTGTCGGGCTGCGTGTTCTATGGCTGGTGGGACTGGCGCTTTCTGCTTTTACTCTTCTTTACCAGCGGCATTGATTTTTTAACTGCTAAAAAAATCCACCACGAAGAGCGGCCGCACGTGGCGCGGCGCTGGCTCATCGTGTCAGTGACAGTGAACCTTATTACGCTGGGGTTTTTTAAGTACTATAATTTCTTTGCGGCCTCCTTTGTAAAGCTGCTGGGCCTGTTCCATCTGCATCCTTCATTTACCACCGTTCATGTGATCCTTCCGGTTGGCATCAGCTTTTATACTTTTCAATCCATTGCTTATGTAACGGATGTGTACAGGCGCAGGATCACCCCTGAACATTCGGCCCTGCATTATTTTGCCTTTATCTGCTTTTTTCCTCAAATGGTGGCCGGCCCCATTGAGCGCGCCAAAAAATTATTGCCGCAGTTCCATCAGCCCAAAATGTTCAGCCGCCGGTATTTTGAAAGTGGTATCAACCTGGTGCTTTATGGCTTTTTCCAGAAGATCGTTATTGCAGATAATCTTGCGTTGATAGTGGACCAGATCCACGGGCAGCTGAACAATTATACTGCCTCTGTGCTTATTCTCGGCATCCTGGCGTTTGCCCTGCAGATCTACGCTGATTTTTGCGGCTATAGCAATATTGCCCGGGGATGCGCTCAGTTATTGGGCTTTAAGCTGGTAAAGAATTTTTATTTCCCCTACTTTGCCTGTAGCCTGCAGCAGTTCTGGACGCGATGGCACATTTCGCTTTCAAGCTGGTTTCGCGATTATGTTTATATCCCCCTGGGCGGCAACCGCGCTAAGCCCGCACGACGCAGCTTCAATCTTCTGTTCACATTCCTGGTATCAGGGCTCTGGCATGGCGCTAACTTTACCTTTGTGCTGTGGGGCTTCTTTCACGGGCTGGCGCTTATTATCGAAAAGAGCGTTTCTAAACGGAGTTTCTCAAAATTGCTTCATGGCATTATTGTATTCGCAATTGTGAGTGTTTTATTCACCTTATTCCGCTCACCAAACCTGCATCACTTTTTTGAATACCTTGCCGCGCTGCTCACGAATAGTGGCAGCCAGGGCATTAATTCTGCCATAGCCGCTTTTGAAAGCAGGTATCTTTTCCTGTTGCCACTGTTTGCTTTTATAGTGTTCGAAATTTTAAAATACAACAAAAGCGGCCTGGGGCAGTACCGCTACAATTACCTCACCAACGCACTGGTGATCCTTTTTATCTTATTATTTGCCGTGTTCGAAAATGCACCGCAGTTTATTTATTTTCAGTTTTAATGAAGAGGCGCACCAAATACATATTGCTTTGCCTTGTGCCTGCGGGCGCCTTGCTGGCTGTGCTGTTTGCAGAACCTGACAAAAGCTTTCTGTTTGCCAACGACTCGGGCGATTGTAATGGCCGCAGCATCTTTATGTACAATGCGCTTTACAACAATCCTAACCAGGCCGATGTGCTGCTCGTGGGCTCTTCAAAAACCATGAATGGCATTAATGATTCGATGCTGAACCGCCTGGGCGGACAGAAGTTTTTAAATCTCGGTTACTGCCGCTTCGGGCGCAATCTCGACTATTTTTTTGTTGAGCAATATTGCCATCTGCATCATCCCAAAGCATTAGTGCTTGAGGTGCGCGAACACGAAAGCCAGGGCTCGCATCCTGTATCGCCGTTCCTGCTGCCCCTGGATCAGCTGGCGGTCAGCGCCTTTTGTATGAGCGGCGACTTCTTTCCCGATCTGTATAACAAATGGCTGTGCAATCTCAAGTTCATTCGCAAAAAACTGTTTAATCCCGGTGCGAATACAGAAGTGCCGCCTGTAGATGCCCGGGCAGGATTTTGGTATGGCTACAAGCCCCCGGTGCCCGAAGAGCTGAAACAGCAGCGCTACAGCGACAGCTGCACCCTTGCCAGCGAAAAGCCATCATCGAATGAAGCGCTGAATGCCGGCTCTGAATTTTACCTCAGCAAAATAGCTGCGCTTTGCAAAGCCAAACACATGCGCCTTTACCTGCTTTATCTCTCATCGTATGGCAATCTCTGGAAAACACCTGCTTCCTATGAGAGCTATCTGCGCTATGGCGCGTTCTTAAGCGTGCCAGACAGCATCCTGCAGGATGTGAACAATTTTTCGGACTTTGGTCACTTTAATCTGCAGGGCGCAAACAAAGCCAGCCTGTGGCTGGCAGGCCAGTTAAACAGGCACAAGCGCCAAGCCTCACTTTTCAACCCCAAAATTGTTCACAAGAACAGGTAACCAAAGCCTGTCCACAGCGTTATGCTCGTTAATTTTATACATGCGCTTTTTATTTTATAGTCTTTCGTTTCTGCTTTGCCTGGCAGGCTTTGCCCAGCCAAAAAAAGAATTTTATGATGCACAGCAAACCCAGCTCCGCTCAGAGACCGAACAGCAGAAAGGCATGCCACACGGGCAATACACCGAATATTACAAGTCGGGAAAACTAAGCCGCCAGGGCTTTTACAGGTATGGCGCCGAAGACAGCACCTGGACCATTTATTACGACAACGGCCAGAAAAAAGCCATTGAGCATTATGTAAGCGGCAAAAAATGGGGCACCAACACTTATTATTTCAGAAATGGCAAAACAGCGCAGATCACGCGCTATGAGAATGACAAGGCCGACAGCACCTGGACCTCGTGGTCAGAGAGCGGCACGCTGAAAAGCAAAGAGAATTTTGAGAAAGGAAAAAAAGAGGGTGAGTGGCTTTATTACTTTGACAACGGGCAGCTTGAAAGCAAAGGCACTTTTGAAAAAGACAAAAAGCAGGGCCGCGCCGAAACTTTTTTCAAGTCAGGAAAAACCGCCTCCGTTCAAAACTACTGCAGCGATGAGCCCTGCGGCGAGTGGGAAGAATATTACGAAAGCGGCCAGAAGAAATTTAAAAAAGAATATAAGGACGGTACCCTGTACCTCATCGATCTGTGGGACAACAAAGGCCGCCAGCTGGTAGCCAGTGGTAACGGCAGCCTTACTGCCAACTATCCGCACGGCACTATTAAAGCCATGGGCTATTACAAAAATGGCCTGCAGGACAGCACCTGGCGCTTCTTTCACGCCAACGGCGAGCTCGATTATGAAGCCACTTACGCGGGCGGCGCGCTCAACGGTTACTACTCATCTTATTACGCCAACCACAAAATAAAAAGCGAAGGAAATTTTACCAGCGATAAAAAAAGCGGCCTTTGGAAATTTTACACACCCGAAGGACAGCTCGAAATGCAGGGCACTTTCAGAGACAATAGCCGCGAAGAAAAATGGACCTACTACTACCCTAACGGAAAAATTGAAAGCGAAGGGAATTTCTTAAACGACAAGCAAAATGCCACCTGGGATTATTATTATCGCGGCGGCGAAAAATGGCGCCAGGGCAATTACGCCAGCGGCATCAAAACCGGTGTGTGGACCACCTGGTTTGAGAACGGAAAAAAATTGCAGGAAGGCCCTTATGTGAATGGAAAAGCCGATGGGCTCTGGACCAGCTGGTGGGACAATGGCACCAAAAAAGACGAAGGCCATCTAAAGGACTCCAGTCTGGTGGGCCTCTGGCAGGGCTGGTTTACAAACGGTAAACAAAACTACATTGGCAGGTATAACAACAAGGGCGCACGCCAGGGCGAGTGGCAATATTTTTACGAGAGCGGCGCTAACCGCGAGATCAGCAACTATGTGAACGGCGTGAAGCACGGCAAATACATGCAGTGGTACGAGCGCGGAAATTTTATTGACAGCAAAGGACAGTACCGTCGCGGGCATCAAAACGGCGAGTGGACCTACTACTATGAAACAGGTGGCATTAACCGCATTCAGCATTTTAAAAATGGCAAGCTCAGCGGAAAAACAATTATGTATTATCCCAATGCCAGGGTGCAAAGCATTACGCATTACAGCATTGTGAATGATCGTCGCAAAGGCAAAGTGCAAAGCGTGCCCGATGGAGAGTGGATTTTTTTCGATAAAAACGGCAAAGAGATCAACCGGACGCATTATGTGAACGGCGTGAGGAAATAATATAACACAGAATGCCTTCGGAAGCTCTCATAATTTAACATGCCGGGCAACCGAAAATAATTTTTATTGTTATATTTGTCTCACCATGATCACTCAACTTTATAAAGCGCTGGTTCTTTGTTCTGTCATGATGCTTGCATCCTGTGGTAACAACAACAATGAAAAAACAGAGGAGATCGTAGGTTCGGAAGAGCATCACAGCACATCCTCAGAGCAGGAAAGCAAATTCAACGCGCAGAATGTGTTTAACACGCTGCCCGACCGCAGACTGGTGCTTAAGCTGATCGAAGAGAACAAGATCGATTACAATCCCGATTTCTTAAACGACCCTACGGCCGTTAACAAATACACCGTTGAATACTTAAAAGCATTGAACCTGGGTATTTACGGCTCAGATCTGAGCATTGCCAGCTCTTTTGACCAGACACAGGAGAGCATGGTGTTCTTAAAATGCGTTAATATACTGGCCACCAATCTGGGCGTGAACAGCGCTTTTGATCAGCGCATGTTCGACCGCATTTCGGCCAACGACAATCATAAAGACTCCGTACTTGAAATTGTTACCGATGCTTTCCGCAAGGTCGATGAAATTCTAAAGAACAACCATCGTCCTGCTACTTCGGCCATTATCCTTTCAGGCTGCTGGATCGAAGGTTTGTATGTATCGTGCCGCATTGGCCAGGATGTGGATGCAGCGCCGGTGATCAAAACCATTCTTGAGCAAAAAGAATCTTTAAAGAACCTGATCGTGATGCTCGAAAGCGTGCAGTTGGAAAACAGCAGTCAGTTTGTGCTCGACGATCTCAGGGGCCTGTACCAAACCTTCGAAGCTACCGGCAGCGTCACCAGTTTCGACAAGAAAGCCATCGAAAAGATCACCGAAAAAATTTCAGCCCTGCGCAATGCCATCGTGAGCGGCGCACCTAACAAGGCTTAATTACTTCTTCTTTTCCAACCACAGAGACACGCAGAACACAGAGAAAAACAAATTTACTCTGCGTCATCACAAAGCGTAACACCTCTGCGCCCCCTGGTTCTCTGTGGTAAAACAGCCCCAATCTTAACCTTTTTTCTAATAGCGAACCCAACCGCTTTACGCCAATAATGCTTATTTTAGTATGAAGAAAAGCAGGGCACAATGCTTTGCGCAGATCGTTACGCTTACACCATGAAAAAATATATTCTCCTTCTTTTGTTCTTTGCGCTGTTCGGAAAAAGCTTTGGCTCGTATGTGCTCATTCCTATGGATGATTCGCAGAAGAATCATTTAAAAGCCTATGGCCTGGCCTACTGGGCCCTGAAAGGCGACCTCGAGATCTACTGGCTCATTAACTACCGCGGCGGAAGCTTTCTTATTCCCAATGCCAAGCCGGTGGCCAACGAATGCGTGATCCGCGGCATCAGCTTTGAGACCATTTCCGATGCGCAGGAAAGCTCTATCCTGGCAGAGATCGCCAATCCCGAAGTGAACCAGGATGCAGTAAAGCTCGAAAAGGCGCCGCGCATTGCCGTGTATTCGCCAAAAGGCAAGCAGCCCTGGGATGATGCCGTGACGCTGGTATTAAAGTATGCCGAAATCCCCTACGATGTATTTTACGATGAGGAGATCTATTTAGACAAGCTCAAGGATTATGACTGGCTGCACCTGCACCACGAGGATTTTACCGGGCAGTATGGCAAGTTCTACGCCATGTTTGCGCAGGCCGCCTGGTACCAGGCCGAGGTGCACGAAAATGAGGAAATGGCCAAAAAGCTTGGCTTCAATAAAGTGTCGCAAATGAAGCTGCACACTGCTAAAAAAATAAAAGAGTTTGTGTTTAACGGCGGCTTTTTATTTGCTATGTGCAGCGCTACCGACAGTTATGATATTGCATTAGCCGCAGAGGGCATCGACATTTGTGAGACCATGTTCGATCACGATCCCGCCGACAAAAATGCCAACAGCAAAATTGATTACTCGCGCGGCTTTGCCTTTGAGAACTACAAGCTCAGCATGAATCCCTACGAGTACGAATACTCTACCATTGATACCTATACGTCGCGCAGGCAATACGGCCCGACACAAAAAACGGACATGTTCACGCTCTTTGAATTTTCGGCCAAGTGGGACCCTGTGCCCAGCATGCTGTGCCAGAACCACACCAACACCATTCAGGGCTTCTGGGGGCAGACAGTGGCTTTCAACAAACAGTACATCAAAAAGAATGTGCTCATTATGGGCGAAGCCAAAGCCTATAACGAAGCGCGCTATGTGCATGGCGAATATGGCAAGGGCACCTGGACCTTTTACGGTGGCCACGACCCTGAAGATTATGAGCACCGCGTGGAAGAGCCGCCAACTGATCTTTCTCTGCATCCCAACTCGCCGGGCTACCGTCTTATTCTGAACAACATTTTGTTTCCCGCTGCAAAAAAGAAAAAACAAAAAACCTGATGGATCGGTCATGCAGGATTACTTCAGAGCCATACTTGCTGTACAACAGGCCATAGGCTACGATTGGGCCAGCTGCCTTCAGGCACCCGCTGAGTTTGAGCAGATCCTTGCCTTTGAAACCAAAGCCGGCTTTAAGCTGAACGATGAGCTGCTTGAATTGTATGCCTGCGCCAACGGCACGCAAAATCCCTGCAACAGCGACCAGGCCTTTCTTATTCCCATTCACCAATGGCTGAGCCTGGAGAGCGCAGCAGACTACTACTTCGCATACAAAGACACGTTGGCCAGCCGCTCTGCTTTGTTTAAAGAGCCCGGTGGTTATATTCCCGGGCCGAATTTATTTCCTTTGCTCGAAGATGGCCGCGGCAGCTGCTTCTGGGTAGATCTGAATGCCGATGATGAGCATTACGGCCAGCTCTTCAGAACAAATACCGGGGGCGATGCATCCTGCTATGCCTTCAGTTCACTGACCTCCTTATTTAAAACCATTAGTGAGGCTTATGATAATCAGATCATCAGCATGGACCCTGAAGGATGGCTGGAATGCGATTACGAAGACTATTACGCGCTGGCATCAAAAAATGAACCCACCATGCCGTGCTGGCAAAAAATATAATGCAGGCTGCGGTTATTTAAACCGATTTTGTACTTTTAACGCATCAATTTCCTTTTAAAAATAATTGTATCGGCGCTGGCGGTTTTTATCGTTACCCGTTTTTTACCCGGTGTTACCATCGACGATTACTGGTCGGCCATTGCAGTGGCCATTGTGCTGGCTTTTTTAAATGCCATTGTAAAACCGGTGTTGACTTTCCTTACCATTCCTATTACCATTCTTTCACTGGGTTTGTTCCTGCTGGTGATCAATGCTGTGATCATTCTCATTGCCGGAAAGCTGGTGATCGGCTTTCACGTGGCCGGCTTCCTTTCGGCCCTGGTCTTCAGTTTGGTGCTGTCGCTCTGCACCGCCATACTCAACATGCTGTTTGGCGTGAACAGCACGCGTGAGGAAGATTAAGCCTTGCCGGCTTACGCAGCTGTTTAAATTAAAAAAGGCTCCGCATGCGGAGCCTTTTGAGTATTTTAATTAAACGACTACTGATCGAACTTGTTATAGTTAGCCGGCACGCTCATGCTGGCGTCATCCGGCAGTGTCTTAGTGATCTTAACTACTTCCAGCCTGGTGAGCATTTTGCCATCAGCCAGTTGCCTTTCTTCGCTCATCAAAGGCATGCTGCCTTCTGAAAGGCCCTTGATCTGCGCAAAGTAAATGCTCTGTTTGTCTTTGCGGTTCCACAATTTAACGAGCGGCGAAAAGAAATTGAAGCCGCCATCGCCCACCCAGTAGGTAATTACAGTATTCTCTTCGATGTTCTTTACAGTATATTCAGTGCATTTGATGCCGGCAACAACCCTGGTGCCGCCTTTGGTCACCACGCATTGCCCGTGGATCACCTGCGGGGTTTCGCTTTTTTGATTGCCCCACAATTTGCGCTTCGGGTTCACAAATTTGATCTGCCCGGCGCTGAGGTCAAAAATAAAGCTGCCCTCAATGCTGTTGCCTTTGCGCGAATATTGGTCGAGTTTCACCAACTTGTCCTTTACCCAATACACATTGGTGGTGGTATCTTTTTGCGTAGCGTATTTAAACTCAATGCTGCCGTTGAAGCTTTGCCCCATAAGGCCCGAAAGGCTGAAGAAAACGCTGGTGAAGAATAAGAATTTTTTCATTGTGTGAATTTACAGATCACTAATTTATGTATTTTAGTATGAATGCGCCAAAAAAAGGAGAATAATTCCAAGGCTACCGGCAACGATGGCGAGGCCATTGCCCGGCAGCATTTGCAGGGCATGGGCTACACCATTCTTGAAACCAACTGGCGCTTTAAGCGATACGAGGTGGACATTATCGCAAAAAGCGGGCAAGTGCTGGTTTTTGTTGAGGTAAAGACGCGAAAAAGCGATACCTTTGGAGAGCCGGAACTGTTTGTGGACCGGCAAAAGCAGAATTTTTTAGTTGCCGCCGCGCAGCAATACATCATGCAGCATAACATTGACCTGGAAGCGCGCTTTGACATTATTGCCGTGCTGCAACTTAATAACACCAACACTGTAAAACATTTGGAAGCGGCATTTTACCCGCAGGCAAAGTAAATTAAATTTGAGATCATGAGTAAATTCAGTGGCAGGCCAAAGAGGTCAGCATCGCCGGGAGGCGACAAAAAAGGCAAAAGCTCTTATAAAGCCGGCCGTTCATTCAGTAAGAACAAAAATTTCCGCGAGAACCAGGTATCGGGCAAAGACGGCGGGAGCGGAGAGAAAAAGCCCTACGAGCGTCCCTTTAAGCGCAGCTACGAAAAACCCGGCACCGCTAAAGACGGCTTCAAAAAAACCGGTACCGGCGAAAAGAAGCCTTACAAAAGCTTCCGCGATGGAGACAGTGGCGAAAAAAAGAGCTTTGACCGCCCTTTTAAGCGCAGCTACGAAAAGCCCGGCACCGTCAAAGACGGCTTCAAAAAAACCGGCACCGGCGAAAAGAAGCCTTACAAAAGCTTCCGCGATGGAGACAGTGGCGAAAAAAAGAGCTTTGACCGTCCATTTAAAAGAGGCTATGAAAAACCGACCGGCGAGAAGAAGAGCTTTGACCGCCCTTTCAAAAAAGATCATGAGAAACCAGGCCGCACAGCCCCGCGCGACGATGACCGCTCATTCAAAAAAAGAGCCTCCTCACGAGATGAGGCGGCTCCAGCCGGCAAGCGCGTAAAATTCAGCGAGTTTGAAGAAGGCAATGCCTTTTCACCTGCGCCACGCAAGGATTACAAAGAGACTAAGAAAAAAGCGGCCCCGGCCAAAGCCAAAAACGACGATGGCCTCATCCGCCTCAACAAATACCTGTCTAATGCCGGCGTGGCTTCACGCCGCGATGCCGACAACCTGATCCAGAGCGGTGTGGTGAAAGTGAACGGCGTGGTGGTTGACCAGCTGGGCTACAAAATAAAACCAACCGATAAGGTGAGCTATGGCGATGCTGCTGTAAAAAGCGAGCGCAAAGTGTACCTGCTGCTCAACAAGCCAAAAGATTATATTACCACGCTCGAAGACCCGCAGGACCGCAAAACGGTGATGGAGCTCATTAAGGGCGCCTGCCGCGAACGCATTTACCCTGTTGGCCGTCTTGACCGCAATACTACCGGGTTGCTGCTGTTTACCAACGACGGCGAGCTCACCACCAAGCTCACACATCCCAAGTTCGGCATTAAAAAAGTGTACCATGTCACCCTGAACAAGGGCCTGAAAGCCGAAGATTTTGCCGCTATTACTGAAGGCGTGGAGCTGGAGGACGGCATGATCCGCGCCGACGACCTGGCCTTTGTTGGCGAAGGGAAAAAGGAGATCGGCATTGAGATCCACAGCGGGCGCAACCGCATTGTGCGCCGCCTGTTCGAACACCTGGGCTACGATGTGATCCGCCTTGACAGGGTGTCGTTTGCAGGCCTCACCAAAAAGGACCTGCCGCGCGGCAAACATCGCTTTTTAACCGCGAAGGAGATCTCATTTTTACAAATGATCGGTTAAAATATTTTGTACTTTTAAAGGATAAAAACAGAAACTAATTCATTACTAATATGTGTGGAATTGTAGCATACATCGGTGAAAGGGAGGCTTATCCCATTCTCATTAAAGGCTTGCAGCGTTTGGAATATCGTGGATACGACAGCGCCGGCGTGGCCCTGATCAATAAAAAAGGCGATCTGAATGTGTATAAGCGCAAGGGAAAAGTAAGCGACCTGATCGGCTTTGCAAAGGAAAACGACCTCAGCGGCACCGTGGGCATTGGCCACACCCGCTGGGCCACACACGGCGAGCCCAACGACGTGAACTCGCACCCGCAGTATTCGCAAAGCAGGAATCTGGTGATGATTCATAACGGCATCATCGAGAACTACTCATCTATAAAGGAAGGACTTAAAAAGCGCGGCCACAAGTTTGAGTCGCAAACCGATACCGAAGTGCTCATTCACCTGATCGAAGACATTCAGCTGCACGAAGGCATGAAGCTGGGTCACGCTGTACAGGCGGCCCTGAAGCAGGTGATCGGCGCCTATGCTATTGTGGTTCTTGATAAGAATGACCCCGAAACCATTGTGGCTGCTAAAAAAGGAAGTCCTATGGTAATAGGCATCGGCCAGGATGATTTTTTTATTGCTTCTGACGCATCGCCCATTGTAGAGTACACCAAAAATGTAGTGTATCTCGAGGATGAGCAGGTAGCTGTGCTGCGCAAAGGCCAGGAGCTGAAGATCCGCAACCTGAAAGACAAGGAGATTACCCCATACGTTCAGAAGCTGACCATAGAGCTCGAGTCGATCGAAAAAGGCGGCTACGATCATTTTATGCTTAAAGAAATTTACGAGCAGCCGCGCTCGGTGCTCGACAGCATGCGCGGACGTCTTAACGCCTCGCAGGGCGAAATAAAAATGGGCGGCATTGAAGACCACGCTAAGAAATTTGAGAAGGCCAAGCGCATCATTATGGTGGCCTGCGGCACCTCGTGGCACGCCTGCCTCGTGGCTGAATACCTGTTTGAAGAGTTTGCCCGCATTCCGGTGGAAGTGGAATATGCTTCGGAGTTCCGGTACCGTAATCCTATTATTTATCCTGACGACATCGTCATTGCCATTTCGCAAAGCGGTGAAACAGCCGATACGCTGGCCGCTGTAGAGCTCGCCAAATCAAAAGGCGCTACAGTGATCGGTGTTTGCAACGTGGTAGGCTCTACCATTGCGCGCGCCACACACGGCGGCTGCTATACGCACGCGGGCCCTGAAATTGGCGTGGCTTCTACCAAAGCCTTTACCGCACAGGTAACTGTGCTCACGCTGATGGCGCTGCAGGTGGCCAAGCTGCGCGGCACCTTAACACAGAGCCGCTACCGCCAGCTGTGCTACGAAATGGAAGCTATTCCATCAAAAATTGAAGAAGTATTAAAGCTCAACGATAAGCTGCGCGAGATCGCCTTTATGTTCAAAGACAGCAATAACGCCCTGTACCTGGGTCGTGGCGTGTCTTTCCCGGTGGCGCTCGAAGGCGCGCTGAAGCTTAAGGAGATCTCTTACATTCACGCTGAAGGCTACCCTGCCGCAGAAATGAAGCATGGCCCTATTGCCCTCATCGACGATGAAATGCCGGTGTTTGTAATTGCCACCAAAGGCGAGAACTACGAAAAAGTAGTGAGCAACATTCAGGAGGTGAAAGCCCGCAAGGGCCGGATTACAGCCGTAGTAACATCGGGCGATAAGGAAGTGAAGAACATGGCCGATTACGCTATCGAAATTCCTGAAACAGACGAGTTCCTGGTGCCGCTGATCGCTGCTATTCCGCTGCAGCTGCTCTCGTATCACGTGGCTGTGATGCGTGGCTGCAACGTAGATCAGCCGCGCAATCTGGCCAAGAGTGTGACCGTTGAATAAAATTTTCGCTTTATGAAAAAGGGCGCAATACTGATCTTACTGGTTCATTATTGCGCCCTTCTTGTTTCTCAGAACCTCACACTGACACGGCAGTTCGACACCTACCGCAAGAACGTGCCGCTGCAGATCATCAACAACGATGCCGGTTATTTTTACATGCTGCGCTACAACAAGCTGGCGCACGACATGACCGTTGAGCGGCGATCAAAATCTTCGGGGCAGGTGCTGGCCTTTGCGCCGCTGAAGCTTGACAGTGTGAATGCCAGCTGGTTTGATTACGAGCACCTCGATTATCTTTTCTTTGAGCACAACCATATTTGTTATTTTGTATTTGAAAAAATGCTCAACACCAGCAAGAGCATTTTTATGAAAGCCATTGACACCATGGGCCACTCCAACGGCTTTGTTGAGCTGGGCTCGCTCGACCTGGACAAGATGGCCGAGGGCTTTAACTTCAGTGTGACGCGCAATGGCGGCAGGCTGCTGGTGGTAAGCGCGCTGCATTACACCAATAAGTCGTCAAAAAAAGTAGCGCTGCTGTATGACGTGGAGGAGCGCCGCAACATCTGGGTGAAAAAGCTGCCGCTCGAGAATGCGCACACCGGCTATTCGCGCTGCTATACGGCTGATGCGCAGAATAACCTGTATTACCTCATCACCAAAGAATACGTGTCGGGCTATAAGCGCAAAGTGATCAATCAACAGCAGGTGATGGTGCCAGTGTTTGCCTGCGATTCGGTGATCATTGCCACGCTGCTGCACGACGACCCTCTGCCGCACCGCACACCGCTGGCCATTGGCAAATTAAACAGCTTAAAGAGCATTTACATTGATACTGAAAAAGAGCCGGTGGTGGTGGCACATTACACGCAAAACAACACTCAGGGGCAAAACCAGCCTTTTCTGCTGGCACAGGGCTTTAGCCCCGACCTGAGCCGCAGCCTGTTCTCTGAGATCGCGCCGCTGAGCGCATCGCTAGTGGAAAAGCTGACCTTTTACGATGGCGATGATCTTAAAGAGCCGGCCGGTAAAGATTACGCGCTGTCGGGCATTAGCCGCAACAATGGGTATTTATATTATATGGCCGGACGCAGCGAGCCCAATTATTTTAAAGAGCTCCTGTTGTGGAAGATCAATTTGCGCAACGGCCGTGTGCTGGACCAGCAGCTGCTTCCGCGCAAGATCTTTTATTTTGATGATCGCACACGCTTTAAGAACCTGGGATTGACAGCGCAGCAGAGCGTTGATGATAATCTGTACACGTTTGTGATCGAACATCCGAACAACCTGAGCCAGGGGCCGCAGGATTTTAAATTCCGTCGCTTTTCGAAACAGAAATACCTGAGCAAGGCCAACCTGGTGGCTTACATTCTGCGCCCCAACGGCGTGTTT
>Ga0068856_100002338_pt1 | contig 19510 bp, 25 predicted proteins | sample KBSCornC62_FD_66595 | JGI IMG/M metagenome (GOLD analysis project Ga0068856, IMG submission 66595) | Corn rhizosphere microbial communities from Kellogg Biological Station, Michigan, USA - KBS Corn C6-2 | ecosystem: Host-associated > Plants > Roots > Rhizosphere > Soil ... | reverse complement strand
AGCGCTTGGAGCGGACTCGCCGGTGAGACCTCCAGCATTACTTACAAGGACAACTCTCCATGAGAAAAACATTCGTCATAACCCTTCTGGTTCTTGCAGCAGCCGCTATCGCCTCAGCGCAAAAGCAGAGCGCGCGGCGACCTCCAGGAAGGAGCGTTGACCAAGTCATAAGACAAGTCGATCATGAACGGATTCAAGCGCAAATTGGTGCTGATGCTGCGGCGCTTGACCGCATCTACGCTGATGATTTTATTGGCATAGGGCCAAGCGGTACAGTAAGAGCCAAGCCTCAGGTTCTTGCAGATTTCACGTCCGGTGATTTGAAATTTCAATCTATCACCACCGACGATGTTCAAGTGCGCGTGTACGGTAATACAGCCGTGGAGACTGGCCGCTCAATCATGATTGGGCAAGACAAGGGGAAAGCTGTTCCTCGTGACAATCGCTTTACCAGAGTGTGGATAAAACAGTTCGGGCGCTGGCGGCTGGTTGCCAACCATTACTCTACACTGATTACGCAGTGATAATAGATGACCAACCGTGATCGTCGCGAAGCGCGCCGATTAAGTTGCGTTGACGACCTGCTCAACCGCAACGTTAGATCCTGTCATCGCGACAACTGACAGATTTTTATGGCTATGCATAAGGAGGTGGATGTTCACTGATTTAGAGTTAATGAGCATTCACGTCCGCGCCTTGTTCACCTGCGATCCTGAGTCGCGTCTTTTATTTATTAATGAACCAGGTATCACGATTGCTCCCGCTCCTCGCCTGTTTCTAGGTCGAACGCGAACTGCCAACATATGGAGGTTTCGCGCTGATCTACCAGAGAGTCTTAGCCAGGAACTGGATTTGTTATGTGCCGACGAGCCACCGGTGAGTACTGACTTTAAGGAGATGCCTCGCCATGCGGAAAGGTACAAGCGGTTACTCGAAAAACACGCGCCAATCAAGAGCGTATCAAACGGTCCAGCATATTACTTTTCTGAAGATATTGGTCCGTCAAGGCAGCCCGTCGATGTCACTGAAAAAGATGCGATGAGCTTACGACTGGGGTTTGAGGAACTGATTGAGGAGCTGGCCGATTGGCAACCGTTCGTCGCTCTTATCGTGGATGTTCACGCGGTGTCTGTGTGTCGCAGTGTTCGGATTACACCCGAAGCTCACGAGGCAGGTGTTGATACATTGCCGGATTTTCGTGGACGGGGGTATGCAGTAGATGTCGCGGCAGCGTGGGCAAGCCGAGTACGGGCCCGAGGCGCGATTCCGTTATACAGCACATCCTGGGAAAACGACGCCTCGCAGGCGGTGGCGCGGAAACTGCATTTAGCATGTTATGGCGCCGATTTCAGCGTCAGTTAATAGCTAAGAAAAGAAAGGAAACGTAAAGAGAAGTGACCTTTTAATCGTAGTTGGTTGGGAGTCACTCAAGCGGAACATTGGACGCCTTCTAAACGTCGTACTTGAATAAGATGAAGCGAAAACTCATTTGCTCAAGGCTGGCGATCTTCGCAGTCGCTCTGGTCATATCTTCTGTGTTAATAGTTTGCGCTCAGTCGACCAGCACGGATCCGCTCAAGTCTTACACAACTTGTAAAGTTCCCGGCGACCTAAAAATCAGAGAAGTTACTCGCCGGAACGCCACCAACAACTATCGCGAGATAACGGCAGACAAGGGAAAGCAAAAAGTTTCCGTTGTTGCTGGCTATCGTGTGATGTTTGCCTACCCCGACCTACCCTACTACTTTGCAAATGTGAAGATTGAGCAATCGGCTCCCGATAGTTATGCTGCGGACAAAGAGATACTCGTTAACCAACTCAAATACTATTCAACGATCAAAGAAGCCCACCCGATGATCTTTGAAGATAAGAAGATGCTCAACGACTTCGAGCATTATGGAATAGACCGCGACAAGATCGACGTTGGCGCACAGGTGGGAGTTCACATTCTGTTTTATGATCCGGCCAATCTGGTGGTCACAATCTATTTTCTTAACCAATCGAAGGCAGCCTTCTTCAATAACAGAAGATATGAAGATATTAAAGGGTATCGAGAAGTCAGGGACGACTTCCTGAACTCCTATTCCGAATGTCTGAAACGCGTTGCCGGAGAGGCTAAACACTGATGGCATTCAACAAGCGCCGGCTTCTTTGTTAAGTTGCTTAGGCAAGCCCCTCAAGTGTAACTTGGTAGCTAGTTTGGTAATTGGAATACGCTTTGGCTACACTACCCTTAACTCACAAAGGAGATCCTCATGATGAGTATGAACAACGAAGAGTTCGATCGAAAGATGGCTTTTATCGTGGAGCAACAAGCTCAGTTTGCTTCGGATATTCAACAGCTCCAGGAATCCCAGGCGCAGCTTCAAAAATCTCAGGCGCGAACGGAGCAAGTTGTAGCGCAGACCGCGGCAGCCGTGGCCCAGTCAGCAGAAACTATCGGCCAGGTGGTGGACGTAGTCACTCGCCTGGCCAACGTAACGCATGCCGGTTTCACCGAGGTGAATGCAAAGATCAACGCCCTGGTCGATGCGCAGATTCGCACCGAAGAAAACCTCGCTCGCACTGAAAAAAACCTTGCTCGCACTGATAAGAACGTCGCGAGCACAGATGAGAGCCTCAAAAAACTCATTGCCGTAGTCAATCGACATCTCAGCGAGCGAAATGGCCACTAGCTCATTGGTCCAATAGCGCAATCCAACACGCGCTTCGAGCAGACTCCTCGGTGAGTAGGGTTTATTCGTAGTTTCGTGGGCGTGCCGCTCAAGCGCAGCGTTCGGCGGAACTCACTTCTGGCTTACAATTTCGGTCGCGACAAATCCTTGTTGTTCTCAGGTTTATGCTTTCGAACCAAGGAGGCCACATGCAAGTAGTCCGATTGTTCGGCTTATTCATTCTTTTTGCGATTGTCCTGACAGTTCTCGCAGCGACAGGGTTCGCTCAGCAAGACGTTTCGCCCCCGACAAGGCTGGCGTTGGAGGTCACGTTTTATCCAGGCCGAAATCCTGCATATCAAACCGTGCCGGGCCCGGAATCCAAACCGAGTGGTGCATGGTACGCTCTTTTTGGCCGTATGGCGTCGCGGCAGCCGTCGACAGGGACTCAGAAGATAGAAGCCGTACGAGTTATTTCTCGGGTTGAAGGAGATGCCGTCTCGGTGATCGTGTCGACACTTTCGGGCAGCAAGGCGTTGGAGAACGAGCAGCCAGTTGGCACTTACTTGATCCGAGAAACTGAGAAGATCAGCATCGACGATTTGAAGCGATTCGGAATCGAGCCTTTTCAAATCAAACTGGTTCGAGTTAATCCCAACGTACCGCCCGTACCACCTGTGATTTTAAAGGGCGTCGAATCCCTTATCGTTATCAACTCGATGGCGAACGAAACGACATTGCCGTCTTATAGGATCAGCTTACGCAATCAATCGAATAAGAACATTGTCGGACTTGGAGTGGATGTCGTAGCGGGTGGGAAAGTCCAATTAACTTCCAAGCCGCGCGGAATCGACGGACAATCACTCATCGCAGCAGGAAATGAATATTGGCTCAGCGTCAGGGCGCCAAACCGCGCGCAGCCAACAGCTGACGGATATGCACCCACTTCACCATCCGATCAGCAAATACAAATAAAGGCGGCCGTGTTCGATGACGGCACATATGAGGGTGACACAGAAACGGCCGCAGCCATCATGGGCTTTCGAGCCGGCGAAAAGATGATGTTACCCAGACTAATTCCTTTGTTAGAAAGAGCTTTAAATTCTTCCAATGCCGACCTGACCGAAGCACTTAAAAACCTTGAATCTCAGGTATCGTCGGTCGACAGTGATGCCGATCCTCAAATAGTCCAGGGCCTGACTTCGGAGTTTCCGCCGGCAAGCAATGCGAGAAGGAAAGAAATCAAGACAGCGATTGAGGTCAATGCTACGACTATCAAGAGTACTCTGCTCAAAGAGATTCAGACGTTAGAGAACGACGGAGCTCAATCCTTAAATGCAGATCTCTATCGCACCTGGCTAACCAAAACCAGGGAGCGATATGAGAAGTGGCTCTCCCGACTGTGACTTTGATTAACCGTGCGGCGAAGAAGCGCTCGGGAGCAGACTCGCCACTGAGTTGGATTCGTAGATGCGTCTTGAGAGCTCACGCGCAACATTCGGCTTCTGTCGTGAAAGGTTAGGTTGAAGCATGAAAACTGTGATCCTGTTCTTGCTAACTTCTTTGACTTACGTCCCACCATGTCACGAAGCAAATTCAACAATGAGGTGCCTGAATGGACCGAAGTCAATAAAGGGCGTTTTCAAAAACTCTGCTGCGGTATTCTCTGGCGAAGTTGTCGAGATAAGGAGCGGCGTTAACTTCCTCCAGGCTCGATTTCGCGTCGAACATTCCTGGAAAGGGGTTGAGGCGGAACAAGTTTCTGTGTTCACTGAAAATACTGCTGAGAGTCCTCACTACCGGGTTGGCGAAAAGTATCTAGTGTTTGCGGGTATTCGAGATGGCAAACTGTTCACCGGCAACTGCTCCAGAACTAAAAGGCTGGAATATGCAGATGAAGATCTGAAACAACTTGGAGAAGGAAAAAGTCGTACCAACGCAGGGTGAAGCCATCTAGAGGTGAAGCCGAACACTCGCTTCGAGCACGTCAAGGAGATCAGGAGAAACCGATGCGGCTCCATTTGTCGTTAACCATAGTGTTCATGCTTTTCTGCATTGGGACTGTAGCGGCCCAAGACTTTCTTGATGAGTACAAGGATAAGAACGGTCCGTGTGATCGTTTCAAGATGCGGATTCTCATGCCTTTCAATAATGCCAACCATACATTGCCGCTTAGGAAGGCCGAGGACGGAATCGATTACAAGATGATCTGGAATCCCTGTCCTCAGAATGAGCCGCAATTTGCTTACGTTCCGCTCCCGCTGGCACCCGATTGGCAAAGAAATTTCTCAGTGCAGCCGACATCTAGATTTTGGACCCTCATTACAAATATCGGAGCAAAGAACCAGTCTGAGTTCTCGTCAACCAAGTTCCCTGCAGAGTTTAGGTTCAAGTGGTCCCATAAACAGTAATGACGAATTCGAGCGGCTCCAAGATTAGTTCATTAACGCTGCCGCCTTTTTCTCCAGTTCCAAAGCTTCCTCATTCACCGTATTTGCTCGCTCGGCCAACTCATTACGCTTCGCACCAATCGAACTCATATCACCATCGCTCAATGACAACTCGGAACGTTCACGGATTAAATGAATGGCGTCGGCTCGCTTGCCGTTTGCGACAGCGAGAAGCGAAAAATACTCTTGCTGTCGAGACGGCAACTTCATCTTGCTGGCGTTTTCTGCAATCGCAGCAGCGTTTCTCAAAACTCTCGCGCACTCATCCAAAAGCGCAATCTGTTTTTTAGCTATTTCTACAATCGCCGACTTGTCTTTGACCCGAATCTTGTTGTCTAGTTCCGCGTCGAGAGCAATTACCTGGACATTCAGGTTCTTAGCCTCCAACCTGAGTGCGTTAATCTCGTTCAGCGAACCACTCGCTGAGGCCGATATACCATTCGGATTGTATTGGGTGTGATGCGGTTCAGCTGCGAGTGTGTTCTGCTTAAGAAAACTCCAGGCGTCCTGGTTTATATCCGGCGCGAGATCGTAATACCAGTGATCGTGGCCCTTCATGATCTTCACTTCAATCGGGAATTGCCGATCTTTGAGAGCCGATTCGGTTGCCCTAACCGAGTCCAGGTCAAAGAAGTTATCGCGATCGCCAACTATGATCTTGATTGGTATCTTGCGCCTTGCCAGATCTATGTTCACGTATTCCTCTTTGGTTCGCCATGAACCAGCATGCACGGCCAAACCCGCAAAATATTCTGACTCCAACATCGCCAGATTCAAGCCAAACACAGCGCCGGCCGAATGTCCGAACATATACACTCGATGAGGGTCGACTCTGTATTGTTTGATGAGCGCTTCGACTAGATCGTGGATAAATTCCGGACCATCGTCCGGTATGCGCCATCCTTCACTGCTTGACGAGTCAGGGCCTACGATGATGAAGCCTTCTTTGCTAGCCAGATCTTTCCACTTTTCGACAAGTGAAAGGCCATTCCGTCCAGAGCCGTGAAACAAAACCAGCAGCGCTGGATTCTTTGCTTGTGATGCCAACTCCGGCACAAACAAGTAGTAGTTACGTTGTTTACCCTGTGACTCGAGCTTCTGCTTTTTGATCTGATCGGAAGGACCAGGCAGGAAAGTCAGCAACAATAACAAACCCAGCTTCAGTGACGTCATTATCTAAGCCTCCGGTTGAGGTTGAAACCCGATCGAGTGGCCGCATTGAACACACGCTTGATGCGAACTTCTTTGCTAAGTTGTGTAAGCGAGCCGTTCAAGCGCGGGTGAGAATTCAGTCGGTATCGGCGAAAGGACACGCTTATGATTTGCTTGTTTGTACTATTGATCACTCTTCACTCGGCCCACAGCACCCTGGTCACAAGTAACCCGCACGTGCATGCACGCTATTTGATTTCCAGACCAGTTAAACCTCAACAAAATGTCCCAATTACCTGCGATGCAAAGAACCGCTTGGCAGACTTCGCCATTGCCGTACAGCTCGCAATACAGAGTCTAAACAAAGAAACATACCTGGATCAGGATGTTCCGAAAACAAAGCTCGGCGAGTGTAGTGAGTATTAGCATTCTGGACGACCAGGGAAAAGTCAAAGACAGCACGCTAAGTGATTTCATAGATAAAACCTATCCCGTACCATCTTCAGGTGAGACAAAAGAGGGTGAATATTACATTCAGCTCAAGAGCACGTTGGGCATTAGGTGGATTCTCATTACGACGAAGGCACAATAGCTGAAGTGCGCCCAACAAGCGCGTTGCTTCTTTGTTAAGTTGCACCGGCGAACCTCAAAGTCCACGTTGGCTGCGCTCAAAGGAAAGAGTTATGAATTCTATTAGGTACCGCACTCACGTTCGCTCTGGCAATTTTTTCAAGTTCAGCCATAGCCTTCCAAACCCCACAGCCAAAAGGCGTGGACAAGATCGAACTATTGAGCATCGATTATGGGAACGGATACATCGAGCAAAATCAAAGAGAACAAGACAATCGCGGGCAAACGTGTTGCAGCTGTGTTTGGGATTTGGAAGAAACAGAGACTTTTAGGTGAAAGTCCGTCAGCCTGTCACCAACCCGCGTATGCGCTTAAGTTTTACGCCAAAGGCAAGCTCGTGATGTTCGCCACCATTTGTTGGTCCTGCCGTAATATCGACTTTGTTGTTCCTAAATTCAAACATTGGGTGCGATTTCAAGCAGACTCCAGGAACGGACAGATGCTGAAGAATCTGTTTCTTGAGACCTTTCCGAAAGCCGCCAATGTAATTAGTCGCGCAACCGACAACACGCTCGGAGCAGACTCGCAAAGAACACGGCTTCTTTGGTAGGTTGGGTGGGCCAGCCGCTTAAGCGCAGGGGTTCGACGTTAATGAAAAGAAGGATCGGAGACATCATCGGCGGTTGCTTTCTCACCGGATGGATCCTCGTGATCCTGTTGTTCGAGGTGAGCGCTCTCCTCGGGTTGATTACCGGCGAGATTTACCTGCCGGATAAGAAGGGTCATGGAGGGACACTGCACGGCATCACGGCAAGGCTGGTCTCATTAATCATCCTCGTCATTTGCACATTTATTCTTTCAAAGCTCTGGAGGGGATGGAGGCGCCGTCCCATAGTTCATCCAATGGACTTAGAAATTGACGAAGCGCTTGAACGAATGCGCGAGAGAAAGCGCCAACAGGCTATGCGAAGGGCGGACATGACGACGCAAGAGGCAGAGCGACCGAAGGCCACGGATCCCAACGAGTAGCAGGACGCAACGTAACAATGCACAGGCGCCCGAAGCGCACTCGCCTGTGAGAAGTTGACGTTGTGCCCCATGGCTTTGCCTCAAAAGTCTGATCTTTTCTTAACCTGCGAAGCGGGTGAAAGCCTAAAGCCTGGGGCGTGAGCCCCAGGAAGACCATGGTTTGAATTTGAAAGCCCGCGAATGCGGGCGAAAGGTGAAAGAATTAGAGAACTGTCGCCCGTTATCACGGGCTGCATATCTTGATCGCAAACACCTGGGGCTCACGCCCCAGGCTTTACGCTTGCGCCTGCTTTCGCAGGCTGAAGCACTTTGTTGGCGATTTGTGTGGCGGCGGCACTTTTCACGTGCTGGAAAAGATTGATGGTAAATGGAAGCCACTCGAGTGGAATGGTTCATCGTGCGCATGGGCATCATGAAGTTGTTATCGTGACGAACAATCTACCAGAATCTAACAAGCCAGAATCTAACAAGCCAGAATCTAACAAGTAAGGAAGGGCGGTTTACCCCCGCTGGTTGCAAAGAGTCTCATCGTATAAGTTGGCCATCAGCGGGGGTAAACCGCCCTTCCTTACTTGTTAGATTCTGGCTTGTTAGTAGATTCTGGCTTGTTAGATTCTGGCTTGTTAGATTCTGGTTAGCTTGCCAGTTAGTAAACTTATTCTCAGATCCGGCGGCCGAACAGTGAGACTCACATTGAGGTTGAGAGTTGATCGAAGGTCTTCCAATAAAACCTAAGATGATGCAATGACCGCGGCCTCAATAGACGCAACCGCTCTTTCTGATACTGTTCAACGCCAGCAGTTGCGGCGCGCTGTTATCGCGAGCGCGATTGGCACCACCATCGAGTGGTACGATTTTTTTCTGTATAGCATCGTCACTGGCCTTGTCTTTGCCAAGCTGTATTTTCCACAATCAGACGCGTTGGCCGGTACACTGCAAGCGTATGCTGTGTTCTTTGTCGGTTTTCTGTCGCGCCCAATCGGCGCCGCTATCTTTGGACACTATGGCGATCGCATTGGTCGGAAATCGGCGCTGATCGCGACACTGCTGCTGACCGGTCTGGCCACCTTCGCCGTTGGCTTAGTGCCGACGTACGCGCAAATCGGCGTTTGGGGTCCAGTGCTGTTGATTGTGTTTCGTTTTATCCAGGGGATTGGCGTTGGCGGCGAGTGGAGTGGTTCGGTGTTGCTCTCGATTAGTTGTCGGCGTAGGTCGGATATGAACAATCCACCAACTGCGTTGGTGGAATTCTGAATTTTGAAGCAAAGCTGAGGGAAAGAATGCGTTTCAAATCAAGGTTAGCTGGATCACATAGAATCGCGGCAGGGATCAAGAGAGTCATCCATGACACTGGACGAGTTGTACGAACGAGCGAAATCGGTACTCAATCCGCGCCGGCTTTCTGAAGATGCAGAAGCCGGAGGAGTAGGCGCAGCACTGCTGACTGCAAGCGGAGCAATCTACACAGGGGTCTGCATTGATACTCGTTGCTCGATGGGATTTTGTGCTGAACATGCCGCTGCGGCGGCTATGATTACAGCCGGGGAAAACCAGGTTGTTAAAATGGTCGCTGTGAATTGGGATGGCAACGTTCTACCACCTTGTGGACGTTGTAGAGAGTTTATCAGTCAACTCCATCCAGACAATTTCATGGCTGAAGTCCTGATTGACCGCGAAAAAGTGGTAAAGCTCCGGGAGCTGTTACCGTTTGAATGGCGAGGTGGGGCATCGTGACGGAAACTGATTTACGTGCAATGTTCAGTGGAGCCGCTAACGGTCGAAAAAGATGACCCTGTTATCTAAGCACCGATTCTCACTAATGAAGCTCATATCTATCCTGTTAGTGGCTCTGGCTTTGCTTCAATTGAATTGTAAGAATCGAATCGGAGAAGCAGAGGCGGCGAAAAAATTCGCAGAATGGGAAGCGAACGGAATTGCCAAAGTGAAAGTTGATGAGACCGGTGCGATTTACCTCAATGCCAAACCCGTTTCATTGGATGAATTAGGAAATGAGTTCGCCCGAATAAAGAAGTTGAATGGTGCAGTGTGGTACTACCGTTTGTCGCAGACTCAAGCGGCTGAGGCATCAGGTATGACCATCATGAAAAAGGTTGTGGAATATCGGTTACCGGTGAAGTTGTGCGCCACCAATGATCCGTGCAGGAAAGATTTTGAATAGGGTCGCTTCAATTTGCGCGCAATGTCGGAGTTGTTAAATGTTCGATTGGTATTTTGGTTTGACGGCGGATCCCCGCATACATCGTCAAAAAACTTCCCAGCGAATTTTTTCTCAACTGCAAAAGGAGTTGTTGATGAAAATATTTTTGCTAGTGTTGATAGGCGTTCTCTGCGCTAGCTCGATTCAGTCACTTCCGAACATAAATCAATCGCCGCCGACGGAGACTTCCGAGTCGTCCACGAGCCATAAGGTCCCGATCACTTTCATCGCGACGGTTAAGTCTATCGAACTGTTGGGTGAAACAGAGCTCAAAGTCATTCCTGTTGATCTTGATTCAAGATTCGCTGTTACCGTTCACATTGAATCAGTCACGCCCAAAGAGGTGCCGCTTAAGGCCGACACGGATCAGGACTTCGCTATCCATAGTCCGGCTCAACTCTTTCACGCTGCGAAGGAAGAGACCATCGGCAAAAAGTACCGTTTCAAAATCGTTTGGAATGGACTGCGCAGCAGCTCAACGTTCTCTGAATTAAGTGCCGTCCCAATAGTTGATGAAACCACACTAGACAAGCATTTTAATTCTTAGAGGCAATCCAACATGCGCTTGAGTGACGCTACCATGTCGATCAAACAGATCTTCATTACCACGTTTCTTCTATTAGGCGTGGCTTGGACAACGCCTGCGTGCGCGTTTCCATCCTCAGGTGACAACGGCAGTGCGTCCCGTGACGACAGCGCAATTGCCCGCGCGTTCAAAGAGAAAAAGCGTAACGTCCAGGTTGAAGGCGAAGGAGTAGTAGAACGCATATTGGCAGACGACCTCGCTGGCGGCAGGCATCAGCGTTTCATCGTCCGCCTCGGATCGGGCCAGACGCTCCTTATTGCACACAACATCGACCTTGCACCACGAGTCGCCGGACTACAGGAAGGCGACCGTGTCGCGTTTTATGGAGAGTACATTTGGAATTCGCAGGGCGGGATCGTTCACTGGACGCACCACGATCCTCAGGGAAGACACGTCGCAGGTTGGCTCAAACACAAAGGTCAGACGTATCAGTAACGCTTCATGACGGGTCCGATTCACCCCGATAGCGGTGTCATGCTTATAGGGCTACGACCACGCGGTTGCGCACTCCTTTAGGAGTGCGATGTAATTTGGAAATCGATTCACTTCTCAAGAATTTAGCGCCAACCAAATTAGTCTGTGTATTGGCATGGTGCGCGACCGATCAGAACATCGCACTCCTAAAGGAGCGCGGCATCCTGTTTCCGTGAGAATCTATAAACATGGCACTCCTATCGGAGTGCATGAGTGCATGCTTAATGCCGATAACTTCGTAGTACGACGCCAAATCATAGATAGGTGTAGGAGATCATCAATGATCCTGTTGAAATCTACTAACGGACCAGCTTGCTCGATTCTTAGTTACATCACCAAACGTTTGACGCTGCTCATCCCTCCACTCGTCTGTCTTTCACTCATCTGTACCGGCTCGACTTTCGCTCAGGAGAAAGTTCAGCTCTCAGTTGATACTTCAAACCTTGGGGCCAGAATCGATCGCAACATCTTTGGTCAATTCGCCGAGCATCTGGGCCAGGGTGTGTACGAAGGCATCTGGGTCGGACCGGATTCCAAAATTTCCAACACTCGCGGAATCCGCAACGATGTTGTTTCTGCTCTCAAGGCGATTAAGGTACCGAACATCCGCTGGCCAGGAGGCTGCTTTGCAGATGAATATCACTGGCGCAAAGCTATCGGCCCTCAACGTGTGGTCACTCTAAATCCAAACTGGGGCGGGGTCATCGAACCAAACACGTTCGGAACGCATGAGTTCTTAGACTTCATCGAACAGATTGGCGCTGACGCTTACATCTCAGTGAACGTTGGCTCCGGTACTCCGCAGGAAGCAGCCGAATGGCTTGAATACTTGACCACGCCTCAACAAACCACGCTTGCAAAGGAGCGCGCCGCGAACGGTCATGCTGCTCCCTACAAAATTGCTTACCTTGGAATTGGCAACGAGAGTTGGGATTGCGGCGGCAACATGACTCCCGAGTATTATCTAAGTCAACTCAAGATCTACAGCCGCTTCGTTCGCAACTTCAATCCAGCACAACAAGACAAACAGCAGATGCTCAAGATCGCTGTCGGTCCTGGCGGAGGCGAGGAACGGTGGACTGAATGGACCGAACACATCATGAAGGCCTGGCAGAATCATCAGTGGAGCTGGGACATGAACGGTCTTTCAATGCACAACTACACAGTGGTGCGTTGGCCACCTGCGTTCGCTTCAGTTGGCTTTGGTGAGACAGAGTACAGTCAGATCCTGAAGTCAACTCTGGATATGGAAAGCCTCATTGACAAACATTCCGCGATCATGGACAAGTACGATCCACAGAAGAAGATCGCGCTGATTGTTGACGAGTGGGGCGCATGGTATGCGTCATTACCCGGTAGTCATCCAGGCTTCCTGGCTCAACAGAACAGCATGCGAGATGCAATCCTCGCTGCGTTGAATCTAAACATCTTTGCACGTCATGCCGACCGTGTGCGCGGGGCCAACATCGCTCAAATGATCAATGTGCTTCAAGCGATGATCTTGACTGACAAAGACAAGATGGTATTAACCCCGACTTACCACGTCTTCAAGATGTACGTCCCATTCCAGGATGCTTCATTTCTGCCAGTGACGTTCAATGCCGGAAGTTACACACACGGCGACATTACATTGCCACGCATCGATGCGATCGCGGCAAAAGATACTGCCGGCAAGCTCTGGTTAGAAATTACAAATGTCGATCCAAATAATTCGGTCGAGATTGAAACCAGCTTGAACGGAATCAACGCAAAATCGGCGCGTGGTGAAACATTGACTGCGCCAAAGGTTGACAGCGTCAACACCTTCGACGCGCCGAATACAGTCACGACCAAACCGATTTCAGTGAAGATCGAGGGCGCAAAGGTAACTTTCAAGCTTGAACCAAAATCGGTGAGTGTAATCTCGGTTGAGTAGTTTGCTTCAAAAGTCCATTCATCTCATTTCAGCGAACTGAGGAGAACGTGTGCAAATTCTAGAAGAAGCTTAACCCCAACCTGAAGGTTGGGGAGAATGAGATGAAAGACTTTTGAGGCAAGGGTGGCGGCGAGGATACGACATGATTTGGAGACAGAAGTAGAAATGGTCCGCGGGAAATACGGCGAATTTAAGTTTCTTGTTGACGACAAGGTTGTAATTGATGGCGGGGCTCTGGCGTTCCTGGGCTTGCTACCAGTTCCGATCATAATTATCTGACTGCCGAATTCGAAGGCACCGGTGCAAACCTTATAAACGCGGATATGCAGGGGATCAAGTTTCTGAATTTCTGGCGCGGCAAGGTCGAATCGAATACGCTTAGACTCAGCCAGTAATATCCGAATTTCCTGTTCAGTTCGCCAAATTCGCGTTCCACGGTATCACATGCATTTAGATTCGAAGCGTGAAGCACTGCGTCACCTGCTGGCAACAGTCGCGTACCGTGGAGCGGTTGCAATTGCAGATGCACCTGAGAACTTCGCTGAGTTTCGTGTTCACGAGGAAACACGGACGCCTGGCGAACTTCTCGCACATATGGGCGACTTGCTCGAGGGCTCGCTCCATTTGTCTAAAGGCGAACTCGTCTACCTTACGTCTACGCCGCTGCCTTGGAACGAGGAGGTCGCGCGATTCTCTTCGGCCGTCAAACAGTTAGACGCATATCTTGCTTCAGAATCAATAATCGCTTGCCCGGTTGAAAAACTAATTCAAGGTCCGATCGGCGATGCACTTACTCATGTCGGTCAGATCGTCATGTTGCGACGCATCGCGGGATCGCCGGTCCAGTCCCGCGGATATTTTGATGCTGATATTGTGCCGGGTAAATAGGAACAATGCAGTTTAGTAAATGGCTTGCAATTGTAGGCGGGATCCTTGCTCCAGCGTTGGAAACAATGCGTCGCTGGAGCACGTGGAAACAATCTCCTGCCAGCTTATTCGATGACTACATTCTGGGAGCTTTCCTGCTTTATGGAGCCTGGCGAGTTAGCAAGGATATTCGAAGCGGTCAGCGTTTTCTTGTAGCCGCATGGGGTTTCGCATGCGGACTAGGTTATTACAGTTTCTTTGGACAGTTGAAAGACCTGCAACTGGGACAACCTGACCCCGCAGCAATCGGTTCAGGATGGGTGCTGGTGATTAAAGGCATTGCCTGGGGTTTGGCAATCATTGCACTGGTGGTGAGTCTAAGGCCTGTGCCGGAACGTTGAGATCTCAGGTCATACCCGAGCACACCCCGTTAGGGGTGTGATGTTTATAGTCGACGAACACTACAATGTCCCGCACTCCTTTAGGAGTGCGATGTTTGGTGGGTTAATCGTGAAACTCGAAAACGTATTCTTCCTTAAACTCTATTTCGGATTTAACGCCGGACTTGCAAGGACATGGCACTCCTAAAGGAGTGCTCGAAACATACTGAGTCAAGAACTATAAACATGTCACTCCTATCAGAGTGATCTATCTGTTCTTAAGGCATTATGAAGTTGCTTCTCATCGCCTTCGTCACGACATTTACATTTGTTTTGCTCTGCTCACCCAACTTAGCCTCGAGTCTTCAGGATAATGAGACTACTACCATCGACTCGTTCATCACCCGTCAGGCAAAACGGGAACGTGGCGAGGAATACCGCGAAGCCCGAAAAGTTGTCACCGGTGATCTGACTCATGATGGTCAGCCGGAAACAGTCGTGCTGTATACAATTGAAGGCCAGGGCGGAAGTAATCTCCACATTCAATACCTTGCAGTCTTTGTGCGACGAAACGGTAAGCTTTCATCGCTGACCCATATGGATGTCGGCGGAAAATCTACGCGCGGAGTCGAACTGATTTCGGTCGAGAACAACTCGATACTGCTTGATACCTTGAACTACGGACCAAAAGACGCATCGTGTTGCCCGAGCGTGAAAGGGACGACACGTTATGTATTATCGGGAGCAAGGCTGCGCGAACAGAAACGGAAAAAACCAGGAGTTAGGTGATGAAGAACAGTTTTCGTGATGCTCGACAATTATTGCTACTTCGCTTCTGAATGAAAATCATATGACAATAAGGTGATTGTGCTTCTGGCGAAGTCACACTAATTCAGGATCTCGAGACTTGAAGGGAGTTTTCACCAGTGCAGGAACCGATCATCGTCAATGGGTTTAGCAGTGAGCAACCACAAATAGCCGCAACGGGACAGTCGTTTGAAATTCATGAATGGCGCGGCAGTGGTCCTGACTATCTGCACGTTCATTATTCGGATGATGAAGCCTGGCATGTTCTTGAAGGAACACTTACCTTCCGGTTTGTCGATAGACAGGTTGAGGCGTCAGCGGGAACGACCGTCTTTGTGCCCGCGGGAGTGCCTCATACTTATTTTGTGGCGGGCGAACGGACTCGGTATCTCATCATTTTGACGCCGCGATTGCGAGCACTTATCGAGGCATTACATTCGACTCCGCGTGAACAGCACGGAGCAGTTATGAAACAATTTGACTCCGCCATTTTGCCGTGAACGCATTGTGAACCACCTCTTCCACGTCAGCGAAGAACCTGCAATAAAGCTGTTCGAGCCACGGCCATCGAAATATGTTCCAGATCCTGTTGTGTGGGCCATTGATGAAGCTCGGCTTCACAACTATTTGATGCCCAGAGACTGCCCTCGCGTGACATACTATGCCGGAAGTGAAACGAGCCCGGCAGATGTGGAACAATTCCTTGGATCGAGTTCAGCTGTTGTCGCACTCGAAAGTGCGTGGTTCAGTCGGTTGCGCGCGTGTCGCTTGTATTGTTATGAGTTGCCGGCTGAAACATTTGAGTGTTTTGACGAATGTGCGGGCTATTTTGTGAGTCGAGCTCCAGTGGAGCCGAGAGGCGTGACCATTATTGACGACGTCATTGGGGAACTGCTTAGAATCGGAGTTGAGTTACGTTTCGTCCCTGGTCTCTGGCCACTTCGCGATGCGGTAGCCAGTTCCACTTTACAGTTTTCCTTTATTCGAATGCAGAACGCCCAGCCAAACTGAATGCCGTGGCTTAACTCAATCTTGAAACACGTGGTCCAACTAAGCTTTGCCCGATCCATCTTGCCAGGCTACCGTCGGTCATGACAGAAGCACAAAGTAAATCGCCCTGGATCAGTCATGCGATTCTCGTCGGCATTGTATACCCCGTGATTGGAGTTTTTTTTGCCATTCCACACACTCACGTTCAGGCCTGGCGATATGCGGCATGGATAGCGAGTGCAATTGTGTACGCAACTCATATTTGGTACGAATATTTTCGACAACGCAATTCTGCTAAATCAACTGCGCTTCATGTTGCGGTGGCCGTTGCTATCGGAGGGTTAGCGCTGGCAATTTTAGCCCTCTTTCACTCTTTATTAGCTCCACCAAATTATTCCCGATGGCGGTTCGGGCTGGCAGTCATGCTTTGGCCTATCCTAACGGGTCTCCCGGCATTCGTTGTTGCACTCGTTATCACTGTCTTGTTGAATCGATTCCGTCCGAGCAAAGATTAATGCTTTGTCCGATATGCTTTAGCTTGTCGTGACACAACCAACCAAAGCCTAAGATTCAACGAGCCAGCGAAGCGGTGGCGTTGGTTGGTTGCGTCACGACAAGCTGAAGCATATCGGACATTATTAACCAGGAAGGACGTTTTCATATCCCATGAACACTCGTCGCCAATTTCTCATTCGCGCTCCACTCAGCGTTCTCGTTGCCACTGCTGCTCTTAAAAGCGGCGACTCACAAACTCCGTCGCAAACACCGGCAACACCGGGTGCGCCACCCACATTTGGAACTGGCGCAGGCTCTGGTCCAGCTGTAACACCGGAAACATTTGCGGAGGCCGAAAAATTGATGCAAGTCACGATGTCGTCCGCGGAACGACAACAAGCTGCTGAGTCGTGGCGTACATCACTTGCTCAATACTTCGAGCGACGGACGGGACCACGGAAAGTTTCCATCAAGGACACAGACGCTCCGGCAACACTTTGGAATCCACTGCTACCCGGAATCGCAACCCCGCAATTGCGCGATCGTTTTGTCCGATCAAAACCCGAGAGCACTTCCCTGCCCGGTTCTGATGATGCGATCGCTTTTGCGCCGGTCACGCAATTAGCGAGATGGATCGAATCGCGGAAGCTCTCGTCAGAACGGCTGACGAATATTTATCTCAGCCGGATCGAACGACTCGATCCAAAGATTAGGTCAATCATCACCCTGACCAGGGATCACGCATTGGCCCGTGCTAAGACGGCGGACGCCGAGATCGCCGCTGGCAAATATCGTGGTCCTCTTCATGGCATCCCATACGGCGTGAAGGATCTACTGGACACTAAAGACATCCTGACGACGTATGGTGCCGAGCCATTCCGAAATCGCATTCCGGCAGCGGACTCGGCCGTCGTGCGCAGACTTAACGACGCAGGTGCAGTGTTGTTGGCGAAGTTGTCACTGGGAGCACTTGCGTTGAATGACATCTGGTTCGGCGGTCAAACAATGAACCCGTGGCTGTTAGAAGAAGGAGCTTCAGGTTCAAGCGCGGGGCCGGGTGCGGCCACCGCCGCTGCACTCGTCGCGTTCTCAGTCGGAAGTGAAACCGGCGGCAGCATCGTAAGTCCCGCGATGCGATGCGGAGTAACTGGTCTGCGTCCTACTTTTGGACGCGTTGCTCGTAGTGGCGCAATGACACTTTGCTGGTCACTGGACAAACTTGGCCCGATGACGCGTTCGGTTGAGGATGCGATGTTGGTATTACATGCGATCAGTGGACCTGACGGCGGAGATCCTTCAAGCCTGCCAAGCAAACTCGATTTCGATGCGACATCTCCAGTCGGTGGTTTAAAGGTTGGTTACATCGCGCAATGGATGAAAGAAAGTCCCGCGACCGACGTAGATCGCGCAGCGATGGAAACGATGAAGAAGCTGAAGATGGAACTGAAAGAAGTATCACTTCCTGACTGGCCATACAGCTCACTGATGCCAATCTTGTTTGCGGAGGGTGCTGCGTCATTTGAGGACCTTGCGCTTAATAACCAGCTCCGCTCGCTCAAAGTGCAGGTCAAGGATGCCTGGCCAAACCTGTTTCGCGAAGCACGCTTTCTTTCAGCTGTTGATTTCGTTCAAGCGGATCGCTTGCGCCGAAAGGTAGCAATGGAAATGGCACGAATCTTTCGAGAAGTTGATTTGATGATCGTGCCGTCGCTACGCGACGAGCAACTTACGATTACAAACTTTACCGGTCATCCATCGTTAACTTTCCGAGCGGGGTTTGTTGAGGTCTCCGAAGCACGAAGCGATTGGGCTCCCGATCCAACGAATCCGCTGCCGAAGTTCAATCCGCCGCGACGCGTGCCGCATGGGATTACGATTCTTGGACGGTTATTTGACGACGGCTTGCTTGGGCAAGTTGGGATTGCACTTGAACGCGAGTTTGGAGTTGCAGGCGAAAGGCCGGCAGGATTTGCATAATTGACATGAGAATTCGCAATTAACCGATAGCTATCAGAATAGAACAAGTGAGGAAGGGCGGTTTACCCCCGCTGTACCCCAACAAGTTAGATTGGTGTTGAGCGGGGGTAAACCGCCCTTCCTCACTTGTTCTGTTATTGATGGTATTTTGACTTCCCGGGAGTGCAATGATCACTCTGCTCATCTTGAAAACCTCGATGTAGCAATTCCCGTAACGCGGGAACGACCAAACTCCTTCCTGCAGCACATCGCATCAAACTATCGTCGTATCCCGCATTCCCCACCCAAGAACACCAAAATTATCTTTGTCCACCTCTGGCCGTTAATTAGGATTATGAGCATCGCAAAAATAATGCCCTGTCGTTAGAGGTTCCTCCTTGTGTCCTCGCGTTATGGCTAGCATGAAATTTTGAAACTCCCATCCCTTACTCGGTCTGGGAGACTTAACCGAACTCTCGAGCGGACGTGACGTTCACACGCGCTCTGAAGATGGTGTCTCACGCTTGGCGCAGTGTCTCGGATTCTTCCCAAGAGGCGCGCTGAGTTTCTATCGCTTATCCCGGATGCAGCGATAACACCGAGATCTATTTCGCATCCTTGATCAAAAACTTGGAGGCCATATGAAACAAAGAATCTTTACGGTCACGTGTTGTATCTCTGTTTTGACTCTAGCCCTCGCTGCGACTGCTTCAGCTCAAAGTACCGACAGCGGGAATGTCAAGACCACAGGTAATTCCGTCTACGTTATTGCCAGCGGTGCTGTTGTGCCCGCCGCAGGCGCCTCGTTGACTAGAAACAATAATGGCGTCTTCGCAACCATTTCATCGTCGGGCCTAACACCCGGCCATGTCATAACGTTCTGGTGGGTTATTTATAACAATCCTGAGTTTTGCGCTAACACTTCCGGTGCGCCGCCGGACCTGAACAATCCCGCCGTGAATGGTGC
>Ga0068856_100002336_pt1 | contig 19513 bp, 15 predicted proteins | sample KBSCornC62_FD_66595 | JGI IMG/M metagenome (GOLD analysis project Ga0068856, IMG submission 66595) | Corn rhizosphere microbial communities from Kellogg Biological Station, Michigan, USA - KBS Corn C6-2 | ecosystem: Host-associated > Plants > Roots > Rhizosphere > Soil ... | reverse complement strand
CACAGGAGTGCTGGTGCAGGACGCCTCATACATGGTGATCGTGCCGAATCTGGTGCCGGACGCACCGCCGTTGACCCGCAATCCCGTCTTTTTATATTACAGTGACCGGTTCACACGACCGCAACCCTTCCGTGCGGATATCGTGGTCTCGATTGATGATGTCTTTGACAAGAAGATCAATATGCTGGACGCACATGTGTCGCAATTTTATGAGTGGCTGCCCTGGACAGAGGGAGTACTGGATCAGGTTCCCAAGGACCCAGCGGAGAGGATGAGGTGGCTGGCGAAGTGGCCGTCGGCAGTCAGAACACTCCAACCTGAGTGGCAGCAAGCGTTGGTGAAGCGCTATGGTTCTCAAGCCGCCAGCGTTCAGCACGCAGAAGCTTTTGAAATCACAGAATACGGACATCATCCGAGCGAAGAAGAGATTCGTGCGTTGCTTCCATTTTTTCCCCGCATTACCGAAAGATGATTCTCGAGTCGCCAAGACACTTGCCAGAATGGGCACAGGTTCAAACCTCTCTGGGGGAGCCAACTTCTGGTTCGTTCCTTGCGAGGCAAACTGCAGCGCAGCAGCCGCGAGCGCATCACGGGGTGGTCAACTAGTTAGGAGCCTGTAGCCACCAGTTTCCTTCCATGCGACCCTTTTGCCATGACCCGGCAACTTGTTTGTTCGCGGTGGCCGTGAGAAGGTCCTCGAAGGTCTTGGCACTGATCTCGGGTACATTGGAAGTCCACGTACCTGAAAGGGGCGCACCTCGATCGGTTCTCGCTGACCATGTGCCCTGCCACCCCTGCTGAGATTTTCGCGCTGACCATGTGCCTTCAAGGACAATCTGATTGCTATCGCTCAGCAGTGTCCATGATCCGCTTGCCATGTTGTGGGATCCGGAATTCATGCTTGCCCACCAGCGCCCACGAAAGGTTCGCTGGCCGGCTGTCGCAATCCACATGCCGCGCCACGTCTTTGCCTCATGGGCTGGCTGGGACCTGGCGAACATTGTGAGGACCAAAACCAGAGCAAGTACGAGCCTTTTGCCCACAACAACGCGAGACCACTCCATAACACCTCCGCATTGCGAGGAATCGATATCATCGTAAGCAGCAATGCAGTTCCAGCCGATGTCGCTCGGGGCAGGGCAGAGCCATTCCCCAAGCTACTGGCCCCTTGGGATCAAGTGGCCGCAAGTTAGCGTGGTGAGCGCTTCCGGCTATACTGCGGCCCTCGGAACCACAGATCAATCGGCTTCTTCACTCCTTGGGCGGAGAATGGCATAGCTATTTTTCGTCCTTCACCGGCCGATGCATAGCCGGCATACAAAGCTTTCATTACAAACAGTCCGTCTTCTCCGGTTGCCTGAGGGGTTTCCTTACCGCGGACGCAGTTCGCAAAATGCGACATCTCTTGAGGAAACCCATAATTCCATAACTCCTCAAAGACGGGGTAACTCCATCCTTTCGTGCTGGGAGCCTTCTCAACCGCATAGCCGTAGCCATTCTCGCTATAGGTTGGCAGCGCATTGCCCATATGCAAGTTTGCGTAGGTGACGCCGTCTGAACCGTAGACCTCGATTCTGTCGTCCATTCCGCCGCGCCGACCCCAGCTGTTCTCGACGATGCCTAGTGCTCCGCCTTCAAATTCCAGGATGCAATAGGCTTCGTCATCGCCTTGGGTCTTATCCCCATGAACGTAAGTTCCCATTTGACAGTAAATGGACTGAATTTCGGGGCGTCCCAGAAACCAGTAACAGAAGGCGATGCCGTGACAACCCAAATCCATGAGAGCTCCGCCGCCACAGCGGTCCACATCCCAGAACCATGGGGCATGTGGACCAAAGTGCTTTTCACTCTGCTTAACGACATGGATCTTCCCGAATGCGCCGTCGTCGGCCATTTCTTTGGCCTTGAGATATTTTGGAGTGAAGAAAAGCTCTTCGGCGTAAAGAAGCAGAACGCCCGCCTTGTGCGTTTCATGAATCATCTGCTCGGCTTCTTCAATCGTCATTGCGAGCGGTTTCTCGCAAACAACGTGCTTTCCCGCTCTGGCGCAGTCCACTGTCATCTGGGCATGTAGTGTGTTTGGCGCGGCGATGGTGACCATATCAAGGTCGCGTTCTTTGATCATTTCCCGATAGTCGGTAAACACGCTGGCTATCCCGTATCGCTTGGCCAGCGCGGCCGCATTGCCGGGAGTTGGAGAAGCAACCGCAACAACTTCGGCATACTCCGATGCCATCTTGAACGCCGCGGCATGGATATCAGCTTCAAATTGCGAGCCGATTATCCCGACCCTTACCTTTCCGTTGTTGGACATGATCTTCCTTGTTTGGACGACAGTGTGGGTTGACGACCTAGCCGACGTGACGCTGAGCCATCCGGGATGAGGCCGATAGGCCGCGCGCGAAGGCATGGATATAGGCGGCGTTGCATCCGCAGCATCCGCCGAGGAATTGGATACCTTCCCCCTGCGCTCTTTCCGCAAAGCGTTCAAACGAGCTTCTTGGAATCTGAATGGACTCCATCTCGTCGGGAAACTGCGGCAGCTTAGTGAAGCAGGGGACTGCTTCCGTAGTACGGAAGGCGGAAGGTTGTGCCGCGATGGGAACAGTGACCGATTTGCGCATCTCTCTAATGATCGCCAACATTCGATCTGGTTCCTGCTCGCAATTGACGCCAATGATGGCGGCGCCGGCATCCACCATAGCTCGCGCACAGTCGGCTGGAGTGTGTCCATCGGAACAGAGGTTCATAGTTGGACGGAAAGTCATGGTAGCCAGAATCGGAAGCTTGCTGTCTCTACTGCACTCAATCGCGATCAGCATCTCCTCGAGATGAAAGAAGGTTTCAAGAATCAAGAAATCAACTCCAGCGTCGGTGAGCAAACGAACTTGCTCGGTAATCAGATCGCGAACGTGGTTTGCTGCCAATCGGCCTTCACGCTCGAAAAGTTGTGTCCGCGAGACCGAGCCTGCGACCAGCGCATTGCTTCCGGCCACTTCCCGCGCGATGCGAACAGCCGCGGCGTTGATGGCTTCGGTTTGCGCGCCGTAACCGGCTCGATTCAATTTCTCGCGGGTCCCGAAAAAGGTGAGCGCCTGCAACACCTGCGAGCCTGCATTAAGAAACTCGCGGTGCAACTCCCGCAGCGCGTCGGGATGCTCGATGGCGACTTCGGGAGTGAACTGGCCACTGCCTTTACCCGTTCCGACCTTTTCGCGGCCCGAGCCGCTGTCCACCCAGCCACGGCGCTCCAATTCGATGAGATAGCCGCCGTCGCCCAGGACGATACCCCGTTTCGAGATTTTATCGAGTATGTTTTCAGTTCGAGTCATATGAGTAATTTGCCTCAGTCTTTCGCTGCGATACGAAAATGATTGCCGCTGCGCCGACCAATCCGGCATCAATTCCCAACTTCGCCCTTACGATCGGCAAACCTCGGCTGTTATCAGCAAAAATATGTTCGCGGCAGCTTCGAAGGAATGCATCCCAATACAAGCCGCCCGCCAACCCCAGTCCGCCCCCGACAACCATCAACTCAGGGTCGAGCACGTTGATCAAGAAGGCTGCGCTGACTCCCAGTGCCTCGCCGGCCGAGTTTATTATTTCGGATGCGTCCTGATCCCCAGCGGACGCGGCACGAAAAACTTCTTCCGCGGTGAAGATTGCCGCCGATTTTCTGGTGCGGGCGAAACGTTTGGCGATGGCAGGTCCAGAAGCAAACTCTTCGAGCACCGGTCGCAACTTCGTTCCACAGCTCGTGCACGAGGTGCTTAAGGGACTGCTGGAAAGTATGATTGCGTTGCCGTTTGCCCCCTTAAGCGGTTGCCCATCTTGCACGAGACAATAGCTAATGCCGGTACCAACCGTGACATACGTGAATAGTCGGCTTCCGCACCCAGCACCGAAGATGGCCTCGGCCAGAGCCGCGGTGCGAACATCGGACTCAACCCGGGCGGGAATAGTTCCTGACAACCGTTCCTGGACCGCTACACCGCGCCAATCGATTGTGCAGCTGCTGGTCACATTGCCACAGCAATCCACCAGCTCTGCGACGCCCGCTCCGATTCCCGCCAGCTCAATTTGCTGCTGCCGCGCCCATTCGCATAGTTCCGTGGCGAGATTCACCGTATCGTCCAAGACCGCGTCGCCCCCACGTGCGGGATGAGTTGGAATAATCCTTCGGTGGAGAATTTCTCCGGAAGGCCATGACACGACTCCGGCCGAGATCTTGGTGCCGCCTATATCCAATCCGATGGCGCCGAGTTGTTGTTTACTGTTCATCTGCAGGCCGTGTGTGATCGTGAAGGTGATGGCGATCTTGCCGTTCCCGCAGCTCAAGATTGAGAGGGGCAAATCGTGATTGTAGGGCGATAGACCGCCTCTGTTTCGCGGCCCGGGTGCAGGCATCGATCACTTCCAGCAGGTGAATGTCCTGCTCGAGGCTGTGTAGAGGCTGACGCCCATCTCGCAGCGCGTTCACCATCTCGGTCAAACCATCGGCCCACAACCACGTCGGATCAATCGGCTCAAATTCTTCCCAACACCCCGCGCTGTTTCGCCAAATCTCAAAGCCGCGTGGGTCCCAGTCATCTCCCAGCAGGTTTGCTGTTCCTTCGGTGCCGTAAAATTCCAACGCTGGACGGCGGTATCGCTGAACGGCATGGCTAGAGACCAACGATGACAATGCACCGTGCTCGTGGGTTAACAGGACATGCGAAACATCAGGACCTTCCGTCGCAAAGGTTTCACCGCAAATTTCGCGGTGAGTCAGCGCAGTACCTTCCGCCGCCTGAACCTCAACTACCGGACCGAGGACTGCAGTGAGGCTTTTCAGGTTGTAGATTCCGACTTCGGCCAACGGACCGATGCTACCGTCGTGATACCAGCGTGCCCAGGTAGAGCCGGCATTCCCGTACAGGCCGCGAGCGGAGTGCACCCCACCGATTGCACCGCTTCGAATCCGTGACCAAAGAGCGCGAAATGTTGGTGCAAGCTGCACAAAAGGTGCACACATCAATAGCAGGCCGTGTTTGCCAGCCAGATCAGAAAGTTGTTGCGCTTCGCAAGCCGTATTGGCAGCCGGCTTCTCTACCAGGACGTGCTTGCCATGCTCGAGAGCCATTCGAACCAGATTGGAGTGAGTTCCGGGAGGGGTGATGATGAGCACGATATCAACCTGGGAATCGAAGACCTGTTTTGGATCTTCTACCAAATCGATACCGGGGCGTCGATCTTGTAAATCTTTCCAGGTTTCCCGGCGTCGGGCGCAAACCGGCCCGAGCTTTGCCAACCGTTTGGGAATCAGGCGATCCAAAACCTGAAAGTAGGCCCAGATCACATTCCCCGCCCCGATTATGCCGACGGTCACGGGGCGCAAGATACCTGCTCCTTCGGTGCCGCCGGCGCCGGTTCGTAAGACAACATGGCACCTGCGGCGACCGCGAGTACGATGCCGATCCATTGAAGTTTCGTGGGACGTTCGTTGAGAAAGACCGTAGCCAGCGCGACAGTGCACAACGGGTAAAGAGCGGTGAGGGGAATGGCAACGCTCGCCTTGGCTCCTTTTTCCAGACAGGCGAACACCGCCCAGTTTCCAAGTCCGTTGACCGCTCCGGCAAGCAGCCCGACGAAAATCACTCTGCTACTCAAGCCTTGCAGTGTGGTCAATTTCCACATCCATGGAAGCAAGACAACGAAACCTGCGGTCACCCAGATGACCATCGAACGTGCCGATACCCGATTGGTGCCGAGCTTCATGAACAAACCATTGACACCCCACAGAACAATGGCCACGCCGGCATAGATCATCCAGTGCATCAGGAGCTCCTCAGGTCGAAAGAATCACGATGGATGCGAGTGCCAGCAGCATTCCGCCCATCTGCACTTTGTTCAATCGTTCCCGCAGTACCACGAAGGCCAGCGCCACGGTGAGTATGGGAAAGACTCCTGTGAGCGGAGTGACAACGGAAGCATCCTGGGTGCGCAGGGCGGCGAAGTATCCGAGCGTGCCCAACCCCGTGGCGATTCCGCAAAGAAAGCCATACGAGACGCCAATACGTTCGCGGTCAAGCCTTCCCCGCATATGCAGCAGCATTCCGATGGCAACCGGCAACATGCCTAAAGTAAACAGGATTTGCATCTGCAGAGGATTGGCGGTTCCGGATCCTATTTTGGAAAGGAATCCCCACAAGCCCCACCAGAAGATGCACAGAAACGCGTACCAGAGCCAGATCGGAAGGCGCCCATGGTCAGTCTGCATGCGGAGACGCCTCAGCTTTCTTCGGCAGCAATCCTTGCTCATCCTCTACGACGTAAGAACAGATCCGGAAGGAATCGCAGTCTACGCCCGACAACCTCGACAAGCGTTCTGCCGCGAGTTGGATCGGCAAGACATCGATTATCGATTGCCAGTGGCTTGGAGAGGTAGGCAACGTGCATACCAAGTCGGCCGCATCGGCTGGAAGATCCTCGCCGATCAGCATTACTGACGCACCTAGTTCCCTGAGATCGCAGGCTAGCAAATAATCCTCATCTCGCATCAGTAATTGGTCAAGCCAGATGCAAAACCGCATCCCCGGCCGTACGATTTCCTGCGGGCCATGGCGAAAGCTGCTGGTGCTCATCGCAGTAGCCGGTATCTTGACGCCTTCCTCCCACAGCAACCTTGCCTGATGGCATGTTCCCGAACTGCTGCCGCGGGCGAGAAAATAATAGACTTCCCCAGCCGCTAACCACCTCGACTGGTCCAACTGTTGTCTCCAAACGTCGATTTGTTTCTCGGCTTCATCGACGGTTCCGGCTAATGAGCTCGCGACATCTTCCAAGCCGAAGTCAGCAGGGGTAGCCAATGCGCTTGCGGCAATGGCCAGCGTGGAATAGGTGGCCACGGAAATTGCATGATCAAGTATGGTCGGGATCACGATGGCGACCGCGGCTTTTTTTGCCAGAGGGCTATCGGCACAGTTCGTGATCCCGATAACTGAAGCGCCACTGGCTTCGGCTTTGTCAAGAAGCCGCACGATCTCAACACTGCGACCGGTACGGGAAATCGCAACAATCACAGCCCCACGAGGGACGGTGGCAAAATATAGCAACTCGCTGGCTTCCTGAATAAGAGCGTGGTTGCCATCCAGATTCAACAGAGCACCTGCCCTCAGGGCAGCGTGCCAACTTGCTCCGATGCCGGTGATGATGACATCGCGAGTGGAATGGATCAGAGCCCGAGCATTGTCCAGTGACGATTTCCCGGGTCCCAACAGATAGTTGATGGAACGCTTTATTTCAGCAGGCTGTCTAAGTATGTCTTGCAGAAAATGGGTCTGGTCGGTCATACCCGCCTCTTTTCCGCACTCCTCGCTGGGGGTAACCCGAGTGGGGTGAATGCCCTCGAACACGAAGAGCTGCAGCGCAGCCGACTGAAAAGACTTAGCATCGAGCGAAAGTGTGTTATGAAACCGGTTCCAGAAAACCGGAATACAGTATCGGAGCCAGTTAGCATTGTCAAGAAGCGTAGTCTTTGCTTACGAGGTCGTGATAGCTTGTCCATGCAGCAAGGCTTTGCCGCAAGTTGGCGAGCCATCTTGGGTTTGTACGACAATTAGCCTATGGCCCACACAATGCGTGAAGTCGCCAAGCGGGCCGGGGTCTCGCTGGCCACCGTTTCACGCGTGCTTAATGACACTGAATACATCTCGGAACAAACCCGCCGCAGGGTATTGAAGGCGGTTCGCGAGTTCAATTATTTCAAGAACGTGCACGCCCGTCGCCTAGCGACTGGACGCAGCGATATTTTTGGACTCATCATTTCAGAGATTGCCAATCCTTACTTTCCTGAGATCATCCGCGGCTATCAGGCCGCGGCATGGAGCCGAGGATTTGATGTTTTGATTTGCAATACCGAGTATGACCGCGACCGAACCAAGGCCGCCATGCGAAAACTTAGGGAGAGCGATGTTCGTGGGGTGGCAATCGTTACCTCTTCAGTAAACCGGAGCATGGCATCGGAACTCACGGCTGCCGGGATCCCGCTGGTTTTCTGCAATTACGATTCTGCCGGCAAGCTAGTGGCGAACATTTGCATTGAATACGAACACGGCATCAACAAAGCGATCGAGCATGTCGTTTCGCTGGGACACCGTCGCTCGGCCGTGGTTGCCGGGCCGGCTAACAATCGCACTGCGATGCGGATCAAGAGTGCCCTGGTATCTGGGCTCACGGCACGTGGGTTGAAGCCGGTGTGTGTTTTGGAGAGCAATTATCGGGTTGACGCGGGCGCGTTGGCCATTCGAGAGGTCCTGTCGCGCCCCGAAATACCCACCGTGGTGTTCTGTGGGAACGATCTCATAGCTATGGGGGTCATGAGCGCGCTCGAAGAAGCAGGAGTGGGAGTGCCGGAAGACATCTCTGTCATCGGATTTGACGATATCTTCTTTTCTTTTCTGGCGCGCCCTCCGCTTACCACCATAAGCGTTCCTCGCGAACAGCTTGGGATCAAGGCCTTCGAGGCCTTGGACCGCATGCTCAAGCTTAAGCGTCGCAAGGGTATGACTTACGCGCTAGAGACCGATCTTGTGGTTCGCAAGTCTACGGCGCCGGTGCAGCGTAAAGCATAACGAATTTTCAGCTTTGAACCATGCTCTTGATTTCAGGTTACGCCGAGAAGAGTCGGGCGATGGCGCACACCGGCAGTCTCCAGCGCATTCGCAGAATTGGTGGGCAGTGGCTGATTGCGGTTCTGCTTACACTTCTCTCAAACCAAAGTGTCAGGGCCCAGAAGGCGCAGGACCATTCGGCGCTCGGCATTTCCCTTGCGAAAGCCGGCAAGCTAGCCGAAGCAGAAAGCGAGTTGCAGCAAGCTACCCACGGTGCGCCGGGGGTAGCACTCTACCGCGCTCAATTGGGATCAATATTGGGGCTAGAGGGAAAATGGAATGAGGCGCTGGCAAGTTTTCAGAAAGCCGTAGAACTCGCTCCGACAAATATCAGTTTTCGGCGAGAGACGGCCGCGGTACAGTGGCAGCTTGGGTTGATGTCCTCCGCCGAGAAGAACCTTCGCTACGTTTTGGCAAAGAGTCCTGGTGATCCTGGTTCGGTGCTGCTGCTGGGAATGGTAAATGAGAAACTGGGGCGCTACGAAACAGCTGCCGGATTATTGGATTCACAGTTTGATCTGGTTATCTCTCAGCCCGACCGAACGGTCGCGTTATTTCATTCTCTTGTGCGAAGCGGGCAGCTCTCGAAGCTTGCAAAGATCGTCGATGTTCTGCGGCTTCGGAGGAACGATCCTGGCTGGCCATCAGCCATAAGCCGATGCACGCAAATTGCCGCCGGCGGAAGCGACCTCGAAACCGCCAAGTCTCTTTTTGCTTTAATTCCCCTGAATGAGCCGACCCGACCGACCGCAGGTATTCAATTAGCGACTCTCCAATACAACGTTGGCCAGGTTTCCGACGCAAAAGAACTTTTGTTGCAACTTGTGGAGCAAGGCGTGGTAAGCGCCGATTTGCAACTCCTGCTGGGGAACTGCTATGAAACGGAGCGTCAGCCGAGCCTCGCCCTACAGGCGTATCGACGTGCGATCGAGGCCGAGCCGACGCGAGTTGACTCTTATCAGGATCCGATTGCGCTCCTCGTGAATGTGGGTAAGAGCAGCGACGCGTTGGAACTAGTGAACCACGCGATCAGGATTGCTCCAGATGACGCCAGACCCTGGGTGTGGAAAGGGAACTTAAGTCTTCGCAAGAACGAATATAAAGATGCGATTGCGAGTTACACACATGCCAGCGAGTTAGATAGGTCGAACGCCGACGCTATCTTGGGAATTGCCACGGTTCATTTCGTTGCCGGTCAAAACGCCGCTGCGATTAATCAGTACAGAGCGGGAATGGTCAGATTTCCTAACGATGCCCGGTTCTACATTGCCTGCGCTGAAACCTTGTTGGCATCTCCCGATTCACTCAAGCTACAGCGTGAAGCCGAAGATCTGCTCCGAAAAGCGGCAAAGCTGAACCCACAATCCGCAGAAGCCCACTATCAGCTTGGTCAATTGGCGCTACAACGTGGGCTATTCAAGGAGGCGGCGGCAGAATTTGCCCAGTCCTTGCAGTCAGACCCGAATCAGAGCAAAGCGCATTTTGCGATGTCGGTCCTCTACCGGAGGACGGGGCGCGCTGACGATGCCCGACATGAGTTTGAAATTTACCAGAGACTCAAGCAAGCAGAGGAAGGTGGGATGGCAACTCCGACTAAAGGGGAAGAAAAACCGTGAAGCCCTATTGCATCTTGCGTGGCGATTCCGGTGTTGGCTTCTCTTTGCCATCTTCTTCCGATTGGTCACGGCGCGAGTTCCTGGGAGCCATGTCAGCTGCCGGAATCGCGCAGTTCCTTTATCCCCGAATGGCTTCCATCGAAGCGACGGCGAAGCCGCTATTCTCGGACGTAACCCAGGAAGCCGGCATCACCTGGCGCCAGTTCAATGGGGCATCGCCTGATCGTTACTTAATCGAAACCATGGGGGGCGGAGTCGCACTGTTTGATTTCGATAATGACGGTTGGTTGGATATTTTCTTGTTGAATGGCGGTGAAACCCCTCGTGGCAGAAGCGAAAGACCACTACAAAATGCGCTCTACCGCAATCTGGGAAATGGCAAATTCGTTGATGTTGCCACCGAAGCGGGGCTGCATCCGGTCAAGAACTACGGCATGGGCGTAGCGGTCGCTGATTTTGATAACGATGGCCATGAGGACATTTTCGTTACCGGATTTCCAAATTGCACCCTCTACCACAACAATGGCAACGGCACATTCACAGACGTAACCGCGGATGCGGGACTCCAGAACCACGGACGATGGGCCTCGGGCGCCGCCTGGTTCGATTACGATCGTGATGGGTTCTTAGATCTTGTGGTCTGCAATTATGCGGAGCTTTCGTTCGAAGGCGCCGCTCCCAAATGTGAAACCCTCAACGTTCGAACCTACTGCGAGCAACGCCTCTATAAAGGCATGCCGCTGACCATCTATCACAACAATCGCAACGGCACCTTTACCGACGTCAGTCGCTCCTCGGGGCTCGATCTGCTGGTGGGCAGAGCGCTGGGGGTGGTGGCAATTGACTTCGACGATGATGGCTGGCCGGATTTGTTCGTAGCACGTGACGCCTCCCCAAACCTTCTGTTGCTCAACAGACATGACGGTACATTTGCTGATGCTGGACTCGACGCCGAAATTGCATTCGACAGGAACGGCAATGCAAGAGCGGGCATGGGAGTGGATGCAGGGGACGTAAATGGCGACGGGCGCCCGGATGTTGTGGTCACCAATTTTAATTTTGAATTCCATTCGCTCTTTCTTAACCGTCGAGCCTTTCCCTTTGACGATTGGACACGACCTTCGCACCTGGCTGGAGCTACGCGACCTAACGTGGGATGGGGAACACACTTTCTCGACTATGACAATGACGGACTGCTCGACCTCATGATCGTGAACGGCCATATCGTTGAAGTCATTGAACAGTTGCACCCTCAAGTGAAGTTCAAGGAACAGCCCTTGCTCTTGCACAACTCGGGCAACTCCGAATTTGAAGACGTAAGTTCCAAGGCAGGCTCTGCCTTCTCGCGAGGATACCTCGCACGTGGCCTGTCAATTGGAGATTGGGACAATGACGGCTCACCCGACGCGATATTCACCTGCATCGGCGATCGCCCCGTGCTATTGCGCAACAACGTAGGGCGACAAAATTCCTGGATCGGAATCGGTCTGGTCGGAGCACGGAGCAATCGGGACGCGATTGGAGCGAAGTTGACGCTTCGCACTGCGGACCGGAAACTAGTGCGCTGGGTGACGGGCGGTGGGAGCTATCTTTCGTCGCATGACAAACGCGTGCTCTTTGGGTTGGGAAATTTGCCGTCAAGCCATCGCGTGGAGATCGAAATCGTTTGGCCCAATGGGACGACGCAAATGGCAACTTCTTTGGAAATCAACCGTTACCACCGGATCACCGAGCAAGCGGCGAAGTAGATATCCCACAGATCATTTCGGCAGTGGTATTAGCGAAACTTCCTTGAAATAAACCTCTGATCCAGGATGATTCTGCAGGCCAATAAAGCCTGATTCGGGCCGGGGGCCGCGGTCGGGATCGTGGGAACCTTTGGGCTTTGCTGGGACGGGCTGACCTTCCCAGAAGTCTGTCACTTTCACGCCATTGAGGTACACCACGGTGTGCGGTCCATCCATGGTGATCTCCATTGTGTTCCACTCGCCGATTGCTTTGATCGGCCGTGCCAGAGCCTTGGAGAAAGTGTAAAGGACGCCAGTGCAGGAGTAGTCGTCAGGCCAATCTCCGATTTCAACCTCATAACCGCGGTTGATTGGCATCCATGGTTCGGTGGGTTTCTCCGGGATACGGATAAAGACTCCCGAGTCCGCCTCCTTACCCATTAGCTTGAAAACAACGCGAATGGTGGCATTTCCGATCTTTTCGCGCTCGTACCAAAGCATGCCCATTCCGCCCTGGGTTTTCATCATGCCTTCGGTCACCACGAACGAGCCCGGACCGACCTGCTGCCAGCCATCGAGATTTTTTCCATTGAACAAGGGGCGGCTTGACGATTGAGCGCCAAGGTCATTGGCGATTCCTAGGAAGAGCAAACAAAGGACCCCCGCAAGAGGTTTGAAGTTCGATTTTTTATGCGGGGGATGGTTCATAAAGATCTAAAAAAACGAAATTCAATTGAAGTCCGTTCAAAGATCACACCATGAGTAGCGATAGAGGTCAAATAGGGGGCGAGAATTCACTGGACGGGTCTTGACACCGCATTCGAAGAGGTGCTACAAACCAGCCCTATGAAACCGCTTTCAGAAAACACGCTTTGTAGGGGCGATTAGCTTTGGGCGGACAGGGAACAGAACGACGGGACATTCTCCGCTATATCGGAATGGCGGCGGTGGCGGGGACGTTTCCCGGATTCAGCAAGTGGGTGTTCGCCTGCCCCGAGGACCATCCCCAACCGGCAAGCGCCAAGCGCGATTCGCTTCCTTACAAACCCCTCTTCTTCTCTCCGGAGCAGTATCGCATGGTCGAGCATATGGCGGAGATGATCATTCCCGAAGACGGAACGCCAGGTGCCAAAACCGCAGGTGTTGCCGAGTTCATTGATTTCATGGTGGCGAATCGGGTCCCGGTGAGCGCATCGCGCGACATTCGTTCGACTGAAGATGCTATTCAATCAGGGAATCAAGCGCAGGCCAGCTTCATTCTGGGATTGGGCTGGATGAACGCGCGGTGCCACGCAGAGTTCGGGTCCAATTTCATGGACTGCGCTCCCGACCAGCAGAACAGCTTGCTGGAGGAACTTGCTTACAAAGAGAAGTTCAAGCCGACCACCGAAACTGGGCGTGAATTTTTCCGCATGATGCGGGATTACACGGTGGTTGGCTACTACACGACCAAGATTGGATTGGAAAGTTTGGGCTACCCCGGTCTGCGGACGTCGTGGCCGAAGATGCCCGGGTGTACTCATCCCGATGATCCCGAACATGCTCATCTTCGGGAGCCCAAGATTTCGAATCTACCGGCACTGCGAAGCGCTGGCTAAACAACCTTAAATGACGGCGAAAATCTACGACGCGATTGTGGTGGGGACCGGAGCCGGTGGCGGCACGGCCATGAAGATCCTCTGTGAAGCCGGCCTGCAAGTCTGCGCGATTAACTCCGGACCGCGTACAAACCCAGCGACGGACTATCGCCGGCATCGTCAAGTCTATGACTTGAAATACCGCGGCTATGGCGATCCCATGCGGCTGAAAGGGAAACCGCATCAGGAGCCTTATTCGGTTGAAGAATCAGAATACAGCGAAGGGCGAGACCTGTTCGAGCATGATGTTGCCTACTCCAATGCTCCAGGAACCGATTGGTACTGGAAGCGCTGCAAAGGAACAGGGGGAAAGGCGAATTTTTGGGGACGTTCCTCAGCTCGTTTCGGGGATATTGATTTCAAAGCCGCAGACCTCGACGGCTTCGGCGAAAACTGGCCGGTCGACTACGCGGAGATCGCACCGTGGTTTTCCAAGGCCGAGCGATACATGGGAGTCGCCAGCACCATCCAGAACCGACCGAGCAATCCCGATGGCGAATATTTGCCCCCCATACCATGGCGTTGCCTGGACTACATCATTCAGAAGGGTGCGGAAAAAATCGGGGTGCCGTACCTTCCTGACCGTTGCGCCCAATTGACGGTCGCTCATAACGGTCATCTCGCCTGCCACTATTGTGGGAACTGCAGCCGGGGTTGCGATGTTGGATCTTTCTTCTCTCCCACATGGTTTGCTATTCCGGAGGCTGAAGCCACCAACAACCTGACGCTTCTCACCAATGCCGTGGTGCGCAGCGTGCTGGTCGACGAAAGCGGCATGGCGAAGGGCGTCGCGTACGTGGATCGGACCACAAGGAAAGAAGTGGAAATCTACGCCAAGGTGGTGGTGCTGGCGGCTTCGTGTGTTGAGACAGCGCACATCATGCTGAACTCGAACTCACGGCACTGGCCGACTGGGATCGCCAACTCCAGTGGGCAACTCGGCCGCAACCTGTGCGATCACCTGTACGGGAACCCGGGCTATGGTTACCTGCCTCAGCTCTTGGGTCAGCCTGCCACTCCCGACAATATTGCCGATTCGACCGTTACTTGGATGCCGCGCTGGCAAAACCTGAAAAATCCGCACGAAGAGAAATTCATCCGCGGCTATGCGATTTACATGGGTGGCGGGTGTGGGGAATTTCCAGGCCACTACGGACAGATCGAAGGATTTGGAGCCAAATATAAGCGCGAGATCAAGCGTTACTATCCCACCTCGGTTGGCGCTCTGATTCAGGCCCCCGCCCTGTCCAGTCCCAACAACTACGTGGACATTGACCCGGAGCAGAAAGACATCTTCGGAATTCCCCAACTGCGATTCCACTATCAGTGGGGCGCGAACGAGCTTCTCATGTGGGAGCACTCAAAGCAAGTGATGATCGACCTTTTCAAGGCAATGGGTGGAGAGATGTGGGGTGCTGACGCTGAACCGAACCGCCCAGGAACTAGTTTGCACGAAGTCGGAGTTTGCAGGATGGGAAGCGATCCCAAGACTTCGGTTACGAACAAGTGGGCACAGGCTCACGACGTCCCAAATCTTTACATTTGCGACGCAAGTATTTTCCCGACCATTACCGACAAGACAACGACTATGCCGATTGTGGCCTTCGCCATGCGAACCTGCGATCACGTTGTCGAAAACTTCAAGAAGGGAATTCACAAGAGGACATGAAACCCGGGGGGACTCAGCCGTCTCACGAGATGAGGCGAAGGGGGAAAGGAACCCAGAGTAGTCAGGAGCCAAATATGACAGGCATCGCGCGCAGAATTGCATTCCGCCTTACGACGTTGATGGTTTTGGGAATTGCGCCATACATGATGGCTCAAAGCAATAACGCATCCGTTGACGGGGAGATTCACGATCCCCAAGGGGCCGTGGTTGCAGGTGCGAAGGTAGTGCTTACCTCTCAAGATACGAAGCAATCGTCTACCTTCATCGCCGACAGCAATGGTCTGTATTCGTTTCGAAACGTCGTGCCTGGAATGTATCAGTTGCGGGTCAGTGCATCAGGGTTTGGCGAATATGTGCAAGATGGACTCCAGGTACGCGTAGGCTACCCCATCCGGCAGAATGTGGAGTTGAAACTTGAGTCGACCACACAACACGTTGAAGTCACCTCCGATGCCTCGCCCCTCAACTATGAGAGTGCAGAACTGCGCGATAGCATCGACCCGCAAGTGATTCGGGATCTTCCTCTTCTCGTGTCCGGATCGATCCGCTCCGCAGCAAATTTTGCTTCTCTCCTGCCTGGCGTCGTCCGCGGGACTGGCGATGTCTCCGGTGCCCACGTGAACGGCGGACAGTCGCAGACGGGTATCGTCGTTCTTGACGGGATTGCGTTGTACAACTCCTCCGGCACCCAGGGCTTGACGGGAGCAGTTCTTGACTTTCCTCAATCCCCGGACCTCATCAGTGAATTTCAGGTACTCACATCGAATTACGATCCACAGTACGGAAGCGCGGGCGGAGTAACAGTAGAAAATGTGAGGTCTGGGACCAGCACGTTTCACGGTACTGCCTACGAATTCAATCGAAACTCTTCGTTCAACGCCGTTCAGTGGGGAATACCGACCAGCGCGAAAGCGCAGGACATCGAGAATGACTTTGGAGGTAACTTCGGGGGACCGCTGAAACTGCCTTTTTGGAAAAGCAGGGATCACCGTACATTCTTCTTTGCGAACTTCGAAGCGTTCCGGATTAGAGGTGCCCTGGTGCGGCCGGTTATTTCCATACCTTCTCTTGCGGAACGACAGGGAGATTTCAGTGATTGGATCGCTCCTATCTATGACCCAGTCACTCATCAGCAGTTCATGGGCTGTAATGGCACAACTCCGAACGTAATCTGCTCAACCGATCCGCGCTTGCAGAACTCACTCGCCAAGCAATGGTTCCAGTATCTGCCGGACCCAACTTCTCCGGGTCCCTTGAACAACTATCTGGCCCCTGCCCAGCCGAACTTCCTGGGGACTGATGCTTATACGATCACTCAAAAAATTGACGAATACGTTGGTTCCAAGGACCATTTTTCAGAGATGTTCTATTACAAGTACCTGCCCAGAACGACATTTACAACTCTACCCAATGTCATCAGCAACAGCGGTACATCCTTCAAACGCACCTCGGTGCTACGCGTGAATTGGGATCACACTTTCAGTCCCACGCTGGTCAATCGTGTGGCCTTTGGTTTTCAGGATGACAAATTCTATGGCGGCGGAATTGATGGTGATTTTGCCGACAAACTGCCTCAGATTCCCGGGGTGGCGAGCCATGAATATCCTCCGGTAATTTCCTTCAATTTCGGGGAAGAGTTCGCGCAATTTGGCACCGGAGCTGGTGACCCCAAGATTCAGCCGTGGCTAGCGCCCGCCTACATTATCAACGACGCCGTATCCATGACCAGAGGAAAGCACACGATTTCCTTCGGCGGCGAGATTCGATTTTCGCAAAACTCCGCAATCTTTCTAGGAGGTCAATCGGGAAATTTTGACTTCAAACGTGAAGAAACCAGTCTTAACCTGGTCGGTGGCAGCCCGATCGCCAGCTTCCTGTTGGAACAAGTGGATTCGGGTTCGGCGAACTTTTACACCTCTACCAATATCGACGCCCGCAACAAGAGCTTCAGTGTCTTCGCGGGCGATACTTGGCGGGTAACGCCCAAGCTAACGCTTTCCCCAGGAGTTCACTGGGAAATAGATCCGCCGCCGGTCGAGGCCAACGATCACTTCTCATATTTCGATCCAACACTGCCCAACCCAGGAGCCGGGAATCGGCTGGGCGCCGTGGCTTTCGCGGGAACTGGATCGGGGCGCTCTGGTAGGCGCCACCCTGAGGATACATGGTATGGAGGTATCGCGCCTCGGATGGGGTTGGCCTATGCAGTGACTCCGAAGACCGTCGTCCGTTCGGGATACGGGCTGTTTTATGACAACGCCAACATGCCCGGCTGGGCTGGGGGAATCTCGCAGGACGGTTACAATGCCTCTGCCGGATTCGGCAGTTCAAACGGTGGCACGCAAGCGGCGTTTATTCTGAGTGCCGGTCTGCCGTCGAATCATCCTGTACCTCCGAACCTGGTTTCAACCTTTGACAATGGATTAAACGCTCCAGTTTACCGACCTAAGACTGCCAACCGGCTTCCTTACGGCCAGCAGTGGAATCTGACCGTGGAGCATCAATTCACCGGCCGCGACTACGTCTCCGTCTCGTATGTCGGTACCAAGGGCAGCCGTCTCATGTCGCAGATCGACCCCATCAACGTGGACGATCCGAAATACCTGTCGCTAGGCGCGCAATTGAACGATACCTTTCAGCCCGGCGATACCCAGGTTGATGGTGTTCCCGAACCATTTCCGAATTTCGCGACTGTTATGACGCAATGTCCTCCTTCGGTAGCACAAGCGCTCCTGCCGTTTCCCCAGTATTGCAACAATATTGTGGGGCTCAACGAGAATAAAGGCAGCTCAAGCTACCATGCCTTCGAGGTAAAGCTAGAGCATCGTACGTCCAAGGGCTTTTGGGCCCTGCTGTCTTACACGAATTCAAAGTTGATTACCAACGCTGACGTGGCACAAAGCTTTCTCGCCTCCTACTTCTCGCCTTATGAGCAGCGACGCAATCGATCGCTGGCGCTGGAAGATGTTCCGCAGGCGTTCAATTTTGCGTATAACTACGAATTGCCGTTCGGACGGGGAAAGCGCTGGTCGTCGCACAACGGCCCGGTCAACGCCATTCTTGGTAATTGGGCCTTCAACGGGGTGTATCGCGTCCAGTCAGGAATTCCCTTCCAGATTACTTCATCAAACTGCAACATCCCTTCGCAGTTTGTTCAGTTCTGCGTGCCGGCATTGCTGCCTGGGGTGTCTCCGTTCCTGCAATCACCCAGTCACTTTGACCCGAGCCAGCCTGTGCTGAACAAAGACGCGTTCGAGCCGGCATCCAGCTTTACCAATTTCTATACCGGGATGGGACCACGTGTTCAGAATTTCCGCCAGCCCGGTTATAGCGACTTTGATATTGGACTGCAAAAAGTCATTCACTTAACCGAACGTTTCACCTTCCAACTGCGTGGAGATGCCTTCAATGTCTTCAATGCGCACCACTTTAATAGCGTTGGAGCATTCATTCAGTCCAGTGGCAATGGTGGAAGTGCCTTCGACACTGATATAGCGAGTCAGGAGTTTGGAAAGTGGAACGGAGGCGTGAGTTCGCCAAGGAACATTCAGGTTTCAGGACGGGTCTCCTTCTAAGTGAGTGGCGGACTTTGCGGAAGTTCGTGGGACTCAAAGCAACGATACAGTCGGTTCGCATTACCTACTCTGGATCCTGCCGGAAAACCCCGGCATGTTTAAGTGCAATAGAATTTTGCTGGAAGATGGAATCCAAGCTCTGAGAGACATCTACCTTTTGGTGCTAACGACAAACTAGATTCGGTTGGCAGGGGGCCAGCGATCGATCACGCTAGCGGGAATCCCCAGTCCTATGACCCTGAGATTTGCGTATGACCTGGTCACGAACTGCGATGCCCGAGGCGATCTGGCGGAGAAGCTTATGGTTACACCACTCCGGAAGCTGCTCGTTTGGCAATACCTGGGATTCCGGGCAACGAGGCAACAAGTCTTCGGGTGTAGGCATGCTCTGGCTTCGTGAATATCCGTTCTGCGGAATCGCATTCCACGATTTCGCCTTCGTGCAAGATTGCCACGCGATGGCAAATTCCAGCCACCGAAGGCAGGTCGTGAGAGATATACAGAATGCTCATTCCATTTTCCTGATTCAGGCGGGCAAACAGTGCCAAGATCTCCGATTGGGTGATAACGTCCAAAGCGCTTGTGGCTTCGTCGGCAATAAGCAGCGCCGGGCGATGAATAACTGCCATCGCAATCAG
>Ga0068856_100002335_pt1 | contig 19514 bp, 13 predicted proteins | sample KBSCornC62_FD_66595 | JGI IMG/M metagenome (GOLD analysis project Ga0068856, IMG submission 66595) | Corn rhizosphere microbial communities from Kellogg Biological Station, Michigan, USA - KBS Corn C6-2 | ecosystem: Host-associated > Plants > Roots > Rhizosphere > Soil ... | reverse complement strand
GATCGTCAACGCGTTAGGGATCCGGCGGCTGCCGGACGCTCCACCAAATAACTGCGAAACCCGAAACTCCGGAACGCGAAACTCCGGAAGTTATCCCTCTGCGTTCCTCCGCGACCGTTGGGTGAGGCTCCTTCCTTTCGCATAATTGTTGTAAATCCGGTCTAGTTCGACTCTCCAAAAGCGGCTACATTCGCGCGGATGTCCGAAGCGATTCCCCAGATCGTCGAGCCTTGTCCGTCATGCGGACAGCCTGTCGATGTGACCGATCAGGAGCCTTTTTCCGAAGTGGCATGTCCGGCCTGCGGGGCGACGATGCGCGCGCGGGTGCAGTTCAATAACTACACCATCGTCGAGCTGCTGGGCGAGGGGGGCATGGGCGCCGTCTACAAGGCGGTGGACCGCAATCTCCAGCGCATGGTCGCGCTCAAGGTCCTCAAGCGCGACGCGGGCTCGACCGAGAGCGATTGGGAGAAGCTCGCCGTCGAGGCGCGGCTCACGGCCGCGGTGAATCACCCGAGCGTGGTGAAGGTCTTTTCCTTCGGTGAGGACCACGGCCGCTTCTACCTCGCCATGGAGCTCGTGGAGAAAGGCTCGCTCGACGGGCTCATGATTCTGCAGACACGTGTGGCGGAGGCCCAGGTGCTCGATATCGGCATTCAGGTCGCCGAGGGGCTCCAGGCCGCCTTTGAGCACGGCCTCATCCATCGCGACATCAAGCCTGGGAACATTCTCTTCGCCGGTCCGAAGCTCGCGAAGATCGTGGACTTCGGCCTCGCGCGCGTGCTCGATGAGGAAGCGCAGGAGGCCGGCGAGATCTGGGGCACGCCATTCTACGTCGCGCCGGAGAAGCTCGACGGGCGCCCAGAGGATTTCCGCAGCGACATCTACAGCCTCGGCGGTACGCTCTTCCACGCGCTCTCGGGCCGTCCGCCCTTCGATGCGAAGACGGCGTCCATGGTCGTGCTCAAGCACATCAAGAGCCAGGCCGTGAGCCTCCAGGCCTTCGCGCCGAATATCTCCGACGAGACGGCGTATGTGATCAATCGGATGCTCAACAAAGAGCCCGATGGACGCTACTCATCCTACGACGAGCTGCTCGTGCATCTGCGCTACGCGCGCCAGCAGCTCCAGAAGCGGCAGGCCGGTCCCCAGCAGCCACGGCTGCTCGCCATCCGCCGCAAGAAAGCGCGCGACCATCGGCATTTCTTCCGCGTGATCTGGGGTGTCGCGGGCGGACTCTGCGCCGTCCTCGCGATCTGGTTTTTCCTCATGCGTCCGCATCTCACGCCCCGGCCAGCCGATGCGGATGAAATCGTCCGCACCAATGCCCTCATGACCGCTGGCTGGCAGGCGCTCGACGAGAGGCATTTCAACGACGCGCGCGCCCGGCTCGCCGAAGCGGTGAAGTCCGCAGGCCAAAGCCAGCCCGCGCGGAACTGGGCGCTCGCGCAGCTCGGGCTGGCCGACATGCTGGCCGGTGATTCCGGCGAAGCCAGGCACATTTTCACCGACCTCGGGCGGAATGGAATATTCAGCTACGACATTTCCCGGCAGCCGCTCGGACATTTCTTCATGCGTTTGGGGAATGCCATGATCGCCGACACCGATGCCGCCAATACGCAAGCCTGGAGCGATGCGGATTACGAAGCCTTTGCCCTTCTCACGGTCGGAATCTCCCAATGGACAGCAGGCGACGTGGATGCGGGAGGGCGCATGCTCCAGGAGTTCGCAGCGAGCCACCCGCAGCCGCCGGATGTCTGGATCTCGAAGCTCAAGCCGGTCGCCGCACCCTATGTCACCGACTATCGCACGTATGCCGCGCTCCGCGACGAGGTGAGCAAGGCCACTGCCGCGAATGCGGCGGATATCCTGGTGCGCATCGAGTCCGCGAAAGCCAAGGCCCAGACCGGCGCGCCAATGGTCAACGCCCTCGACGCCCTCGGCCAGCAATTGAAGCTGTAGGGGTGAAGGAAGATATTTTCTGTAGTCGTGGCAGTCCCTTGCCGCGCCCGGGTGAGTCATGGCCGGGATTGAAAATGAAATCCACGGCGCTTTCATCGAAAACGCCCTACCACCCAGACGATATTCGCCCGGTGGCGAATGGTTGCGGCCTCAATCGATATCCGCGCGTGAGCCCGTAATTTCACGTATCTGCGAGATGTGAAATTTGCGTCCCTGCGAGGTCCTTGGGGACAAGAACCTTGCGGGAGCGACCTTGTCGCGGCTAACCCCGACAGAGTCGGCCCTTCGGGCGGACTTTTCACGGGATGTGAAAAATCCGGGTCAGCGCGTCGTTCCGTTCGGTAGGGCGTTTTCGATGAAAGCGCCGACTATTGGGAATCGACGAACGCGGCAAGAAGAATTGAAATGTGCTTTGGTGGAGTGGGTTGTCCCCAACACGCTTTCGTAAAGATCATCCCGCGCGATACGCGGCAAATATGACAAAACGCGTTAGGGACAACGCGTTCCACCTAAAGGCGGAAAACCAGATGCGCTCTTCCACGAGCCCAGCGACATATCGCGCATTGACTCTTGTCTCAAATGAGACGAATACTTGTCTCAAATGAAATCTGCGCCGGCCAAGCCGAAAGTCAGGACCGCCTCGCGGCGAATGCGCTCGCGCGCGGATGCCAGCGCCGGGAAGGTCTCCGGCGCCGGCGTGGTGCGGTACTACATCCAGGGATCGCCTGCCGCATCGATTTCGGCGCGATTTGCGCCCGCGAAACTCGTCGAGGCGCTTCGCGCGGGATTGCCTTTCGGTGAGCTTCAGGACCTGCAATCCAGTCTTGCCGTCCCAGCCGATCGCCTGGCCCCGATGCTGGGGATCTCCAAGGCCACCCTTCACCGGCGCAAAGATGCGGGACGTCGGCTCACTCCCGCCGTGTCGGATCGCGTCGTTCGCTATGCCCGGCTGCTGGGTCAGGCATTCCAGGTGTTCGGCGACATCGAGTCCGCGAAGCTCTGGCTCGGCACCCCGCAGTTCGGCCTCGGCGGAGCGGTGCCACTGGATTACGCGCAGACCGAGATCGGGGCACGTGAGGTCGAGAACCTCCTCGGTCGCATCGAATACGGCGTCTATTCGTGATGCGCCGCGCCTGGCGGATCGTGAAGCAAAGCCGCGCCACTGCCGCCTTCGACGGCGAGGGCGCCTGGCTCTTCGGCGGCCGGTGGAACTCCCCGGGCATTCGCATCGTCTATACCAGCGCCAGCCTTTCACTCGCCGCCCTCGAGACCCTGGTGCATCTCAATCCCGCCATCACCTTCAAGTTTGTTGCCGTCCCGGTGGAATTCGACGACGCACTCATCGAGACCGTGCCCGCCGCAAGCCTGCTCTCCGACTGGACCGAGGAACCCCCGCCGCCATCCACCCAGCAGATCGGCGACCAATGGGCGAGGGAATCCCGCTCTGCCGTCCTGGCAGTCCCCAGTGTCATCGTCCCCTCTGAGATCAACTACCTCCTCAACCCGGTCCATCCCGATTTCCCAAAGATCACCATCGGCAAGCCCGAGCCCTTCCCATTCGACCGGCGATTGCTGTGATGGGGATGACCAATTCGACGCGGCGACACGGCGACACGGGGATTAGTTAGCCGCACTTGGAGCGCGGGGAGTCGGAGGGGCCGCGGTTGCGGCATTGGGTTTCAAAATGCGCTTCGTTTCATGCCATTGGGGCGATTAACAGAGTAAAACCCGATTTCATTTCACCGTTTCTGTGTTAAGGCGTGAAACGGTGAAACGAAATTTTGGAGGGTAGGGGAGCCTTCGAGGAGATGCGCGCCGACGCAAATGATGAAGTCGAATAGATGGGGCTTCAATATCCTGAAAGAGAATGAGTTGGATGGCTTTTCAATCGTCAAGGATTCCTTGACAACTGCCGCAGACGGCAAGAACTAACGCACCCTCTCTCCTCTCGGATTCGAGGCCAAGCTCTGGCTCGCTGCCGACAAGCTGCGCAACAACATGGATGCGGCGGAATACAAGCACGTCGTCCTTGGTCTCATTTTCCTGAAATACATTTCCGACAGCTTCGAGGAGCACCATGCCAGGCTGGCCGCGGGCGAAGGCGACTATGCCGGAGCCAATCCCGAGGACCCGGACGAATACAAAGCCGAGAATATCTTCTGGGTTCCGCCCGCCGCCCGCTGGAGCTACCTGCAAAGCAGTGCCAAACAGCCCACCATCGGCAAGATCGTCGATGACGCCATGGTCGCCATCGAGCGGGACAATTCGCGCCTCAAAGGCGTCCTGCCAAAGGACTACGCCCGGCCCGCACTCGATAAGCATCGCCTCGGCGAGCTCATCGACCTCATTGGCACCATCGGTCTCGGCGATAAGGAAAACCGCGCCAAGGACATCCTCGGCCGCGTTTACGAATACTTCCTCACCCAGTTCGCCAGTGCCGAGGGCAAGAATGGCGGACAGTTCTACACGCCGTCCTGTGTCGTGCGCCTGCTCGTCGAGATGCTCGCGCCCTACAAGGGCCGCATTTACGACCCGGCCTGCGGTTCCGGCGGCATGTTTGTGCAGTCGGAGAAGTTCGTGGAAAGCCACGGCGGCAAGCTCGGCGACATCTCCATCTATGGTCAGGAGAGCAATGCCACCACGCGTCGCCTGGCCATCATGAATCTCGCGATCCGCGGTATCGAGGCGGACTTCGGCCCCGAGCACGCGGACACCTTCCGCCGCGACCTCCATCCCGACCTCCGCGCCGACTACGTCCTCGCCAATCCGCCTTTCAACGACTCCGACTGGTTTCGCAAAGACGACGACGTGCGCTGGCAGTTCGGCGTCCCGCCGAAGGGGAATGCCAACTTCGCCTGGGTGCAACATTTCATCCACCACCTCGCGCCGAACGGCATGGCTGGTTTCGTCCTTGCCAATGGCAGCATGTCGTCGAATCAATCCGGCGAAGGCGACATCCGGCGCGCCCTCATCGAGGCCGACCTCGTGGACTGCATGGTCGCACTGCCGGGCCAACTCTTCTACAGCACGCAGATTCCCGTCTGCCTCTGGTTCCTCGCGAAAAGCAAGGGTGCTCGCAAAGTCAAACGCGGCGATGACGAAATACCCGACTGCATTCGGAATCGCAAAGGTGAAACCCTTTTCATCGACGCGCGGAAAATGGGAAGGCTCGTCGATCGCGTGCATCGCGAGCTGACCGCGGTAGACATTCAGAAAATCGTGAGCACCTACCACCTTTGGCGCCACGACGAGGCAGCTTTCCTGGCGGAAGGAGAAAAGCTTGGCATTTCACCGGGGCCAGACGTGCCCTACGTAAACGTGGCCGGCTTCTGTAAATCCGCCACCACCGCCGAGATTGCCTCGCATGGCTACGTCCTCACGCCCGGCCGCTACGTCGGTGCCGAGGAAGTCGAGGACGACGGCGAATCCTTCGAGGAAAAGATGCCCCGCCTCGTCGCGGAATTGAACGCCCAGTTTGTCGAGTCCGCGAAATTGGAAAAGGCCATTCAAGACAACCTAAGGGGACTGGGTTAACCGCGCCATCTCCACGATGGAGGTGATCGAGGAACTCATCAAGTTGGCCAAGGAGATGGACGCCGCCACGAAGGCCGGTTACCAGCTGGGGCTGAGCGATGACGAGAAGGCTTTCTACGACGCCCTCGCGACCAATGGCAGCGCTCGTGAAATCATGGGCGACGATAAGCTCAAGGTGATCGCCACGGAACTCATCACCCAGGTTCGGAAAAGCGTGACCATTGACTGGACTCTCCGAGAGGGTGCGAGGGCGAAAATTCGCGTGATGGTGAAGCGTATCTTGAACAAGTACGGCTATCCCCCCGATTTGCAGGACGAAGCCGTGCGAACAGTCCTCAAGCAGGCTGAATTGCTGTGCTCTGACTGGAGTTCGAACTGAAAGTTCGGGAGCCTCAGAGGGTGGGGGACTAAACTTCAATCCCGCTGTAACTCCCCCCAATTCGATGCCATAATGTCGAAGTCATGAGCCGTATCGTTCCCCTTCTGATCGTGCTGTTTGGGCTGTCCGCAGCCTCCATTCCTGCGGCGAGCGCCGCTGAGTCGACGGGGGATTCAAATAAACCCTCAAATTGGCGGGTGAAGCGGAATGACATTCCGCCGCGGTTGCAGTGGGAGGCGAATAATGGGTATTGCGGGGAGGTGTCGCTGATCAGCGCCGGGTTGTATTATGGGCAGTACCTTTCGCAGTACGAGGCGCGGATTTGTGCGATCGGGAAGACGCCGCAGAATCAGGGCGAGATGCTGCTGGGCGTGAATGACATGCGGGCGGCGACGCAGATGCATCTGCGCGCGGTGGAGTGGCGAACGCCGGGGAATCCGGATCAATTTCTCGGTTGGGTGAAACGGATGGTCGTGCGGGGGCATCCGGTGGCGATCGGGGTCTATAACAACGAGTTCATTCTTTACGGCAACACGGATCCGAACCAGGGCGATGCGCAGTACGATCACATCGTGCCGGTGGTCGGGTTTCGCTCGGTGCGGCTGCACAATCCGCGCGTGTTTCCGAATGACCGGATCATTTTCTCGGACAATGGCTTGTTTGGGACGCCGGCGGATACGCCGTACATTTTCAGCTACGCGGTGTCGAAATTCCCGGGTGATCGTCAGCAAGCGAATGCGCCGAATGGCGCGGTGTACACGCTGCCGAACTACGGCCGGAACTATGGCATCGCGATCCTGGGAATCCGGGACGATGACCACGAGACGCTGCCGGTGCGCGTGGCGACGAACAAGAACTACGAGAGTCCGGCGATGGTGAATGGGACGAGCACGCGGCCGAGTCCGATGCCGCTCACGCTCACGGTGACGGTCTCGGATCTCACGCCGGGCGTGACGTATCGGCTCTATCGCTACGATCATCTGTCGAAGGTGCCGGATCGGGCATTCAATGCGGCGGCGGGAAATGCGCGGAATACGTGGACGTTCCGAGCGGCGGGATCGAGTTACACGATCACGCAGGATATCATGAGCGACGAGGTGGCGGTGTATAGGTGCGTGGCGGTTAGCGGCCCGTAGGCCGCTGAATTCGACGCGGCGACGCGGCGAAGGGGAGACTAATCAGCCGCGCTTGGAGCGCGGGGAGGTATAGCGGAGTGAAGCAGCGTGGGCGATAAATGGGATGGGATGCGCTGACTCCGAGGGGAATAGTCGGGGGTCGACGGCGCGACGCACCCTACCGAGCGGGTACGACGCGCTTACGCGGGTTCCGTTGCTTCTCGTAACTTCCTCTCAACGCTCAACTACCGTTTATCGCCCATGCATCCCACGCTGTTTCGCTCCTCTCAGCTCTCAACTTCGCGCTGTGCGCGAATCACTTCACGACTTTGACGGTGTCGCCGGGCTCGAGGGAGTCGGAGGGGGCGACGATGACCTGGTCTGTGGGCTGGAGGCCTTTGGTGATTTCGATTTCCGTGCCGTAGTCGTGGCCGATCTGGACGGGCTGGAGGCTGACTTTGCCATCCGCGCCGACGACTCCGGCGACCGTGCCCTCGGGGCGGAAGAGGATGACGTTCGCGGGAACGATGAGGGCGGGGTGGGAATTGGCCAGGGCGAGGTGGACGGTGGCGTAGCCGCCGGCGAGCAGGCGGTGGGCGGAGTTGTCCACCTGGATCTCGACGAGCAGGGTGCGCGAGGCGGGATCGATCTCGCCGGAGAGGTGCACGACTTTGCCTGTGACGGTCTGGCCAGGCGCGGAGGCCATCTCGATGCGCGCCTCCTGTCCGACGCGGACGGCGCCGGCGTTGACCTCGGGAACGTGGACGAAGACGCGGAGGACGTTGTCCTGCACGATGCGGAACATCTGGCTGCTGGCGGAGGTGCTGCCTGCGGTGATGAGATCGCCGACATTGACGTTGCGCGCGGCGATGCGTCCGCCGAAGGGTGCGACGACCTGCTCGAAGCCTTTGAGCTCCTGGAGGCGCTGGACGTTGGCCTCGGCGGCGGTGAGGTTTGCCGCATCGACATCGACCTGATTCTGCTTCTCGTCGGAATCCTGCTGCGAGACGGTCTGGTGCTGGAGCATGAGCTTCCAGCGGGCGGCGGTGACCTGGGCGAGCTTGAGCGCGGCGGCGGCCTGCATGGCATTGGCCTGCGCCTGCCGGAGCTGCTGGTCGAGCTCGGGGGAGTCGATCTCGGCGAGGAGCTGGCCCTGTTTCACATCCGCGCCGATATCGACGAGCCAGCGGGTGACGTAGCCGCTGGTGCGGGCGAAGACGGGGGTATCCTGGAATGGCTCGACATTGCCCGGCAGGACGAGGTCGGCCGATTTGTCCGCAATCTTGGGCGCGATGACGTGCACGGTGGGAATGGCGAGCGCGGCCGTGGCCTGGCGGGTGGCGCGTTCATGCCCGATGCGCTGGATGGTGACGGTGATGAGCCCAATGAGGAGCACCGCGGCGATGAGCCAGATCGGCCAGTGGCCCCGGCGCGGAGCTGGCGCGTCCTGTAGTAGGGGCCGCGCGTCCGGCGGTGGCGGCTGCGGGGATGGAGGATGCGACGCCATGGGAGACGGCGGAGATGCGGTGTCGGTTTTCAAGGCAGGCGAAAGGAAGTCTTAAGTTTTAAGAATTAAGTTTTAAGTAGAGTGGCCGCGAGCGGCGGAGCTTCGTGGGTTCGGGTTTTGGTGGAGCGCGTTGTCCTTTATGAAAGGACGTCGCCGCAATTCCTGTAGCCGCGGCAGTCTCTTGCCGCGTTCGTTGATTTCGAGTTCGGCATCCACAAACCGAACACGATCGAGCCTATTCCTTCCGGGGCATCCTCAGAAATACCATGTGCGGGGATGTGCTTGCTCGTTCCGCGATCATGACTCACCCGGGCGCGGCAAGAGACTGCCGCGGCTACAGAAGGACACCTTGGTTCGCCCCTACTCGAATCCCTCTCGCCCGTTGCGCCGAACCTTTCCTGAGTTCCTGATTTGGTCGCCCGTGCATCCCTGGACTCCTCGCTTTGCTCGATTGTCCCCAATACGCTTTCGTCGGAAATCCACCGCGCGAAGCGCGGCATGCTGAACCAAACGCGTTGGGGACAACGCGTTCCACCTTGGTCGTGTGAAAGATTTCTCATTGGGCGGTGATTGCTGGTTTCGAGAGTGGCGCGTGATCGCGTGTGTCCCGATGAGGTTCGGGCGCGCGGGGTGATCCGGCGGGGTGCTTTGATTTGCGGAAGCTGAAGACGACGGGCACGAAGAACAATGTGGCGACCGTGGCGAAGAGGAGGCCGCCGATGACGGCGCGGGCGAGCGGGGCATTCTGCTCGCCGCCCTCGCCGAGGCCGAGCGCCATGGGGAGCATGCCGATGATCATGGCGAGCGCGGTCATGAGCACGGGGCGCAGGCGCGCCTGGCCGGCCTCCTGTGCGGCCTCGAGGGCGGAGCCGGATTCCTCGTAGAGCTCGCGGGCGAAGGAGATGACGAGAATGCTATTCGCCGTGGCGACGCCCACGCACATCACTGCGCCCATGAGCGAGGGGACATTGAGCGTGGTGCCGGTGAGGAAGAGAATCCATGCGATGCCGGCGAGCGCGCCGGGCAGGCCCGTGATGATGATGAGCGGATCGGTCCAGGACTGGAAATTCACGACGATGAGGAGATAGACGAGCACGACCGCGCCGAGGATGCCGATGCCCAGGCCGAGGAAGGAGGTGCGCATGGTCTCGACCTGGCCGCGAATGGCGATCTGACTGCCGCGTGGGAGATCCTTCTCGATGGCGGCGACTTCGCGGCGCACCTCGGCGGCGACGGCGCCGAGCGGCCGCCCCTGCGTGGTGGCAAAGATGTCGATGCTCGGAGTCGTATTGTAATGGGTGACCACGCCCGAGCCGACTGTGCGCTGGATGGTGGCGAGATTCGAGAGGAGCTGCGGCTGCGTGGAGGGATTGGTCGAGGAGGTGACCGGCAGATTGCGCAGGTCGCCGAGCGACTCGATGTGGTACTGCGGGACCTGCGACATGAGGCTGTATACCACGCCATTCTTGGGGTTGAGCCAGAAGGTGGGAGTGACTTGGCCGCTGCCGCTCAGGCTCACGAGCAGGGCATTCGCCACGTCGCGATGGGTGAGGCCGACGAGGGTGGACTTGTTGCGATCGACGGTGATGTTGAGCCCGGGCTGGTCGAATGCCTGCTGGATATGGACATCCGCGATGCCGGGGATCTGGCGCAGGCGCGCCTGGAGCTTCGACGCGACGGCGAAGTTCCCCTTGAGATTGCTGCCCACGATCTGGACATCGATCGGCGAGGGAAGGCCGAAGTTCAGGATCTGGCTGACGATATCCGCGGGCTGGAAGAAGAACGACGCGCCGGGAAAGGACTGCGGCAGGGCGGCGCGGAGCTGCTCGACGTAGCTCTCGGTGGGGAGGTGGCCTTTGTTGAGCGAGATGAGGACCTCGGCGTCCCCGGGGCCGAACGTGCCGTTATTGCTATACGAGGTATTGATGCCGCTGTAGGGCACGCCGATGTTGTCCAGGATGCCGCCCAGCTCGGCGGGTGGGATGATCTGTCGGATGCGTTTCTCGACCTCGTCGCAGAGCCGCGCGGTCTCCTCGATGCGGGTGCCGGTCTTGGCCCGGACGTGCAGGCGGATCTGCCCGGCATCGACGAGCGGGAAGAAGTCCTGCCCGACGAAGGCATAGAGGAGCATGCTGGCGAGGCAGAAGGCGAGGAAGCCCGTGATGAAGATGCCGCGGTGGTGCATGGCGGCGGCGAGGTTGCGCGAGTAGGACTCGCGGAAGCGGTTGAACCCATTCTCGAAGCCCCGCTGCACCCGTGAACAAAATGCGGCGAATCCGCGTGGCTGCGGGGCCGCGGCGTGGTGCGCATGGTCGCGCAGCAGATACATCGCCAGCGTGGGCACGAGTGTCCGCGACCAGAAATACGAGGCCAGCATGGCGAAGACGACGGACTCCGCCAGCGGAACGAACAGGTATCGCGCGACGCCCGAGAGCAGGAACATCGGAACGAAGACGATGCAGATACAGAGCGTGGAGACGAACGCGGGCACCGCGATCTGGTGGGCGCCCTCGAGGATGGCGTCCCGCAGCGGCATGTCCTGCTCGAGGTGGCGGTCGATATTCTCGATCGTGACCGTGGCGTCATCGACCAGGATGCCGACCGCGAGGGCCAGGCCGCCGAGCGTCATGAGATTGATCGTCTCGCCCAGGGCGCTGAGCGCGCAGATCGAGCACAGGATGGAGAGCGGAATCGACACCGCAATGATGAGCGTGGCGCGCCAGTCCGCGAGGAAGAGCAGAATCATGAGCGCGGTGAGGCAGGCGGCGATGAGCGCCTCCTTCACCACGCCGCTGATGGCGGCGCGCACGAAGACCGATTGATCGAAGAGCGGCGTGATCGTGAGCTCGGGCGGGACGAGGCTGCGCAGATGCGGCAGCATATCGCGGACGTTCTTCACGATCTCGAGAGTCGAGGTCGAACCGGTCTTGATGACCGACAGCAGCACGGCGCGCAGGCCGTTCTCGCGCACGATATTCGTCTGCTCCTTGAAGCCGTCGCGCACGTGGGCGACGTCGCCGACCGTGACCACCGCGCCATCGATCACCTTCACCGGCAGGGCATTGAGCGCATCGACGGTGGGCGTGCTGCCGTTCATGTTCACGTCGTACTCCGAGCCGCCGATCTTGGCCGTGCCTCCGGGCAGGATGAGATTCTCGTTGCCGATGGCATTCACGACGTCCTCGGGCGAGAGGCCCTTGCTGCGAAGGGCATTGAGGTCGAGATCGACCATGATCTCTCGCATCTTCCCGCCATACGGCCAGGGCACGCCCGCGCCGGGAATGGTGACGAGCTGGGTGCGAATCGTCTGGAGCGCGGCGTCGTTGATCTTCTGCTCGGAGAGCGTCTCGCTGGTGAGGCCGAGCTGCACGACCGGCACGCTCGATGCATTGTAGGTAATGATGAGCGGCGGCTGGGAGCCGGGCGGCAGATTGCGCAGCATCGTCTGCGAGATCGCCGTGATCTGCGCGAGGGCCAGGGGGATATTCGCCCCCTGGTGAAAGAAGATCTTGATGACCCCGCGGCCGCGGAAGGACTGCGAATCGACGTGTTCGATATCGTTCACCGTGGTCGTGAGGGCGCGCTCGTAGTTCCCGACGATGCGGGTCGAGATGTCATCCGCCGAGAGCCCCTCGTATTCCCAGATCACGCTGATGACGGGGATGTCGATATTCGGGAAAACGTCCGTGGGCGTGCGCAGGATCACCAGCGGACTGATGATCAAGATGAGCATCGCCAACACGATGAACGTGTAGGGACGCTGCAGGGCCAATCGGACGATCCACATGATGAACAGGAGAGTTGTCCCCGCCGGGCGCCGGTGGCGCAGTCAGGAAGATCGACAATATCTATCACATTGGCCGCATATATCGTAATATATTGTCAGTCATCTATTATCATCAGATGTATATAATAGACTAAAGATATGGACCTGAGGCATCTGCGGTATTTCGTGGCGGTGGCGGAGGAACGGAGCTTCAGCCGCGCGGCGAATCGGCTGCGCATCGCGCAACCGCCGCTGAGCATGCAGGTGCGCGCTCTGGAGGAAGAGCTCGGGGCGCCGCTCTTCGATCGCAGCCGACGTCCCATCGGGCTCACGGCCGCAGGGGCGACTTTCTACCGGGACGCGCGACAGGTTCTAATGGACATCGACGCGGCGATGGAGCGTGCCCGCAAGGCGGGTGGGGGCGAGGTCGGCGCGCTGCGAGTGGCTTTCATTCCGCCGGTCGCGGGAGACCTGCTCGCCGAGGTGCTGCGGACCTTCCGCGAGCGCTATCCCAAGGTGGAGGTGACGCTCTCGGAGAGGCATTCCTCCGAGCAGGTGGGCGCCATCGAGCGCGGCGAGGTGGATGTGGGCTTCCTACGCCGGGCGGCGGCGGGCGAGAATTTCCAATACGAGCCGGTCTGCAAGAACCGGATGGTGCTCGCCGTGCCTGCGAAGCATCCGCTGCGGCGGCAGAAGCCGCTTCGCTGGGAGGACTTGCGCAGCGTGCCGCTGGTAATGCTGAGTCCGCAGTTCTCGCCGGGATTCTATGATGATTTTCTGCGCAAGTGCGGGCGGTCCGATCTGAGCGGAAGCGACGTTCAGCTCACGGACGAGATTCACACGGTATTCTGGCTGGTCTCGGCGGGGTTCGGCGTTTCCCCGGTGATCGATCTGCTCCGCCGTGAGGCTCGCAAGGATCTTGCCTTCATCGATCTACCGGCGGACGCGCCTCGCATCGAGATCGTGATGGCCCGCTCGGCGTCGAATCCCAATCCGGTGATCAGCCGATTCTTCGAAACGGCCACGGCGGTGCTGAGGAAGCGACGCGTGAAGGAAGCGAGCTAGAGACTCACGCAGAGGCCGCAAAGGACGCGGAGGGATAAATTTCGGAGTTCTACGTTCCGGAGTTTCGGGTTTCGAGTTCAGTGATTTCGGAGTTCAGTCCTCGAAATCATGTGAATCCTGTCTGCTTTCCTTCCTGAGTTCATCAGTGCCCCATTCAAATTCGGACAGGATTTACGGGATTAACGGGATGAGGAGTGAGCCTCATGCAACGGTCGCGAAGAAACGCGACGGAAGGATTCCGAGGAGCCATCTGGAACTCAGATTACGACTTGGCGAAAGCTGAGAGGTGAGGACTGAGAGAGGATGCGCTGACTCCGAGGGAGAATAGTCGGCGGTCGACGGCGCGACGCGCCCTACCGAACAGGTGCGACGCGCTTACGCGCGGATTGGTGATTGGACCCATCCTTTCGGGAGAGCCGCATCGCGGAAATCTACGGAACCCGGCGGCGCGGCTTCCCTACCATCTGAATGAAGAGCTGGCGCAGGAAGAAATCTCACGCAGGCCGCAAGGGCACGCCGGAAATCAGCTTCTCTTTGCGGCCGTTGCGTGAGGCCTCTTGCTCAGGCGTGCTGCTGGGCGACCCACTCGATGGCGAAGCGGACCATTTCCTTGGAGTCGTGGAAATCGAGCTTCTCCTTGATGTGGGCGCGGTGGGTCTCGATGGTCTTGACGCTGAGGTGCAGCTCGTTGGCGATGTCCTGTGCGCCGAAGCCGCGGCCCATGAGGTTGAGCACCTCGAGTTCGCGGTCGGAGAGTTTGTCCACCGGGGAGCCGAGGCCTTCGTCGATGGAGCGGATCGCCTTGAAAACGAGGCGCTCGCTGAATTTCGGGCTCAGGTACGGCTCGCCCATGAGTACCTTCCGAATGGCGGTGAGGATGGAGTCGAGAGCCTCGGCCTTCATGACGTAGCCGAGCGCGCCGGCGCGGAGGGCGCGCAGGGCGTAGAGCGATTCATCGTGCATGGAGACGACGAGCATGGGGAGCTTCGGCGACTCGGCCTTGATGGACTTGAGGAGCTCGATGCCGTTGGTGCCAGGGAGAGAGATGTCCACGAGCACGACATTCGGCTGGAGGCGGCGCATGGCTTCCAGTGCGGCGGGGGCGGATCCTGCCTCGCCACAAACTTCCAGGTCGGGCTCGGCATTGATCATCGCGGTGATTCCGTGGCGAAAGACGGGATGATCGTCGATGATGAGAACACGCTGTTTTTCGGCGATCATGGCTGGTGGGGCTTCGAGCATAAATCAATCCAGATTGGGGAAACTGCAAGTAATCGTTGTGCCGGCACCGGTGCCGGTATCCACGACGAGATCGCCGCGGATGGCCTGGGCCCGGTATTTCATGATGCCAATCCCGAGTCCGCTGTCCGGATGATCATCCATGCCGGCGCCATTGTCGCTCACCTGGAGCGTGACGTGATCGCCGAGCCGGGAGAGGCGGATGAGGATGCGGCTCGCACTGGCATGGCGCAGGGCATTCGTGACGGCCTCCTGCGCGATACGGAAGGCGTGGAGGCCGACCTCGGAGTCATTGATGAGCACGGGGCGCTCGCAGCGCAGCTCGATGTGGGCACCCTCCGGAGCGCGCTCGGCGAGCTCCTGAAGCGCGGACATGAGGCCGGCGGAGTCGGTCTCGACCGGATTAATGCCACGAGCCATGTTGCGCGCCTGAAGCACGGCATCATTGATGAGGCGGGCGAGGCCCTCGGCGCGCTCGGCCTGGGGCGATTCACTGCGCTGCAGATCGCGTGAGAGCGCCTGGGCGCTGAACGCGGCACCGAGAAGCTGCTGGCAAAGGTGGTCGTGGAGCTCCTGGCCGATGCGCCGCTGCTCGCGCTCGCCGGCATCCAGCAGCGCCTGCTCGAGAAATTTCTTCTCCGTCTCGTCGAGCGCCAGCAGGACGTGACCGCCTGTCGCGGCGTTGCGCCCGGTGAACGGAGCGCACCAGAAATTGATATCCAGCGGGTGCGTGCAATCACCCGAGGGGCAGACCCTGAGCAGGAGGTGGCGGCTCGTCATGGAGCGCAGGAGATTGTCCAACGCCTCGGGCGCGCTCCAGCAGAGCGGCAAATCCACGATCTTGCGGCCGTAAACCTCGTCCACCCCGAGGCCGAAGAGCCGCTCGGCTGCGGGATTCCAGATTTCCACCCGGTTCTCGCGATCGAGTGCCGCAATGGCGATCGGCGAGGCTTCGATGAGGGTCTCGAACGATGCACTGAGCTGCGCGAGCTTCTGAAAAGATGAGTCGCTCCCATCAGCCGCGGAGACTTGGGCAGGCGATCCTGGCAGGCTCGTCTCGACGAATGCCCGGATGGCGCCATCTGCGGTGAGGCTGGGGGTCCATCTGACGAAAACAGGGATTCGGCGACCGTCGCGAGCGCGATGAACGATCTGCCCGTCCCAATGTCCGGCCGAGAGAGCCTGCTCTTCGATACGGTGGCGGGGCTCGGGGAGCTCCGGCTGGAGGAGTTCGTCGTAGGAGCAGCCGATCGCATCGGCAGCCGACCAGCCATAGAGATGCTCGTCCGCGGTGGTCCAGAGGGTGATCCGGCCATCGGGGTCGCGGGCGATTATTTGCGCACCGGAGAGCATTTCCTGGATGTCTGGCTGCTGGTAAAATGTACCAGAATATGTCGCTTGTTCACCAGGGAGTGGCAACTCCGCGGCGGACAGGACGCTTCCGTTACTTTGAGGAGGCATGGCAATTCGTCCAATCAAGGCGTACTGATGGTCGGAGAAAATGTAGCAAAGGTCGACCGCCCCCGCGATAAGGAATCACCCTGAGCGTGGCGGGGCCGAGCCCGTGAGAGATGTCCCGCAAAGTCAACGCCCTCTCCGGGTTCGTTGCACGCCAGCAGAGTGCGTGGCTACAGGGTTGCTGCGGGGCCGGTATTCGAGATTCGCTCAGAAAAGCAAGAAGGCGGCCGGATTGCTCCGGCCGCCCTCCTGGTGTGTCGCGGGAAAGGGTAATCCCTTACAGACGTGAGATGAGGAGCTCGCGCTGGAAGACGATTTCCTTCGGCAGGCGGGTGTAGAGCTTGAAGAAGAGCTCGTCCTGGAGCACCAGCTCGCGATGCCACTCGGTCTGGTCGATGTGCTGGATTTTCGCGAACAGGTCAGGTGTGACCTTGTCCTCGAGGCCGCCCATGTCGAGATCCTCGTATTCCGGCACCCATCCGATGGGCGTCTCGAGGGCGTGCGCGCCGAACTGGCAACGCTGGACGACCCACTTGAGGACGCGCATGTTGTCGCCGTAGCCGGGCCACATGAACTTGCCGTTCTCGTCCTTGCGGAACCAGTTGACGTGGAAGATACGCGGCACGTGCTTGATCTTGCTGCGCATCTCGAGCCAGTGGCTGAAGTAGTCGCCCATGTCGTAGCCGCAGAAGGGCAGCATGGCCATGGGATCGCGGCGCACCTGGCCGATCGTGCCGGCTGCGGCGGCGGTCATCTCGCTGCCGACGGTGGCGCCGAGATAGACGCCGTGCACCCAGTTGAACGCCTGGAAGATGAGCGGCATCGTGGTGGCGCGACGGCCGCCGAAGAGCATGGCGCTCACCCGGACACCATCCGGATTTTCCCACTCGGGATCGATGATCGGGCAGTTCACGGCCGGAGCGGTGAAGCGGCTGTTCGGATGGCTGGAGAGGACGGCTTTGCCCTCGGCATCCTTCTGGCCGGGAGTCCAGTCGTTGCCGAGCCAGTCGATGAGATGGGCGGGGGCCTCCTTGCTCATGCCTTCCCACCAGACATCGCCGTCATCGGTGAGCGCGACGTTGGTGAAGATGGTGTCCGTGCGGATGGAGTCCATCGCCATCGGGTTGCTATCGTAGCTGGTGCCGGGCGCGACGCCGAAGAAGCCGGCCTCGGGATTGATGGCATGCAGGGAGCCATCCGGAGCAGGCTTGATCCAGGCGATGTCGTCGCCGACGCAGGTGACGTCCCAGCCTTCCTTCTTGAGGTGGGCGGGCGGGATGAGCATGGCGAAGTTCGTCTTGCCGCAGGCGCTCGGGAAGGCGGCGGTGACGTAGGTCTTGTTGCCCTTGGGATCCTTCACGCCGAGGATGAGCATGTGCTCGGCCATCCAGCCCTCGTCGCGGCCCATGACGCTGGCGATGCGCAGGGCGAAGCACTTCTTGCCGAGCAGGGCATTGCCGCCGTAGCCGGAGCCGTAGCTGATGATCAGACGCTCCTCGGGGAAGTGGGTGACGTAGGTATCTTCCGGATTGCACGGCCATGGCACATCGGCCTTGCCCTCGGTGAGGGGACAGCCGACCGAGTGGAGGCACTTCACGAAGAACTTGCCGGCATTGATCTGGTCCGTGACGGCCTTACCCATGCGGGTCATGATGCGCATGTTGGCCACGACGTACGGGCTGTCGGAGAGCTCGACGCCGTATTGGGCGATCGGAGAGCCGATCGGGCCCATGCAGAAGGGAATAATATAAAGGGTGCGACCGCGCATGCAGCCAGCGAGGAGGCCATCGAGGCGCTCTTTCATCTTCTCTGGCGCTTCCCAGTTGTTCGTCGGGCCAGCGTCCTTCTCGGCGCGGGAGCAAATGAACGTGCGCTGCTCCACGCGGGCGACGTCGCGCTTGTCGGAGCGGACGAGGATGGAGTTCGGACGCTTCTCGGGATTGAGCCAGACGGCAGAGCCCGCATCCACGAGGAGCTGGCGCATGCGCTTGTCTTCCTCGGCGGAACCATCGCAGAGATAAACGTCGGATGGCTCGGTGAGGGTGGCGACTTCCTCGACCCAGGTCTGGAGGGAGGAATTGCCGGCGCAGAGGCTTCGGATTTTACCGAGGACGGTGGAAGAAACGGGCATGAGTAGCTTTCTGTGTGTTGTGTTTCCTTGATCCGGCGGACACTCGATACAACCTGAATGAGCCGGGGCTTATGGCTGCAATGGTTTCAAAAAAAGGGGGGGACCAACAAGGTGTCATAAACCGTACCTTTGCGCCAGATCATCTATTTTGCGCGGAAACGGAGGGTCGAACCCCTGCGGGATATAGCACTTGTCCGTGCCGCACCAGAAGACTACCTTCAGACCATAAGAAAACGCATGATCGCGGGACGGCACTCCGAGGACTATTACCCGATCACCTGGATCGGGCGTATGCCCGTGTACGTGACGACTCTGCTCGTCGCCATGCATGTCGCCGCGATGGTGGGAGTGACGATCGCGCTCTCGATGACGGGAGTCTCCTCGGCGGCGGAGTCGCCATGGACATTCCCCCTGGTCTACTCGAGCACCGCAGTGCTCAAGCACTTCGCGCTGTGGCAGATCGTCAGCTATGCATTCGTAAATACGCCCTCGATCTGGTTCGCGATCGAGATGTGGATGCTCTACGTCTTCGGCCGCGAGGTGGAGAAGTTCGTCGGGCGCCGGGCGTTCCTGTGGCTCTACATCGCCCTGGTACTGGCTGCTCCTGTCGCGCTTACATTGCTGGCGCTGGCCGGTATCCCGTCGATGATCGCTGGAAGCTGGGCGATCCATTTCGCGGTATTCGTTGCCTTCGTGGTGCTGTATCCGCGCGCGGAGATTTTCTTCGGTCTGCAGGCGCGCTGGCTGGCTCTTGTTCTCTTCGGCATCTACTCCGCGCAAGATGTGGCAAACCGCCTCTGGGTGGATATGGGCGTGCTATGGCTGGAGTGTGCCAGCGCGATCGTGATGCTGCGGCTCTCCGGGGCGACGGCGGCTTCGTTCGACTCCTGGCTCCCAGCCCGCGATGACGAGCCCCGGCGGGAATCCCGCTCCAAGGCATCTCGCAAAGAGGAGAAAGACGATGCGGATCTCTGCGACTCGATCGACCCCTTGCTGGAGAAGATCTCCAAGCACGGCATCGGCAGCCTCACCAAGCGTGAGCGCATGCGCCTGGAGCAGGCGCGCCATGCGCTGATCGAGCGAGAAAAGCATTCCCACTAGTAGACAATGGAAGCCGGCCCAGCGGAAGCCACCCCCAACTCTCCCTCACCCGGAAGCCACCCGGTGAATCTGCCGGCCGCGAGCTTGAAGGACCCGTGCTACGTCAATGCGATGTCGCACTTCTACCGCGGCGAACTCGCGCGGATCATGGTCTGGCGCCAGCGGCTCGACATGACCACGACGTGGGCGATCACGAGCACGACGACCATCATCACGGTCGCATTTTCCTTCCACGACATCCCGCACATCATCTTCTT
>Ga0068856_100002333_pt1 | contig 19522 bp, 27 predicted proteins | sample KBSCornC62_FD_66595 | JGI IMG/M metagenome (GOLD analysis project Ga0068856, IMG submission 66595) | Corn rhizosphere microbial communities from Kellogg Biological Station, Michigan, USA - KBS Corn C6-2 | ecosystem: Host-associated > Plants > Roots > Rhizosphere > Soil ... | reverse complement strand
AAGGAAGGCGTGACACATGTGGTTTCCAAGCCGATCAGCGCGCCTGATCTTCTCTCCGAAATGAATAAAGTCTATGGCGAACCAATCGCGAGCCGGAACATTGCGGCATGATGCGGGACGGGGCGGAGAAGCTGTGAGATGAACATATTGTTCGTCGAGGATGACGCAATGAACCGCCGGGTCGTGCGCGACATGCTGACGGTGGCGGGCGCGACCATGGACGAGGCGCATGACGCCGAAAGCGGCCTGCAGATGATCGACGAGCGTCAGTACGACATCGTGCTGATGGATCTGCGCATGCCCGGCATGGATGGGCTGACCGCGATCAAACATATCCGCGCGCGCACCGACGAGAAAGCGAGCGTGCCGGTGATCGTCGTCACCGCCGACACCGCGCTCGACATCTGCCGAGACTGCATCGACCAGGGCGCCGACGAGGTGATTCTGAAGCCGGTGGCGATGAACAAGCTCTTCGACGCGATCGGTCGCCTGATCGCGCGCGGCAACAGCCGGATGATGCTGAACTAACCCTCTCCCTTGGGGGAGAGGGTGTTTATCGCCGCGCGGCGAAAAAGCCCCTGAGCTGCCCCGCCGCCTCTTCCGCCCCGATCCCCGGATAGATTTCGGGTCGGTGATGGCAGGTCGGTTGCTGAAAGAATCGCGGGCCATGGGCGACCGCGCCACCCTTGGGATCTTCGGCCGCATAATAAAGCCGGGCGATTCGGGCGTGCGCGATCGCGCCCGCGCACATCGCGCACGGTTCCAGCGTCACCCACAGATCCAGTCCATCGAGCCGCGGCTGCGCCAGCGATTCGGCCGCGCGGCGAATCGCCACGATCTCCGCATGTGCGGTGGGGTCATTGCCCGTCAGCATCATGTTGGCCGAAGTGGCGACGATCTCCTCCCCGCGTGCGATCACCGCGCCGACCGGCACCTCGCCCTGCGCCGCCGCCTCGGCGGCCAGATCGAGCGCACGGCGCATCGGCAGGGGCAAGGGGAAGGGCATGGCCCTCCCTTAACCGCATGCTGCGTCAGGCGCGAGCGAACAGGCCGGGTCGCAGGACCACCGCCAAAGCGAACAGGATACCCGGCACCCAGAACAGGATCGTGAGCAGGGTTCCGATCCAGAATTCCGGGCCGAGCCCGCGCGCCAGGAAAATCCCGAGCGGCGGCAACAGGATAGCGGCTATCACCGCTGCCACGCTCGGTTGATGGACCATCTTATTGCGCCTTGTGGACCGCGACCGTCGGCACCTTCACGGTCTTGTCGACCGTATCGACCTTGGGCACCGCCACGGTTTTGTTCTCGCTACCCACATCGATCCGGCCGACATCGGCTTTCACGGTTGGGGCCTGGCCGCCTTCGACCTTCACCGTCGGCAGCGTACCGGCATTGCCATGCAGATTCACGAAGCCGGTCGCGACCGCGATGATCGCGATCACCACGATGATGGCGAGGATGGTGACAATCGCACGCATCGCACGTCTCTCCCACTGTTGTGGGCGGCTAACGTGCGTTATCGCCGGGAGTTGCATGGCGGATATCGCGCTTCGTCCCCGGCGACCTTGACGAATCTGTGGGGTGCCGCTATCCGCGCGCTCTTTCCAGACACACCAGATTTCAGGATTTGAGCGCATGGCGCGTATTTGCGAGCTGACCGGCAAGGGCCGGCAGGTGGGCCACAATGTGAGCCACGCCAACAACAAGACCAAGCGGACCTTTCTGCCCAACCTGCAGAACGTGACGCTGATCTCGGACAAGCTCGGCAAGGGCGTGAAGCTGCGCGTCTCGACCCACGGGTTGCGCTCGGTCGAGCATGTCGGCGGTCTCGACAATTGGCTGCTGAAGTCGAAGTCCGAGAATCTCTCGCTGCGCGCCCGTCGCCTGAAGCGTGAGATCGAAAAGGCGTCGCAGGCGGCCTGAGCCCCTCGATCGGGCGTGCTGCGCCCGCCTTTTGTCCGATTCTTCGTAAAATCTGCCGATCATGGCGCGCTCTACCGCGCCATGATCGTGTCGTGCGTGCTTAACGCCGGCTGACAGCCACATTCAGTCTGCACTCAGCGGCTCGCCCGCATAAGCCTCTCCTGGCGAACGTAACGCCATGCGTAAAGGAGAGTGGAATGGTGTTGCGGACGCTCAAGCTGGCGGGGACCGCGCTGATCGCGGCAGCCCTTCTGGCCCCTGTGGCGAGCGCCCAGACATCTTATGGGGCTCCCCCGGCTTATGACGGCCAGGCCTATGCTTATGGCTATGGTGCCGGACCAGCGCGCGACCGTGACGGCTATCCGCGCGCGGGATCTGGCCGGGACGGCTATGCCCGCGATGGCTATTATGAGGATCCGCCCCCGCCGCGCCGCGCTGCCTACCGCGAGCGCCGCGCCGAACGGTGCGACAGCGGCAGCGTCGGCACGATCCTGGGCGCGATCGCGGGCGGGTTGCTCGGCAACGCCGCTACCAGCCGCCACGGCAACCATGCCGCCGGCACGCTTGCCGGCGCGGGTGCAGGGGCATTGATCGGCCACACGGCGGATCGCGACTGCGACTGATTCCGAATTGGTGAAACTTTCTTCCCGGGCCCGCCCGGCCGGGAAGAGACAGAGGTGCAAGTGAGCGCTGCACCGGCCCGCGTCCCCGCAAGGGGGCGCGGGTCGTTATTTTCGGACACCAGCTCCGCCCGTTCGGGCTGAGCCTGTCGAAGCTCTGCCCTGTTTGCTGTCCCGCGGAGGAAGCCCTTCGACAAGCTCAGAGCGAACGGAAGGCCCTTATTCCGCGTCGAACAGGCCGGCGAGCTGTTCGACCATCGTTCCGCCAAGCTGTTCGGCATCCATGATCGTCACCGCTTTCTGGTAATAACGCGTGACGTCGTGGCCGATGCCGATCGCGACCAGCTCCACCGGCGAACGATTCTCGATCCAGGCGATCACCTGGCGAAGATGCTTTTCCAGATAGGAACCGCTGTTCACCGACAAGGTCGAATCGTCGACCGGCGCGCCGTCGGAGATCACCATCAGGATGCGCCGTTCCTCGGAACGGCCGATCAGCCGGTTATGCGCCCAGAGCAAGGCCTCGCCGTCGATATTCTCCTTGAGCAAGCCCTCGCGCATCATCAGGCCCAGGCTCTTGCGCGCGCGGCGATACGGCTCGTCGGCGCGCTTGTAGACGATGTGGCGGAGGTCGTTGAGCCGCCCCGGCGATTGCGGGCGTCCGGCCTGCAGCCAGGCTTCGCGCGCCTGCCCGCCCTTCCAGGCGCGGGTGGTGAAACCCAATATCTCGACCTTGACCCCGCAACGCTCGAGCGTGCGCGCAAGGATGTCGGCCGAGATCGCTGCGATCGAGATCGGCCGACCGCGCATCGAGCCCGAATTGTCGATCAGCAGGGTCACGACCGTGTCGCGGAAATCGGTGTCGCGCTCGATCTTGTAGGACAGCGAATGTGCCGGGCTCACCACCACGCGCGCTAGTCGCGCCGCGTCGAGCAGGCCTTCCTCCTGGTCGAATTCCCACGAGCGATTCTGCTGCGCCATCAGCCGCCGCTGGAGCCGGTTGGCGAGCTTGGTCACCGCGCCCTGGAGATGGACCAGCTGCTGGTCGAGATAAGCGCGCAGCCGCGTCAGCTCCTCCTCGTCGCACAATTCGGTCGCTGTGATCACCTCGTCGAAGCGGGTGGTATAGGCCTTGTAGTCGAGGAAGCCCGGCGTATCCGCCATCGGCCGATTGGGGCGGACGGATTGCATCCCTTCCTCGCCGTCATCACCCTCCTGGCCTTCGCCGTCGAACTCGCCTTCCGCCGATTCGCGCGTCTCGCCTTTATCGTCGCTTTCCGCCGAGCTTTCGGAACGCACGTCCATCTGCCCGTCGGTCTGGCCGCCGGGCTGGTCCTGATCGCCCTCCTCACCCTCGTCGCCCTGGTCGGGTTCCTCGCCCTCCTCGCTTGACGATTCCTCGGGGTCGGTCGCCTCGGGCTGTGCCTCGATCAGCTCGAGATCCTCGAGCAACCGCGTCGTCAGCCGCGCGAAGGCTCCCTGATCGTCGAGCATGAGGCCGAGCGCATCCAGATCCGCGCCGGCTTTCTCCTCGATCCACTCGCGGACCATTGCGAGCCCGCCTTCCGCAATCACTGGCGGCTTCTCGCCGGTCAGCCGTTCGCGCACGATCAGTCCCAATGCCGAGGCGAGTGGCACTTCGGCGCGCGTGCGTGCCCGCGTAAGCGGGTCCGAACGCAGCCGCATCTCCAGCGCATGCGTCAGGTTGACGCGCACGCCCGCCATCGCCCGCGATCCCAGCGCTTCGACCCGCGCCTGCTCGACCGCGTCGAACACCGAGCGCGCATTGGCGTCGGCCGGGGCGCCCCGCGCATGCAGCTTTGCATCGTGATGGCGTTCGCGCAGCGCGAAGCCGTCGGCGAAGCCGCGCGCCTCCGCCACCTGCTCGCGCGGCAGGTTGCGGCCCGGCATGGGCACGCGCAACTGCTTGAGCGACGCCGACGGCGCGTCGGTGGTGAAGCTCAGCTCCAGCTCGGGCTCGTGCGCCATGGCGCGCGCCGCGCCGGCGAGCACGGAACGCAGCGCGTCGAGAGGCGACTGCTCGGCCATCAGGCCTTGCCGACGATGCTTTCGGGCAGGTCCTTGCCGAACACGCGCTGATAATATTCGGCCACCAGCGGCCGCTCCGCCTCGTCGCACTTGTTAAGGAACGACAGACGGAATGCGAAGCCCAGATCGCCAAGGATCAGCGCATTCTGCGCCCAGGAGATGACGGTGCGCGGGCTCATCACGGTCGAGATGTCGCCCGCTATGAAGCCCTGGCGCGTCAGCTCGGCGACCTTGACCATGTTGTCGACGGTCTGCTTGCCGTCGGGCTTGTCATATTCGCCCGACTTGGCGAGCACGATCTGCGCCTCGGTCGCAGCCGGCAGATAGTTCAATGTGACCACGATGTTCCAGCGGTCCATCTGGCCCTGATTGATCTGCTGCGTGCCATGATAAAGGCCGGTCGTGTCACCCAGGCCGACCGTGTTCGAGGTCGCGAACAGGCGGAAATAGGGGTTGGGCCGGATCACGCGATTCTGGTCGAGCAGGGTCAATTTGCCCTCGGTCTCAAGCACGCGCTGGATCACGAACATCACGTCGGGCCGACCCGCATCATATTCGTCGAAGACCAAAGCCGACGGCGTCTGCAGCGCCCAGGGCAACAGCCCTTCGCGGAATTCGGTGACCTGCTGGCCGTCGCGCAGCACGATCGCGTCGCGGCCGACCAGATCGATTCGGCTGATATGCGCGTCAAGGTTGATGCGGATCATCGGCCAGTTCAGCCGCGCCGCCACCTGTTCGATATGCGACGACTTGCCGGTGCCGTGATAGCCCTGGATCATCACGCGCCGGTTAAAGGCGAAGCCCGCGCAGATGGCGAGCGTGGTGTCCGGATCGAAGACATAGGCTGGATCGAGATCGGGCACGCGCTCGTCGGCTTCCGAGAAGGCCGGAACCTCCATGTCGGAATCGATCCCGAACAGATCGCGCACCTTCTTCATCTGGTCGGGCGCGGACATCACCGTGTCGGAACGGCTGTCGGGCTGGATATTGGACAGGTCGGCCATCGCGGGTCTCGATATCTGCAAGCTTTAAAGGAGTCGGAACGCCGGTAATCCCTCGCTGCCGCTATCGCAACCGATCAGGATACCTTGTCAGGCAAGGGGAAGAGGGTGACGAAACGCGCGGCGAGCGCGCGGTCTCCACTGACCTTGATCGCCCCCGCCTGCTCCATCTGGTCGAGCGGCTGGCCGCCATAGACGACCGCCGCGATCAGCGCGGCGTCCCCGGTGACGAAGGACAGATCGGGATTCTGCGCCTCGGTCCGTGCGACGTCGAGCCGGCCATCGTGGAGGTAGGCCGTGAAGGGATCGGGGCCGATCCGGAACGCGATCCGCGCGTCCAGCCCCTCCGCGCGCACGGGATCGATCATGGTGCGGAAGGACATCATCAGCGACGCCCCGCTCAAGGGCAGCCGCGGATCGTGCAAGGGCGAGCGCACCGCCCATCGGCCGAGCGCGGCGAGCGGCGCCTCGCTCTCATAGCCCCATTCGGTGAGTTCATAGACCTGGACAGAAGCCGGGGGCGGCAATTTACGCCGGATCAGCACGCCATTGGCTTCGAGCGCTTCTAGCCGCTGGGTCAGTACGTTCGCGCTGATCCCGGGCAGGCCGCGCTTGATCTCGCCGAACCGGCGCGGACCGAACATCAGCTCGCGCAGGATCAGGGGAACCCAGCGTTCGCCCACCAACTCCAGCGCCAGCGCCATGCCGCACGCATCGTCATAGAGACGCTTTGGGAGGGCCGGCGGGACCGGTTTCGACTCACTAGTTATTGTTTCTAACTCCATGGTTGTTTTTTATAACCAAAGCGCGCATCCAATGCAAGCCAAGTGATTCGCTTGAGAGAGGGAGAGCAGTCATGGAACGCCAAATCTTCATCAATTTGCCGGTGACAAATGTGATCGCGTCGTCGGCTTTCTATGCAGCGCTGGGCGCCGCGCGCGACGAACGCTTCTGCGACGGATCGACCGCGATGATGCGCTTCGCCGACACGATCACGGTGATGTTGCTCGATCATGCGCGCTTCACCAGCTTCACGTCGAAGCCCATCCCCGATCCGCGTGCGGCCAACGAGGTCTTGCTGGCTTTGTCCTGCGCCAACCGCGCCGAAGTCGACAAAATGACTGCGACCGCGAGCTGGGCGGGCGGGCGTGCCGACCCGATGCCGTCACAAGATTATGGCTTCATGTACGGGCGCAGCTTCGAGGATCCCGACGGCCATATCTGGGAAGCGGTGTGGATGGATGTCGAAGCCGCCATGGCCGCACGCAAACAGATGCAGGACGCCTGAACGGCGCCGCTGAAATAGAAGGAGTGGAGTTATGAGCGGTCGTCCCACGATCACGGCCTATAGCTGGGTCCCCGATTTCGCGCGGAGCCATGTGCGCGACATGCGCGTGCGTTGGGCGCTGGAGGAGGTTGGCCAGCCCTACGAGGTGCGGCTGCTCGACAACGTCACTTCCAAGACGCCCGAGCATCGCAGCCTGCAGCCGTTCGGCCAGGTGCCGACCTACGAGCAGGACGGACTCAGGATGTTCGAATCGGGTGCCATCCTGCTGCACATCGCGCGCAAATATCCCGGTCTGCTGCCCGCCGATCCCGAAGGCCGCGCACATGCCGAACAATGGGTGTTCGCGGCGATGACTTCGGTCGAGCCCGCGGTGCAGGACCTGGCGCTGGTCAATGTGTTCGAACGCGACCGGCCCTGGGCGGAGGACCGGCGCCCGCTCAGCGAAAAACGCGTCGATGGCCGGCTCAAGGATCTGTCGGCCCGATTGGGCGGCAGGGAGTATCTGGAGGGCGAATTCACCGCGGGCGATCTGATGATGGCCTGCGTGCTGCACAGCCTTTCGGGCACCGGGATGCTCGATCCCTATCCTAATCTCGTGGCCTATCTCGCGCGGTGCCAGGCGCGTCCTGCCTACCGGCGGGCATTGGCCGCGCACATGGCAGACTTCACCGATCAGCCGCCGATTGCGGCCTGATCCAGGCGTAAGGAGAAAGACGATGGCTTATATCGACGGATTCGTGGCGCCCGTGCTGCCCGGCAAGCGCGAGGGCTATGTCGAAATGGTGCGCGCGGCCGCCAATATCTTTTTGGAGCATGGCGCGCTGCAGGTGGTCGAGACGCTGAGCGACGACGTGCCGCATGGCAAGCTCACCGATTTCTATCGCGCGGTGGCCGCCGAGGAGAACGAAGCGATCAACTTCTCGTGGATCGTGTGGCCATCCAAGGAAGCGCGCAACGAGGGCATGGCGAAGGTCATGGCCGACGAAAGGATGAAGCCGGGCGCCATGGAAATGCCGTTCGACATGCAACGCATCATCTTCGGCGGGTTCGAAGTGGTGCTGGATACCAAGGCCGGCTGATCCGGCGCGAAGGAGAGAGACGATGACCGACAATTTCGTATGGTACGAACTCTGCACCAACGACCTGGACGGTGCGAAAGCCTTTTACGCCAAGCTGTTTGGCTGGACCTCGACACCCTTCCAAGGCGAGGGCGCGCAAGAATATCATATCTGGGAAATGGCGGGCAAAGGCGTGGGCGGATTGATGCCGCTCCCGGAAGGCATGCCCAAGCCCTTCTGGCTCGGCTATGTCGGCGTTGCCGATGCGGATGCCGCAATCGACAAGGCGACGAAGGCGGGCGCGAACGTCCACCGCGTGATGGACGTTCCCACCGTCGGCAAGATCGGTCTGGTCAGCGATCCGCAGGGCGTCGGCTATGCCCTCATCCAGGGCTATAGCGACCGCAAGAGCGAGGCGTTCGACCAGGCCAAGCCCGGCCATGGCAATTGGCACGAGCTCTACACGACCGATCCCGTCGCCGGCTTCGATTATTATGCCGGCCAATATGGGTGGACCAAGGGCCGCACCATGCCGATGGGCGAGATGGGGGACTATCAGCTCTTCCAGGCCGACGGCGTCGATATCGGCGGCATGATGAAGGCGCCGCCGAACGTGCCGCCATCCTGGGGCTATTATTTCGGCGTGCCCGACATCGACGAAGCGGTGGAGGCGATCAACGCCAATGGCGGAACCGTCGTGAACGGCCCGATGGAGGTGCCCGGCGGCGCCTGGATCGTCCAGCTAACCGATCCCCAAGGCGCCTATGTCGCCGTGGTCGGCCCCCGCAAGTGAGGAGATGAAGCATGGCGACCGCCGCATTCCCCTGCTCGCCCGCAACGGAGCGCAAGGCGGTCGCCGGCTGGATTTCGGGCGGGATCGCAATCCTGCTCACCGCGCTGCTGGGCGTCGTTGCCGCAGGACAGCTTCGCCTCGCGATCGCGCTGCTCGGCCAGACCTGGTTCGGGCCTGGCATGCGCGCCTGGCTCCCCTGATTCAAAACGAAGGAGAGGATCAATGACCCGTATCACCCCGTGCCTCTGGTATGATGGCAACGCCGAAGAAGCGGCCAATTTCTACGCAGCGACCTTCCCGGATTCGTCGGTCGACGCGGTCCACCGCTCGCCCGCCGATTATCCGAGCGGCAAAGCGGGCGACGTGCTCACCGTCGATTTCACCGTGATGGGCATGAAGTTCCTGGGGCTGAATGGCGGCCCGCAGTTCAAGTTCGACGAAGCCGTCTCCTTCATCGTCCACACCAAGGATCAGGCGGAGACCGACCGTTATTGGGACGCGATCGTTGCCGGCGGCGGCAAGCCGACCGCCTGCGGCTGGATCAACGACAGGTTCGGCCTGTCCTGGCAAATCACGCCCCAGCGGCTGCTCGACATGATGACCAGCCCCGACAAGGCCGCGTCCAAGCGTGCGATGGACGCGATGATGCAGATGGTGAAGATCGACATCGCCACGCTCGAACGCGCGTTCAGCGGAGAGACCGAGGATGCGTAGCATCGTCGGCGGCATCTTCCAGTCGCTGGATGGCGTGATGCAGGCGCCGGGCGGCCCGACCGAGGATTGGACACAGGATTTCACGCTCGGCGGGTGGTCGACCAGCTTCTGGGACGATGCGATGGGCCAGGCGATGGGTGGCCTGTTCGGCGCGCCGTTCGACCTGTTGCTTGGCCGCAAGACCTACGAGATCTTCGCCGCGCATTGGCCGTATGTCGGCCCGGACGACCCGATCGGGTCGGCCTTCGATAAAGCCCGGAAATATGTGCTGACGCGCGGCGACGAGCCGCTCAATTGGGTCAACAGCCACAAGCTCGGCAGCATCGCCGAGGTCGCCACGCTCAAGCAGGGCGACGGCCCCGATCTTCTGATCCAGGGCAGCACCACACTCTACCCCGAACTGCTCGGCGCAGGCCTGATCGACAAGCTCTTCCTCATGACCTTCCCGGTCGTGCTGGGCCAGGGCAAGCGCTTGTTCGGTGCCGGAACGCCAACGGGTGCGTGGAAGATGCTCGACCATCAGGTCTCCTCGACCGGCGTGGTGATCGCAAGCTACGAACCCGCGGGTGCGATCCCGATCGGCAGCTTCCAGATGAAAGATCCGAGCGAAGCCGAGCAACGCCGTCAGGAACGGATGAAGCGGGAGGGATAGGGCGTCGCCCCGGCTAGTCCGATAAAGGCGAGCGATCGAATGCGCTCAGCAGATCGGCGACGTCCGCGAATATCGCAACCGCGCCTGCATCCCTCAGCTGCGTGCGATCGAACGGTCCCGATGTCAGCCCGATCGTCGCGACGCCGATCCGCAGCGCTGCCTCGACATCGTAGATCGTGTCGCCGACCGCCATCGCCGCGCCGGCCTCAACGCCGACCTTGTCGAGCGCCGACCCGAAGATATCGGGCTCGGGCTTGGACTCCGCGACGTCGTCGGCGCTGGTGACCGCGTCGATCAGGTCCTCGGCGTCCAGCAGCTCGACATAATGGCCGACCTCTTCCTTCTTGGCGGAGGAGGCGAGCACGATCTTGCGCCCGCTCTCCTTCACATGCGCCAGCAGGTCGCGCGCGCCTGGAAAGGGCTTGATGTGCGGCAGGTAGGCGCTTTTGAAATGATCGCCATGTGCCTTGGCGATCGCCTTGCATTGCGCATCGGTCGCTTGCGGTAGCAGGGAAGGGACCAGCAGGTCGCCGCCCTTGCCGATCTGCAGGTGGATATCGTCTACCTCCTGCGGACAGCCAGCCTCGCGGAAGGCGACCGCCCAGCTGTCGACATGCGCCTCGTTGCTGTCGACCAACGTCCCGTCCACGTCGAACAGGACGGCGCGGATCTTCATTCGGGGCGCACCGGCACCAGCAGCACGTCTTCCACGCCGGGCCGGCTCGATTCCTTGACGGCGACACCATCGAGCGCCCATTCGCCCGAAAATTCGCTGCCGATCAGGGCACCGGGATCCGCTTCGCCGCGTAGCTTGGACAAAGCCTCCGGCGTCACTTCCCAGTGATCCACCACCACGCCACTGGCGCGTGCGCGCCGGATTTCATTACGCATTCGCTCGATCAGCATCAGATTTCTCCGCCGTATAAACGGCAGGCGCTGGCGATCCGATCCGTGAGTAGTTCTTATCTGTTGGAAGTATCCGCCATTTCCTCTGGCGCACGTTGCGCCGTGTCTATCAAATCGCGCCGGGCCAAATAGGCATCGAGCGCACGCTCCCGCGCGGGCTGAAGCGCGAAAGCGCGGACGAAAAGAGCCAGCCATGCCAAGCCCGACAGGATCAGCAATATTCCGAGAAGGAGCGGGCGGTTCGGCAGATAACCGGTATCGATGCGCAGCGCGACTTCGACCGCCAAGAGCAAAGCGCCGGCGATCGGCCCGAAAATCTTTGGGGCGATGATCAAACCCAGTCCGCTGCCAATGCCGATTAAAGCCCCTAGCGCACCCAATAGCATCTGACCCGGTCGGGTCGTGCCTATCGGAGCGCGCGCCAAGATTCGAGCGCCTTACAAAAAGCTTGGCAAGTCGCTCGGCTCGATCAGCACCTCGCGGCGGCCGACATGGTCGGGCTGCGAGATGATGCCCTGTTTCTCCATCCGCTCGATCAGCCGCGCCGCGCCATTATAGCCGACGCGGAGCTGGCGCTGGAGCCAGGAGGTCGACGCCTTGCGATTCTCGACCACCAATTGCACCGCCTTGCGATAGGTCTGCGTCTCGGGATCATCGGGGCCGGAAGGCGCGCCTTCGATCTCGTAACCGCCATCCATCGGCTCCTCAGTCACGGCCGAGATATATTCGGGCGGACGCTGCGTCTTCCAATGGTCCGCGACCGCGCGCACCTCGTCGTCCGCCACGAACGGCCCATGCACGCGCACGATCTGCTTGCCACCTGCGACATAGAGCATGTCGCCCTTGCCCAGCAGCTGCTCCGCGCCCTGCTCGTTGAGGATGGTGCGACTGTCGATCTTGGAGGCGACCTGGAAGCTGATCCGCGTCGGCAGGTTGGCCTTGATCACGCCGGTGATGACGTCGACCGAGGGGCGTTGCGTCGCCATGATCAGGTGGATGCCCGCCGCGCGCGCCTTCTGCGCGAGCCGCTGGATCAGGAATTCGACTTCCTTGCCCGCGGTCATCATCAGGTCTGCAAGCTCGTCGACCACCACCACGATCATCGGCAGCGGCTCATATTCCAGCTTCTCTTCCTCGTAGATCGGCTGGCCAGTATCGGCATCATAGCCGGTCTGCACGCGCCGTCCGAGCGCCTGCCCCTTGGCCTTGGCCGCTTTCACCTTCTCGTTGAACGAGGCGAGGCTGCGCACCTGGATTGTCGCCATCATGCGATAGCGGTCCTCCATCTGCTCGACCGCCCATTTGAGCGCGCGGATCGCCTTGGCGGGCTCGGTCACCACCGGCGAGAGCAGGTGCGGGATGTCGTCATAGACGCTGAGTTCCAGCATCTTGGGATCGATCATGATCATCCGGCACTGATCGGGCGTGAGCCGATAGAGGAGCGACAGGATCATCGCGTTGAGGCCGACCGACTTGCCCGATCCCGTCGTACCCGCGACGAGGAGGTGCGGCATCGGCGCAAGGTCCGCGATCACCGGATCGCCGCCGATATCCTTGCCCAGCACCAACGCGAGATTGCCCGGCCCCTGATTTTCGAAGCGCTCATGCTCCAGCAGCTCGCGCAGCGAGATCATCTCGCGCTTCTGGTTGGGCAGTTCGATGCCGATCACGGTACGGCCCGGAATGGTCGCGACGCGCGCCGACAGCGCGGACATGTTGCGCGCGATATCGTCGGCGAGCGCGACCACGCGGCTGGCCTTGACGCCCGCCGCGGGCTCCAGCTCGTACATGGTCACGACCGGACCGGGGCGGACGCCGCTGATATTGCCCTGGACCTTGAAGTCCTCGAGCACGGTTTCGAGCAGCCGCGCGTTACGTTCGAGCGCATTCTTGTCGAGCTTCTCGGTGGTCGGCGGCGGTGGCGGCGCGAGCAGGTCGAGCGTCGGCAAGACCCAGGTGTCGCCGAGGTCGAGCTTGGCCTGCCGTTCGCGCTGCGCGCGCGCGGTCGGCGCGGGCGCCCTGGTCGGGTTCGGCGTGGTGATGGTCGGGCGCGGCGGTTCGGGCGCGTCGGCATCTTCCTCGTCCTCCGCGTGCGGCATCGTGCGCGCGAGCGCCTGCTTGAGCGGCTTGGTGACCGAGATACGTTCGGCGCGCAGCGCCTTTTCGCTGCGGCGGAACAAGGCGGCGCGTTCCTCCGCGTCGAGGCCGAGCGACCATAAGCCGAGCGTGATGCCCAGGATACCGAACAGCAGCACCGCGGCGATACGGATGCCGACCGCAACCGGATGCTGGACCATGGCGAGCCCGCGATCGATCAGGCTGGCGGCGCCCAGTCCGATTGCGCCGCCCGCGCCCGCGGGCAGCGAGCTCGACAGGCCGAGATGGACCAGACCCATGCCCAGGTCGCTAAACAGCATCGCCAGGATCGTGATTGGCAGCGCGCGCTTCCATTGTCCGGGATGCACACCGCGCCACAGCCGAAGTGCCACCACCACCAAGGGCGGGATCAGCAGCACCGCGGGCAAGCCGAAAGAGGTGAGCAACAGGTCCGCGCTCCATGCGCCGAACGAGCCCAGCACATTGCGGTAGACCGGCGCGGCGGCGGTATTCAGCGCCGGATCGGTCGCGCTGTAGGAGGCGAGCGCGAAGGCGATCAGCATCGCGAAGGCCAATACGGCCAGCGCGCTCAGCATCGCCCAGGCGCGGCGGCCGATCTGCTGGACCTGCCCGCGCCAATTGCTGCCATTCGCGATGCGTGTCGCCACTGCCCGAACCCCTTCTGGAACGGGCCGATTGTGCACGAAATGTTCCGGCAGGGCAAATCCGCGCGTCCACGATTCCAGGCGTTTGACTCTTAAATAGCAAAATGGCTATATAGCTATATGGCTATCGAATCACTCCCGCAACTCGACCTGATCTTCTCGGCAATGGGTGACCCCACGCGCCGCGCCATCCTTGGCCGGCTGGCACTGGGCGAGGCGACCGTTGCGGAACTGGCGCAACCCTTCGCCTTCAGCCAGCCCACCATTTCGCGACACCTGAAAGTGCTCGAACGCGCGGGCCTGATCGAGGGCGGGCGTGACGCGCAGCGCCGCCCGCGCCGCCTGCGGCTCGAAGCGATGAAGCAGGCAGCCGATTTCATCGAGCCCTTCCGCCGCGAGTGGGAGCAGCGCTTCGACAATCTTGCCAATCACCTCACGACCATGAAGCCAGGAGAAGAATGACATGCCCCCAGCATTCCAGAATGCCACCGATTGCGTCATCGATCGCGCCGCGCATACGATCCGCTTCGTCCGCGATCTCGATGCTCCGCCGCGCCTGGTCTTCGACGCCTGGACCAAGCCCGAACATATTTCCTGCTGGTGGGATGCGACCGGCGCGCGGCTTGAAAGCTGCGAGATGGATGTGCGGCCGGGCGGTGCCTTCACCTTCGTCTCGTCGGGCAAGCCCGATCATGTTTTCTCGGGCACGTACCGGACGGTCGAGCCGCCCCATCGGCTCGTCTTCGACGCGAATGGCGCGGAAGGCCGCCTGATTCTCGCCGCCAATGGCGAAGGCACGCGGATGACGGTCGAGATCGATTGCAAGACGGCCGAATTGCTCGATCATTATCTTGAGGTCGGCGTCACGGCCGGCACCAGCCAGACGCTCGCCAATCTCGAAACCTATCTCGCCGGCCAGGAAGCGGCCGCAGCCTGACTCGGAAGCGCCGCTTCCGGACTTAGTGCCGGAAGTGGCGCATCCCGGTGAACACCATCGCCAGGCCCGCCTCGTCGGCGGCGGCGATCACCTCGGCGTCGCGCATCGATCCGCCCGGCTGGATCACCGCGGTCGCGCCCGCTTCGACCGCCGCCAGCAGCCCGTCGGCGAAGGGGAAGAAGGCGTCCGACGCCACCGCCGATCCGATCGTGCGCGGCTCTGCCCAACCGGCCTTCTCTGCGGCGTCCTTGGCCTTCCACGCGGCGATGCGCGCGCTTTCCAACCGGTTCATCTGGCCGGCGCCAATGCCTGCGGTCGACCCATCCTTGGCATAGACGATCGCGTTCGATTTGACATGCTTGGCGACCGTCCAGGCGAACCGGCAGTCGGCCAGTTCCTGCAAAGTCGGTGCACGCCTGGTCACGACCTTGAGATCGCCTTCCACCACCTGGCCATTGTCGCGGCTCTGCACCAGCATTCCGCCCGCGATCGACTTGAGTTGGAGGCCGGGACGCTTGGGATCGGGCAGCTCGCCCGTGATCAGCAGCCGGAGATTCTTCTTCTTCGCGAACACCGCGCGTGCTGCCTCATCGGCGCCCGGTGCGGCCACCACCTCGGTGAAGATACCGGTCATCGCCTCTGCGGTAGGTCCGTCGAGCGGGCGGTTGACCGCGATGATCCCGCCGAATGCCGACACGCTGTCGCATGCCAGAGCCGCCTGATAGGCTTCGATCAGCGTATCGCCTGTCGCCACGCCGCACGGATTGGCATGCTTGACGATCACCACCGTCGGCGGCCCATCGCGGAACTCGCTGACCAGCTCGAGCGCCGCATCGGCATCGTTATAATTATTGTAGCTCAGCTCCTTGCCCTGCACCTGCTCGGCCTGCGCGATGCCGCGCGCCGACGAGCCGAACGGCAGATAGAGCGCCGCCGACTGATGCGGATTCTCGCCATAGCGCAGCTCGGCGCCCTTCTTGAGCGGGATCGAGAGCGTGTCGGGAAAACCCTGGCCCTGGTCGGCGAAGGCGAACCAGGAAGAGATCATGGCGTCATAGGCCGCGGTCGCCGCGAATGCCTTGGCGGCGAAGGCCTTGCGCTGCTCGATCGTGGTCGAACCCTGTGCCACCGCCTCATAATCGGCGGGATCGGTCACGATCGCGACATAAGCATGGTTCTTGGCGGCCGATCGCACCATCGACGGCCCGCCAATATCGATATTCTCGATGATCTCGTCGCGCGCGGCACCCTTCGCCACTGTCTGCGCGAACGGATAAAGATTGACGACGACCAGGTCGATCGCGCCGATCTCATGCTCGGCCATCGACGCCGCATGATGGGGATCGTCGCGTACCGCCAGCAGGCCGCCATGCACCTTGGGGTGCAAGGTCTTGACCCGCCCATCCATCATCTCGGGAAAGCCGGTCAGGTCCGACACGTCCTTCACCGTCAGCCCCGCATCGCGCAGCGCCTTGGCCGTGCCCCCGGTCGAAACCAGTTCGACGCCTTTTTCGAAGAGGGCCTTGCCGAGCTCGACCAGACCGGTCTTGTCGGAGACGGAGAGGAGCGCGCGCTTGATCGGGATGCTGGTCATGCGCGCGCCCTTTAGCGGACCCGGCGGGGAAGGCGAGTCCTTATGCGTGCGGCGTGCGCTGCCAGAAGGCGACGACCAGCCCGCCCGCCACGATCAGGCTTCCACCAACCATGATCGGCAGATCGGGACGGCTGCGGAAGAAGCAGAAGCTTACGATCTGCCAGACCACGAACAAGGTCGCGATATAGATGCCGACCACCTTGTGGAACTCGATCGGCGCAAGGTTGAGCGTGAGCGCATAGCCGAACACCAACACAGCCCCGAAGGCGAAATAGAGCGTCCGCGCGCTGATCGTCCGCGCGGCGATGCCGTTACGCACCAGCGCGTCGCCCGAGACTTCGAGCGTGGTGGCGACGATCAGGAAGCCGAGGATGATCAGCACGGTCTTGGCGGTCACGGACTTACTCCCTCGAAAGCGCCCGTTCCATCAGCCAGACCCGGATCGCGCTGGCAAGATTTATTGGATCGTCCGCCTCGATCCGTGCCACATCGATCCGTGCGACCAGCGCGCTGATCGGCAGTTGCTCCGCCTCCGCCGCGCGCTTCAGCGCTTCCCAGAAAACGGGTTCCAGGCTGACCGAAGTCGCATGGCCGGCGATCATCACGGAACGTTTTATCGGACCAGCCATGATTGGGATTTACTGTGTCACACTTCTCTCGTCATCCCCGCGAAGGCGGGGATCCATATGCCGGAACCGACCGGTTCCCTCGCAAACCTAGAGAATATGGATTCCCGCCTTCGCGGGATTGACGGCCTCAAAGCGGCCGCTTCCTCAATACATATGCTGGCCGCCGTTGATAGACAAAGTCGACCCCGTGATGAAGGCCCCATCCTCCGAGCAGAGAAAGGCGACGCCGCGCGCAATCTCGTGCGCCTGGCCCAGGCGGCCGACCGGAATCTTGGCCACGATCTTGGCGAGAACTTCGGCCGGCACCGCCGCGACCATGTCGGTATCGATATAACCCGGCGCGATCGCATTGACCGTGATGCCGAAGCGCGCGCCCTCCTGCGCGAGCGCCTTAGTGAAGCCGTGGATACCCGATTTTGCGGCGGCATAATTGACCTGGCCATATTGGCCCGCCTGGCCGTTGATCGATCCGATATTCACGAACCGGCCGAACTTGCGCTCTTTCATGCCGGCGAAGGTCGCCTTGGCCATGTTGAAGCAGCCGCCCAGGTTGGTGTCGATCACGGCCTTCCAGTCGTCATAGCTCATCTTGAGCAATGTGCCGTCCCGGGTGATGCCGGCATTGTTGACGACGATATCGATCGGCCCCAACGCCGCCTCGACCGCCGCGACGCCCGCCGCGCACGCTTCGAAGCTCGACACGTCCCATTTGAACGCCTTGATGCCGGTGCGATCGCTGAATTCCTTCGCGCGTTCGTCATTGCCCGCATAATTGGCGGCGACCGTCACGCCCTCTTCCTTGAGCGCAAGGCTGATCGCCTCGCCGATGCCACGGGTTCCGCCAGTCACGATCGCAACGCGCGCCATCCATTCTCTCCTCGGTTTTGGGGATTCGATTGATGAAAGCCTAGGAAGTGGCGATCCAGCCCGCAAGTTCCCGCTGCAGCAAATGCCGCAGCATCGCGATACCGGCCTGTTCGGCATTGAGGCAAGGCAGGTAAGCGAAATCGGCCCCGCCCGCATCGAGGAAGGTCTGGCGGCCGCGGATCGCCAGCTCCTCCAGCGTCTCCAGGCAATCGGCGGAGAAGCCTGGCGCGACCACCGCCACCCGCTTCACGCTTTTTGCCGGAAGGGCGGCCAGCGTGACGTCGGTCGCCGGCTCAAGCCACTTGGCCCGCCCGAAGCGCGACTGGAAGCTGACGATCAGGTCGCGGTCCAAAGCTTCGCCCAGCAGCCGCGCGGTCTTCTGGCAATGGCAATGATAGGGGTCGCCCAGCGCCAGAGTGCGCGCCGGCATGCCGTGGAAGCTCGCGACGATCGCATCGGGCGTGAAGGGCAGCGTCGCTAAGGAAGCTTCGACGCTCGCCTTGAGCGCGGAAATGTAGGCCGGATCGTCATAATAAGGCGGCAGCGTCCGCACCGCCGGCTGCCAGCGCATTGCCGCCAATGCCGCGAAGGCGGCATCGTTGGCGGTCGCGGTCGTTGCCGCGCAATATTGCGGATAGAGCGGCGCGATCAGGACGCGTTCGCACCCGGCCGCCTTCATTGCCACAAGCTTCTCGGCAATTGCCGGCCGGCCGTACCGCATGGCATGGTCGACCATCACCGCGTCGCCAAAGGCCGCGCGCAAGGCGTGGGCCTGCTGCGCCGTAATCGCGGCGAGCGGCGATCCGTCCTCGCGCCACACCTGGGAATAAGCATGCGCCGACTTCCTGGGCCGCGTCCGCAGGATGATCCCGTGCAGGATCGGCTGCCAGACCAGCCTGGGAATCTCGACTACGCGCGGATCGGACAGGAATTCGGCGAGATAGCGCCGCACCGCTTTCGCTTCGGCCGCGTCGGGCGTGCCCAGATTGACGACCAACACGCCCACTTTCGCCGATGGAATGGGCGGGTGATCGGCGGGCGGTGTCACGTCAGCCTCAATGGCAAGCTGCGCAGCCTCTTGCCCGTGGCCGAGAAGATTGCGTTGGCGATCGCCGGCGCCGCGACGGGCACCGCCAGATCGGTGACGCCGCCTGGGGCTTCGCCCGAGGGGACCAGCTCGACCTGAATGTCGGGCGTGCCCTTCAGCTTGGGGAGATCAAGCGCGCCGAAACCAGGCTGATCGGGCAGGCCATGCGTGAAGCTGACCCCGTTCCCGAGCGCCGACGCCAAGCCCCAGATCAGTCCGTTTTCGATCTGCTGGCGGACGATATCGGGATTGATCAGCCGACCCGCATCGACCGCCGCGACCATGCGTGCGACCTTGATCTGCCCATCCTCGTTCGAGGCTTCGACATAGAGGCCGATATGGCTGCCGAATGCCGAATGGATCGCCAGCCCCTCGCCCGATTGCGCCTCACCGCTCCAGCCGCCGGTCGCCGCCGCATGGCTCAGACATCGCGCAAGGCGGGGCGATCCCGACAGCATCGCGATGCGGAAGGCGAGCGCGTCCTGTCCTGCCACCGCCGCCAGTTCGTCGACGAAGCCTTCGGTGAAGAAGGCGGTGTAAGCATGCGCGCCGGCGCGCGCGACGCCGGTTTCGATCCCAATATCGGCCGACGCATGCTCGATCGAGAAAGCGGGGATGACATAGGGTGGGACTGCTCCCTC
>Ga0068856_100002331_pt1 | contig 19547 bp, 16 predicted proteins | sample KBSCornC62_FD_66595 | JGI IMG/M metagenome (GOLD analysis project Ga0068856, IMG submission 66595) | Corn rhizosphere microbial communities from Kellogg Biological Station, Michigan, USA - KBS Corn C6-2 | ecosystem: Host-associated > Plants > Roots > Rhizosphere > Soil ... | reverse complement strand
CAGCCGAATGGCTGACGTGGAGGCCATCGTGCGCGCCGATCGAGTGACAAGCACCATGGCGAAGCTCCTAAGGGAGCGAATGCATCGGAGTTAAGCGCGGTCAGCGCGTGTTCGCCCCTCCTCCAACATCGAAGGCACCACCGCGGCAAGGAGATACTCCCCCAGCGATTGTTTCTCCGTGCGGCGATCTTGGTAGTGAACGGTGTAGATGGGGTTCAGCCGAGATACGTGTAAAAATGCCCTATAGAATCAAAAAAATTATTTAAATTCAAGAGCTTGAGGCGTAAAATTTAGCTAATTCCCCTGCGTCAGTGCTGAGAGCGATTCGGCTTGTTGGTGCTCGCGCTGCTGCCGGTGTCTTTCGAGGTTGGCTTTCTCGGCGGTTAAATGAGTGGCGACATCCCAGGCACGGTCAAGGCGTACAGGCAGACCGGCATAGTCGCGTAGCGCGGCAGCCGTTCGCACGGCATATAGCCCGAGTTCCGCATACCGGAAGCACCGTTCCTCGAAAAATTCATCGAAGTCGGGTGGCGTGGCGACATACTCGCTTGTGTCGGAGATCCTGGCTCTCGCCTCCTCAATGCGAGCCGGTAGGCTCAACACGGCTTCTGTCAGAGTCGCCGGTATGGCCTGCCAATCCACATCAAAAGCGGACGGATCAAACGTCGGTGCCTCCACTTGCACTTCTCGATAGCCCTGTTCATTTGGCTGACCATGGTGCAACCCATTGTCACCCACGACACGAGCACACCCAGCGGTGAAACGATCTAGCGCTTCACTAATGACAATAGCCAGGAACGCGCCGCGTTTAGCGATGTCTCGGGCGCGTGCGCGTTCTTCGCGCTTGCATGCAAGAGTGGTACAGCAAATAACTCGACCAGGAAAAAGACATATGCACATCGGGGTTGTTCCGGTTTTCGTGCAATTTGTAGCGGTCTAGCGAAAATAAATCCATAAAAACAAAGAGTTAAAAACATTCTCGTTTTTGACCTTGCCGGTTTTCGTGCGATTTGTAGCGGTCTATCTTCCGGCGTCAGGCCTTCCACGCGCGGTTGCAGGTTGTAACAACTGCCCCGTAAGCTGCCGCAAACCAGGCGAGAGACAGCTATGTCAGGCTACCTGAGTCGCTTTATCGGCGCGGACCGGCTCCCATCCAAGCTCTCTGCATTTGACGTCGATGTGTTTTTCCGCTTACCGGCCGATGCGATCGATGCCATCAAGGCGCGCTTTCGTACGGACCGCCATACGGGTGCCGAAAATCGCATGATCGCCTTGGCTGCGCAGGTGGTGTTTCTACGAACCACCGGGCGGCCTTTTGATAACGCAGCGCTAATTCCTGCCGCATTGTGGCGGAGCCTGGGCACCGTCCTGGGCGTGCGTCCGCCCACCATCGCGTCGTTGCGGTCGATGTACAAGCGGCGCATGACCTTGCACCAACACCAACAATGGGCAAGGCAACTTCTCGGTATCGAAACGCCGACGGAGGAGGATTTTGCGGAACTCGCCCACGTGATGGACACGCACGCCGGCCAGGTCATTTCCGTGGACGATCTGGTCACCATTGGCAACCAATGGTTGTTCGACAAAAAGCGCCTATTGCCGGCTGATCGCACGTTACGCGATATGGCGCGCGCTGCCTTCTACTCGGTGGAGCAAGCCGCCATCGCCGTGGTCAAGGCCGAGATCGCGTCGGATCAACGGAAAGCGTGCCTGAAAGCTGTTTTCGAGCCGCGAACTAATACGTCGGGCCAAACGCTTTTGGGATGGCTGAAAACGCCCCCCAAAAGGCACAGTCCTTCCACCCTCGCCGAAACGGTCGACAAAATCCGTGTGTTGAAGGCTCTGGGCGTCGATACCTGGAATCTTCACGCAATTCCGCTGGCTCGCCAACGCGCCTATGGTCAAGCACTGGCCGCGCGCGATCCTTTCGAGTCGAAACGGCGCAAAGACGACACGCGACTTTTGGAAGTGGTCTGCTTCCTTCGCATGGTGCTCCTGGAGCTGACGGACAATGCATTGTTCCAGACGGGCCGCCGGGTGTCGGACCTCCTGCGAAGTGCGTCGGTACGTACGCAAGTCCGCCAAGCACGTCGTTCCATCGATTACCGCAGCGGATTGGTCACCATCAAACAGCAGGTGTATGACGAAGCCCGCCCAGCTGAGGAACGTATTGCGGCGATCAAAACCATCTTCGCCGAACTGGGTGACCTGACCGCCAACAGCTTGGCCGCTGAAGTGCGCGAGGTGCTGGTGGATGATCCCGCTCGCGTGGATGCCTTGCTTCGCACGGTGGGCGATTTGCCATTCGACGGACGTCCTAACGACATCGCCTTGCAACAGCTGCAGGAAATTCGGCGTCTCCATGCCGAAGGCATCAAGGAACTTCCGCTCGATCCGAAGATCCCGGTGCAACGGATTTGGAAAAAGCTCATCGACAGCGACGATCGCCGTCGCGCGCTGAAGGCGTTGGAAGTGAGCGCTGTGCTGGCGCTGCGCAAGGGCCTTCGCCGCGGGTCAGTATGGATTGATCACAGCTTGTCGTTCCGCGAACGCGATCAGATGCTGATCTCCAAGGAAGAATGGGCCAAAAACAAAGAAGATTATCTCAAGACGCTTAAGCTACCCGCTGATCCCGATACGTTCCTGAAACCGGTGCTTAAACTGCTCCAGGCGGGTCTTGTCGCCTTAGCTGAGGCGCGGAAAGCCGGTGCGATCGAGATCGACGACAAAGGCCTGATCCATCTGCCTAAACTTGTAGCGATGCTGGACGAGGAGAACGAACCGCAGAAGCTTCGCGATGCCATCTTCAAAGAAATTGGCGCGGTTCAATTGCCCGATTTGATGTTGGAGATCGACGCGCTTACCAATTTCAGTGAAGTCTTGCTGGGCCATCGTCCTCGTGACGAGCAAGAGCTTGTGGCTCTTTACGCGGCATTGCTCAGTCATGGCACCGAGATGGATGCCAAGAGCATCGCGGCGATGATCCCGCAGCTGGATCCCGGACACATTGCCACCGCGATGCGGCAGCTGGAAGCGGATGGGCGCATGCAACGCGCCAACCGTCGCCTGGTCGAATTTCTGAGCAAGCATGCCATCGCCAAGACATGGGGAACCGGTGGCGCGGGCTCCAGCGACATGATGAGCCTCGATGCGTCGCGGCACCTCTTTAACGCGCGCATCGATCCGCGACGCCGCACGTACGCCATTGGTATGTACACCCATGTACTCGACTTGTACGGCGTGGCTTATAACCAGCCCGTCGTGCTAAATGAACGACAAGTCGGACCGGCCGTCGAAGGCGTGATCCAGCACAACCGTCATGTCGACGGGACACGCATGGCCTGGCTCGCTGTGGACACGCATGGCTACACGAATGTGGGCATGGCGATTGCCAAGCTATTGGGATTTGATTTGTGCCCGGGCTTACGACAACTGAAGGAACGTAAGCTCTATTTGCCCAAATCCATGGATACGCCTGAAGGACTGGCGAATGTCGTGGTCAGCAATGTCTCGATGAAGGCAATCCATGACGGCTGGGATGAACTTCTTCGGGTCATCGCCTCCATTGTCAGCGGTCGCGTCAGCGCCTCCATCATGCTTCAACGATTAGGCAGCGCAGCTCACGGCGATCCCTTGCATAAAGCAGCCGATCATCTGGGACGGCTCTTGCGCACACTCTTCTTGTGCGACTACTTCTCGAACCCTGCGTTCCGGCGCGAACATCGCATCATGCTCAACCGAGGCGAGTCGGTGCATCAGCTACAGCGGACGATTCATGCCGGCAAGGTGGCACCCTCACGGGGACGGCGCCGGGATGAGTTGACGGCGATCTCTGGTGCGCATGCGCTCTTGACCAACGTGGTGTTGGCCTGGAATACCCATCATATGCAGCAAGTCGTCGACCGTTGGACGAAGACGGGGCGTGACGTCGAGGAAGTGTGGTTGGCCCGTATGGGGCCGGCACACAGCAGTCACATCAACTTCCGTGGCTTGTTCCAATTTGGTATTGCTAAATATCGCGAACATATTTTCAGTCCAAGACGGGCTGAGCGACGATCCGCGTAGTGCATGCGCCGGGACGATTGCATCACGCAACCGGCCGACGCTGATCAGACTACCGACCGGTATAATCAATCGCAGACCAATCAGTCGCCGTGTCCGGCTTGTGCTGGGCACGCTGCATATGTTCCGCGTTTCCAGACTCGGTGGGCGGAGTCCATCCCATGGTTTCGACCTGGTTGATGAGTTGGACGTTGGCGTTGTAAAGCGCGTTGAAGTCCGACCGTTGCGCCGGTGGGAGCATATTCGGAGTGAGATGATGCACCAGGTAGCGATGGCCCAATTCCAGGAAATAGGCGTCGGCTTCAAACACGAGCCCATCGGCATTTTTCGGATCGAGCCGCTCCGCGAGTTCAGCTAGGCCCAGCAGGTAGGCCGGTGGCCTCGTGTGGGCGTAGACGCTTTCCAAAGGGCTGATCATCGCCGCTACCGTTTCGCGCGGCGTTGTGGTCCGCAAGTAAATCCCGCTACGAATAGCCAACGGCGAAATGTGCAGATCCTGGATGTATGTGTCATCCGGTGCCGAGCCTGCACTGGTGGCTTCGATATTGATCCATCGACCATTGGTGTCTCTGAGCCGCACAAATTCATGTTGGGGAGCTTGGGTCAGCGTCATGCCCATGCCCAGTTTCTGCCCCAAGATCACCAACAGCGTGGACATCGAAACACAATTGCCCTTTCGCGTGTGCAGATAGTTTGAAACTAGCTTGGTCTGGACGTTCAATCCCGATTGATCGGCGAGATCGTACGAGAACGGGTGATGATCGTTCCACGGTCCGGGCATGTAGATCACCTCGCCCAGCGCCGTCATCACTTGGACGGTTGGAGCGCCTTCGGGGACGCGTGCCCTAACGATGGCCGCCCAGCGATTCAATTCCGCTTCGAAAGCAGCGTCATCGAACGAAGGATTGACCATGTGTTCGATGGCCGCCTCGACCTTCGCGTAATCGACGCGCCCATCCGACGGGTTCGCCAACTGTTCCAATATCCGTACGTTCGGATCGTCGGGCAAAGGGAGTACGCCAGAGGTTTGAGCCCAGACACCGGGGCTCAGCGCCATGATGCAAGCCACAAGTGATGCCAGAAGGAGCAGGCGCAAAATGCTACGCGCACGAACCGTAATCATGCTGACTTTCCCTTATTTTACAAGAAATTGCGCACCCCTTTGACTGCCAACCCCTTGCATGGTGTCCGCCCCCAGTAGCATAGGGACAATCTGAGTGTGATGCTGGCTTGTAGGAGCTTGACGCCTCCCCGCATTATTGTTCTCATCATGAAGACACGCCCGCCATCGGAGCGGGTAACGGACAGGGGAACAACGGATGGTTATCAGTCGAGCAGTCGTCGTCGCCGGTTGCGTACTGGCGCTTTGGGTGAGTGGGTTCGCTCACGCCCAACAAAACGGCACCGTCACCTACGTCTATACCGATCCCCAAGGGACTCCCTTGGCGGAAGCGGACGCCCAAGGCAACATCATTGCGACGTATGACTACACGCCGTACGGATCGATCGCGTTAGGTACGCCACCCAATGGACCTGGATACACGGGACATGTGGATGACCCCGAGACCAATCTCATCTACATGCAGCACCGGTACTACGACCCAGTAACCGGGCATTTTCTTAGTGTTGATCCTGTCGTACCTACGGCAGGTAACACCTTCAGCTTCAACCGATACGATTACGTCGACAACAACCCAGTTGATCACATCGATCCCGATGGACGTACCTGCACGCAAACCAATAAGACTTACACGTGTCAAATCGACAAAGTAGTCACGCAGCAGAATGGCAAGCTTGTAAGTAGGAATGCAACCGCCGAGGACCATAAAACGTACGCAGGATTAGAAACAGCTCTGACAAAGGCCGTTAACGCGGCGGCCAGTTCCGGGAATACCGCGAATATCTCATTTCAGAGCGGCGGCACGACCTACTCATTTTCTATCGCAGGGACTTCGGTTGCCCAGAACTTGGCAGGACGCATAATAAAAGCCGATCCTTTCCATCCCAGCAATCCCAAAGATAATTGGGCGATGATTACATCGGGCAACACAACCACTGTCGGTAAGTATGGCTTGCAGCCGGGACGTACGGTATTTGGAGATGCAGAAAGGACCCAGGAAGAGGAGTTTTTACACGAGGGAATCCACCAAAGTCTCGAAGAGAGCAAAGCTCTTGGATTTTTTGGGTCAAGACGAATGGCTAAGGATCAAGAGGATCATCAAGACGCTTATAACGATGCAGCAAATTCCTTTTTGGGGCCAGGCCAATGACTGTCGTGGCGATGATCCTGTTTGTTGCTAGCGCTTCGTGCTTCGATAACAGCATCGATACGATTAGTGATCTCACTTGCCCGATACGGTATGTGGATAAGCAACAAGGTTACTTTCTTGGCATAGAAGGAAATAAGGCCATCATAGGCACGGCAGTCCAAGACGTAAAAAATCCCGCCAATGACATGCCGCAGGCACATGGGTCAATTGAAAATTGTTCATCCCCCGCATTCAGATGCCGATCCATCGCCGGATTGGTATTCGCTATCCCAAAGGACACAAAGCATTCTGCAGAATATTCAGATGGGCCCAGGATAGTAATTAAGCGACTCGCGAATGGCGGATGGCATGGCTCCGCAAGGTGCTCAATGTTTACTCGAACAGGCTGCTCACCGCATGTTGACCCGAACAGGCTTGTTGAAGCCTATCAATACGACGTCAGTCCAGCGGGTGTTGTGACATCGATAAAGATCCAGGATTGGAATGATGCTGGGAAGCTATTGAGCACCTATAACTTGGTCCTCGTGAGTGAGAGCGGACTCAAGTTGAATTGATCCAGGGCATCTGACCGCAATCAATGCGCTCAATACTTTCCAACATGCTGCTTGCTCTGGCCCTGGCTGGCTGGGTGCAGTCCGCCGCCTGTAGCGAGTCGTACTGCGCAACGGGTCAGATAAGCCCAATCAAGTTGCGGGTGACGGTTCAACCTGAGAGACGTCAGGACTTCACCAAATTCTTGCAGTCCGACAAGGAGCCCATTGCCCTCGGTGCTAGCTATGTTGGTAGGGCAGAAACGTCGACCTCTCTGAGCATAGACTTCTTGGAAATATTTGATGCGAAAAGGGCATCAAATATTTCTATTCAGGCAGACAACAAGAAACCATCGTCTGTATTTGATTTTTCGTTTTGGAGTTGCAATACGACTCGCAGCCTGGAACCGTATCGGGATGCCGTTCGCAACAAGGTCACTCAGTTTGGTGCGGGTGCGGTATCCGTAGTAGAGGTAGTTTCTAAGTGATTCGCATGATGCTTGAGTGCCATGTTCTGCAGCTGGCGTATGACGGAAGCTGCATTCCGAGTCAAACTCCCCAGAAGAGGATGCCATCGCTGAAGCCCTTCGTTATCGTCTCAGTTTCAACGTCAACTTCATCCGATAAAATAAGGCGTTTCGGACCATCTTTGCTCATGATGGCTTCCGTAAGCTCGGCTTTGTTGCTAATACCGTAAGATCTTCGGAAGGCGGTAATAAAACTCTTTAAATCGAGTTTTGATCTGTTCGGAGGGATCAACTCTGGGCGTTTCGCCGTGTAACTGGCAAATGCCGAACCCATGGAAAGAGGTAAGCCATCTAGCGTCTCCTTCTCTGTTTCTGCGATAAAGACGACGCACTCCTTAAAAATTGGGTCTGCAAAATCCCAAGTCATCCCGTCGATAGTGAGGCGACTTCCATCGATTTTCTCACTGATCTTTCGGCGTTTTTCATTAACCCTTCGCCAAACGTCACTCTTGTTGTATGGAGTAAGTCCAGCGTTAGCAACGGGCGAAGCATCCACTTCCCACGCACGACGAGAAAGCACTTCCCAACGTGCTCTCGCTTCCTTAATGTGGCGTTTCATCTCGCGCTTACCCCATAAGGTCAGACGAAAAATATGGCTTTCAATGTCTTCGCGGATTCCAAAAGCATCCGCCAGACCTATGTGAATGGATAAGTGGCAGAGTTTACAAACGCAAACAATGCGCATGAGCTTTTGAATCCCAGTGCTCTCATCAAAAGCCCACCGCTCATGAGCTTCAAGACGATCAGCGGCCCCGCATATCTCACATGCCCCATCAGCTCGGTGAATGGCATAACTACTTAACGCCTTCCACTGACTCGGGGGAAGCATGGCGCGGAGGTTTGCCCACCAGACAGACTTTGGCACTAGATCAACGTAAAATTTGTTTCCACCATACGAGCGATCTTCCCCCGGGAGCTCGTGCGGAAACCGTTCTAAGTGAAGAGCCTTGCCTCGTCCCATCAGCTTTCCTCCTAAATGGGGTTGCTTCGATGTTCGCGGTCAGTCAATCGTCATTCTGTGCCTGCCACGCGTGATAACCGCACAGGCCATGGTTGTCTTGGTCGTCAGGACCAAGACCCTCTCCGCAAACAGCGCACTTGGTATAGTGCAACGTGCCGTCACAGGCTAAACATGCTCCCTCGGCCAGTACAAAGGTAGCCCTCCCACATTCGTGGCAAGTCGTGACAGGTACATCACCGCCGTCGGTCATTGCAATATACGACTCGGCAAAAAAGCAGTCTGATACAGCATCTTCAATAACATCATCGAATGCGGACGGCTGATTGCATGACATGCATTGAAAAGACAGGTCGCTGACATGCAGTGCGTCGGCATCGACTGGCCGCATTAGCTCAGAATTGCACTCCTTGCATCGTATATATGTGGCAACTTCTGCCAGGCTTGGGGACTCCCACGCGACCTGGCCCATGCATGCCAGACACTCGGCTTTCTCACTGGCGTACACGTCGCTCTCGTCGAGCAGAGTCGACCACACCTGTTCTCCAAGAAGCTCCCTGGGAACATCATGCAATTCCGTGGCAATAAAGTCGCGGATGACAACAAAGGATGTTGCAAGAAGCTCTCGCATGCCGCTCGCCGATGAATTGGCTCGGTGATGCTCAATTTCATTACGTAAATCAATGATCCGATCGACACGCTTAAAGTCGACCGTTACGCCAAGAGATTGAAATCGTTCTTTGATCTCTTGAACGTCAACCGTTTTCTTGCCGTAACCTTGCATCCCTAGAGAGCCATCGTCTTTAATTGTAAGGCGGAGTTGTTTCTTGACCAGCACTTCGTCAGAGCCGGCTGGAGACAAGCGACGCAACTTTTCCTTGAATAAGAGCAGCAGACCCGCTGTCAGGTTACGCACCGCCGACAGACTTCGCCGCTCATCGGCAGAAAGATAGTCCTCGATGCCGAGCTGAATCGACGTAACTGCATTTTTTAAAATCGTATCCACGCATCTCCCCTGTAGCGATTAACCCCGACCAATCAATGACACATCTGGCAAGCGAGCTAACGCTGATTCAATACGATCGCGCCCCACGCTGTTGTTATGCAAGCCATGCGCGCCAATGTTCCCCCTCCGACCGATCCGACGGAAACACTGGTCCTTCAGCTGGCACCACCTACCGATTGCCAGCGCTCAGTCGGTGGTGTCCGGTATCGGCGGTCCTCGCGTGGCTGGAAGCGGCGGATCTACATGAAGGGGTTGTCTTGATTTTCGTGCAGTTTGTAGCGACCTATCCAAGCGATTGACCTGAAACACATTTATGTATCGAAGTTGCCCGTACGACGCCAGCAAGTAGCCCAGTGTTCAAATTTGCGTCGCGCAGACGCTATGCGGGGTCTTGAAGCAGCGAGAGCGCATCTTGAACAGTGGCACCCACTTTGCAGTTGTAAAGTCGATCTAACGAGATGTGGTTTGCCGAGACCATGGATTTCAATGGGCGCTCAGTCAGGAAAATGTCGCAATAAGCCAGAGCCGCACATGCGTGGCGAAAGTCTTCGAAATCATTTGGCTTGAATTGCTGAGATTTATTCCACCGCAGACTCGCATGAAGGCAAGTATGAATGTGCAAACTTGGGAGACTGGATTTCAACTTGTCTTTGGTGAGCGCAGCGACGAGCAACCTTGTCCACATGCGCGTCATTTCTTCATTCGTACTAAACGAAGATGTTACCCCGGCCATCCGGCCGATCAGTCCGCTGAAAATTTCCACAGCCATCGAGGCATATACGCTGGCCGCCCCCTGGGCCTCGATAGCATAGGTTTGCTGGAAGCTGCGTAGATCACCTGCATGTTTTGCGTTGCCGTCATTAAGCTCCCTCGCCAGGCGCTCGCTTCGGTCCGGCGGCATAGGGTTTTCTCCTATCTTAGCTACCATCTCCGAGAGCGAGATCGTCCATAGATGATCGGAAAACGCCTTTTGAATTGCGAGCTGTGTTGCGCTGTCGAAGCAAGTGTTATAGGGATGCATTTGACCAAGGACATAGCAAAGTTTCGTCCAAGGTAGGAAGTCTTGTTCTGAGATTCCGAAATTGCGAAAGTGGCGATAAATAAAGGCCCTAATTTCGGCCATTACGCGTTCTTCGAATGGAACGATCGACACTCCAAGTCCAAGCTCGTCAATGAGCATAGCCGTTGCTTGGCGTGTTTTCGGATCACGCTGTTTAAATAGTTCGGCGAACGTGCTTTCACTGATCGGACAAAATGCCTTGCCAGCGGCTACGTGTGAACGCAGGGTGCGCAACAGGGCAATTTCGGGTTCCGTTGTGCGTATTCCTACAACGACGTCGCGAATGATGATCCAGTACTTGATGTCCAGATAATAGGCTCGCCTGGTCCTCATCGCGGTAGCAAGATCCATATGACGCCGGCGCATGTGCTCACCGAGAGTTATATCCGGCGAATCAAGATGATCTTGCAAAGTGGACGACGGCGTCATCGGTACTCGCTTTGGTCCCTTGTGATCTCGTTACGTGCGCGCAGCCAACGGCAACGCTGGTAAGGTGGCAAGTGCTGATTCGATGCGATCGTGCCCAAATGCATCTGTCGCATCGATATATCGCATAGCTGAATGCACGTCTTTCCAGCCTACATATTCCATTAACGCCTTCATGTCCCAGCCATTGGCGTTTGCCCAACGGGCAAAACCACGGCGCAACGAATGGCCACTGTAGTCCTCGGCGTCCGGCAGACCAGCGGTCGTGAATAGTCGGCGTAACATTGGGATCAAGCTATTGGGGTGCAAGGTGCCTTTGCTGACGCGTCCCCAGCGATCAATGCCACGGAACAATGCTCCTCCAGTTAACCCCGCCGCATCAACCCATTCCCGTGTGGCACTCACTGGGCACAGACGCGACAGTGCTGGCACCTTATAGGTCGTTCCTTGTGCATGCCGATCGTTCTTGCTGCGCGGCAGGAAGCATGTCATTCCTTCGCCGGACACCAGGCGTAGATGATCGACTTGCATGCGGATAAGTTCGTCACCACGAAAGCCGCGCCAAAATCCGAGCAGAACCAAAGCGCGGTCGCGCTGATGACGGAGTTCATCCGGCAGATGGCCGCGATCCCTGGCCGCCGAGATCGCACCCTCAAGCCAGCTGTCCACTTGTGCCAGCCGAGTAAGCTGCAGCGGTTCGGCCTGTTTTTCGACCGACGGATGCAAGGTCTGGATGCCTTTAAGCACTTTGCGCACCAGCGGTACGCGGGTTGGGTCGACGAAGCCATGCTCTCGATGCCAGCCTGCCAGGGCGGCTAGCCGGTGGCGAAGCGTGTTGGTTGAGAGCAAACCCGCGTGATCGACTAGGTAGCGAGCTACGCTGTCCGGCGTTGCTGGCAGGTGTCCACCCCATTCAATCTCGAAATGCCGCAGCGCAGAGGCGTAGCTGCGCAGGGTATTTTCCCGAACAGCGGCTTCCAGATAGCGGTCAAGATCACTCATGTCGCACGCTGACCATGCAAGGTAAAGATGATGCAGGGGACATGTCGCCGCCGACCTGTCCTGTGATGACGGATTCGAGGCCAGCAACCGTAAAGTTTAGAGTCGGGAGACAGTGCATAGATTTGCCGTTCCTTCCTCTTGCGAGAGAGCCAAATCTTTTCAGAGGTAACCGCAGGACTGACAGCGCATCATGCTGAAACCGATACTACCGCAGCGCAGCACATTTCGATGACCTTGGTCATTTGGATTCACATAATTTTCACGAAGCGGAAGCAAGTGCAGCGTGCGAAAGATGAGTGAGTTTGGCTAGACTGGTCAAACAGGATCACAGACAGGGGACTGCGGATGGAAAACGCATTTGAGCAGGTGCCGTTCGGCGCCCATAAGTTTGCCGAAAATCCGGAAAATCGTTGTCCCTGCTTGCTGCTGCTCGACACGTCGGGTTCTATGGCAGGCGCCGCGATCAACGAGCTCAACGCCGGTCTTGTTCAATTCAAAGATGAGCTTGTGGCTGACGCTATGGCTGCCAAGCGAGTAGAGGTCGCCATTGTTACCTTTGGCCCGGTCAACACGGTCACCGACTTTGTCACTGCGGACGAATTTCAACCCTCCACGCTCCACACCACTGGTGACACACCTATGGGGGCGGCGATAGAAATGGGCGTGGAGATGATCCGGCAGCGCAAGGATATATACCGGGCCAACGGCATCTCCTATTACCGTCCATGGATTTTCTTGATTACCGACGGTGCACCCACCGACAAATGGGACAGAGCTGCGGCGCTCGTACGCGAAGGCGAGGCATCGAAAAACTTTCAATTTTTCGCCGTGGGTGTACAGGGAGCGAATATGGACATATTGCGGCAAATCAGCGTACGCGACCCGCTGAGCCTCAAAGGCCTTCGCTTTCGCGACCTTTTCAGTTGGCTCTCGAACTCACTGGGAGCTGTCTCACGCTCAACCCCTGGCGATGCCGTCCCACTTGAGAACCCGGCCACGCCGCAAGGGTGGGCGAGCGTCTAATGGAACTGCAGGAGTGGCGTGCTGTGGCCGCATCGGTTACAGGCACTTCGCATGCCAAGACGCAGTCACCCTGTCAGGATAGCCACCGTTTTGACATCATCAATGGTCCAGCACCTGTTGTGGTCCTTATCGCGTCCGATGGTGCCGGCAGCGCGTCGCGGTCCGACCAGGGCTCACATAGTGCATGCCAGGAGCTATACGACAACGTCCGGCTCTTCATCGATGAGGGTGGTCAGCTACGTGACGTGTCTCGCGACACGGCGGCTCAGTGGATCGAGAATGCAGCAGGAGCGGTGCAACAGGCGGCCGATCGAGAGGGTCTGCCCCTCCGTGAATTTGCGTGCACGCTGCTAGCCGCAATTGTGTCAGCCGAACACGCTTTGTTTCTGCAGATCGGCGATGGCGGAATGGTGTTCTGGGCGCACGGCGAGGACGATTGGTGTCTGGCCACCTGGCCACAGCATGGCGAATACATCAACACGACGTGCTTCCTCACTGAGCCGTCCAGTCGTGAAACATTCGAGTTCGTTTCGACAACGCAGCCGATTTACGAGATTGCGGTGTTTTCCGATGGCATCGAGCCACTCGTGTTGCATTACGCGACGCGATCGGTACACGGGCCGTTCTTTGATGCCATGCTTCCCGTGGTTCGGTCCGCACCAGTATCGGGTTTCGATTCTGTGCTGTCGGACCAGCTCGCGCGATACCTCGCATCGCCCACCATTACTAACCGCACCGACGACGACTGTACGTTGCTGATGGCTAGTCGATTGAAGCGTCCGCCGTCCAAGGCTCTAGTTTGCGTTGACTCATGAAGGCGCACGTCCTCGTCAGCAGTAAGGGGCCTGTGCAGCTCGGCCGCGAGCTAGGCAAAGGTGGCGAGGGCAGCGTCTACGAGATTCAGAACCAGCCCAGCGTCGTTGCTAAAATTTGGCACAAGGACCCCACGCCCGAGCGCATCGAGAAGCTGTGCGTGATGACGGGTCTCCTTACCCCTAAGCTAAGTTCTTTGACAGCGTGGCCGAGCGACATCTTGCGCGGGCCTGGCGGCAAAGTGGTCGGCTTCCTGATGTCCAACATCGGTGGCGCTAAGGACATCCATCACCTCTACACGCCCAAGAGCCGGCTTGCAAAATTCCCGCAGGCCGACTGGCGACTACTTGTGCGAGCCGCGCTAAATACCGCACGAGCATTCGCGCTGTTACACGAGGCGGGTTTTCTGGTGGCCGACGTGAACCACGGTGGCATTGCCGTCGCGCAAGATGCCACCGTCAAACTGATCGACTGCGACAGTTTCCAGGTGACTTATGGCTCGAAGACCTTCATCTGCGAAGTTGGCATGGAAAACTTCACGCCGCCCGAGCTGCAAGGACAATCGTTTCGTGGCGTGACACGCACCGCCAACCACGACAACTTTGGCTTGGCGGTAACGATCTTCCAACTGCTCATGATAGGACGACATCCCTTCGCGGGACGCCATCTCGGCAAGGGAGATCTCTCAATCGGCGAGGCGATCGCGCAGTTCAAGTACGCCTATTCGCGCGACAAAGCGCGCACGCAGATGGAGCCACCACCAATGACGCCGCCCGTCGCCGTTGCAGGTGCTGGCATCGGTGCCTTATGGGAGCAGGCCTTTGGACCAGCGGGAGCCGGGGGCCGGGGGCGGCCGACGGCCGAGCAGTGGGTGCATGCACTTCTGGCACTCGAGACGTCGTTCGCCAAATGCGGGAAGCACGCGGGGCACTACTACGCCCGCGGCATCGAGTGTCCCTGGTGTCCGGTCGAGGCCAGCGGCCTCGCATTGTTTCCCTTACCGATGGGATTGGGGCCGGCGCCACTGGGTGGTCCATTTAGCCTGGACTCGGTATGGGCGCAGATTGTGGCTATCCAGTCGCCTACGCCCGCACCGTTACCCACCGCTGCACGGCCAACCCCGTCTGCCGAGGCACGGGCTGTCGCTTCGAGCCGCAATCAGCGCCGCATATCCGGTTTCGTAGCCGCAGGTGCCGTCGTGATTGCGGCGCTCGCCATGAACATCAATCTGTTCTTCGCCGGCATCGGTGCGTGGTTGCTTTACATATGGGTCTCCGGACGGACTCCAGCCGCTGATATTTCGAAATTTCAACTGCGCCGCCAAGCCGCTGAAACTGACCTTCGCGCCCTTACCGAACGCTGGGAGAGGGAGGCCACACCTCGGGCATTCGACGAGAAACTGTCAGAATTGGGGAAGCTACGGGAGGAGTGGCTCGGACTTCCCAAGCGACGCCAGGAACGCTACGTGAGTCTCGTGCACAATCGCGAACAAGACGCCCGTACGAAATACTTGGACCAATTTGATATCGACGGTGCCGTGATCAGCGGTATCGGTCCTGCCAAGAAGGCGATGCTCGAGTCCTACGGCATCGAAACAGCTGCGGATATCAATCGTCATGCAGTTCTTCGCGTGCCTGGCTTTGGGCCGGCGTTGACCCAGCGTCTGCTCGATTGGCGCGCCACCAAAGAGAGGGGCTTCAGATTTGATCCTCAATCGGGAGTCGACCCTCGATATATCGCCGATCTGGACAGGTCCATCAGTCAGCGAAAGAACGAGATCGAAACCGCACTACGCAAGGGTCCCGCTGACTTGCATCACGTGCGCGGAACAATCCTTACCCGTCGACAGGCTCTCGAGGGAGCCATGAGGCAGGCAGTTGAACGGCTTGCTCAGGCTGGCGTTGATTTGAAGGTCGTCCAGTAATCCGAGTTGGCGCAGTCGCGGCTCGCGATTCGTACCGCTTTTCCGGCCAAAATTCGCACTGCCAATCTATAAGGCGGGATAATTCAACATTATCCCATGTCAGTTTCACCTCGTTATTTGCTGAATATTCGCCGTTGTTTATTACGTAATTACGTGGTATGTAATGTATTACGTTATTTGCAGGGGAGGCGATCATGGCACGTGCCGGCTTGTACAAGACCGAGATTCAGAAGGCCCGCGACAGCCTGATCGCTCAGGGCAAGCACCCCTCCGTCGACGCCGTCCGTGTCGCGCTGGGTAATACCGGCTCCAAGAGCACCATTCACCGCTATCTGAAAGAACTGGAAGCCGAGAGCGGGGCAGCGTCAACATCAGAGACCGTCATTAGCGATGCACTACGAACTCTGGTCGCGCAACTTTCTAAACGGCTTATCGAGGAGGCCGACACCCGCATCGTGGAGGTACAGGCTCGGTGTGATGTGTCGGTCCAGAAGGCCGCCGAAGCCGTGGCCAATCAGGAGCGCGAGGGCCGCACCCTGAGCGATCGCTTGCAGCGGACCGAGGCCGCGCTTCAAGAGGCGACCCGCTTGCACCAAGATGCCCTCGGGCAGTTGCAAGAGCGCACCACCTTGGTCCGCACGCTGGAAGAACGGGTGGCTGGGTTGGAAGCGCGCCTGGCCGAACAGGCGACCCACGTCCAGTCGCTGGAGCAAAAACACCAGCAAGCCCGTGAGGCGTTGGAGCATTTTCGGCAAGCGGCGAAGGAGCAGCGGGACACGGAGTCGCGTCGCCATGAACACCAAGTGCAGCAGTTGCAGGTTGAACTCCGCCAGGCCAACGAGTTGGTCACCACGAAGAATCACGAGGTCATGCAACTCAACCGTGACAACGCGCGGCTCACCGAACTGCATGGCCAGAGCGAGAACGCGCTACGCCTGCTGCGGCGTGAGCATGAACAGTTGTCCCACGTCGCCAAAGAGATCACCGCACTGAAACGGGAGAACGACACGCTCGGCCAGCAGCGAGTCCAGATGATTTACGAGCGCGACCAACTAAGGGCGGAGCTCGATCGTCACATCACCGACTTGGCGGCGGAGAGGCAAGCCCGGCTCGCCGAGTTCGAAGAGCGTCGCCGGGACGATGCCCGACTCCAGGCGATCGAGGAACGGCTGACTCAGCTCAAGCCGCATGATTCAACTGTGACGGCACCTTAGCATTCTCGGATTTTCGTTGGTCTGGAATTCGCGGGCAGCGCTGGCGTTGTACCGACGCTGGAACCATCGCCAAGCCAGTGCCGGTAGATAAAGGAGCAAGCTTCTTTGCCACCTCAGCCGCGTCTTTGTCCTCAGCCACGCCAGCTACTTTCGTTACTGGAACCTGGTACTGCGAACTGCTTCTATTTCTCGTCATCCATGAACTACGCGAAGTCCACTTCGCGATTCAGAGTGGCCCACATCCAGGCGTCTGCTACCAATTAGCGTCGCGTGCAACGAAAAAGCCCCGGCGGACCGGGGCTTTTGACACATCCTGTGAATGATGCCTCACTCGTCGGATCGCAACCTCCTGTGACGACTGACTTCCGTGTCACCGGCCGATGCGTCGGCCTGGACTTGCAGGCATGGCGATATTCTGTGTGAGCGCACGAGGGACGGCTATCAGGCTCCTTCGTCTCGTCGTGTAGGGGAATTCTTACAAGCGATAGTGGAAACCGGCCGCGACCACGGCGGTGTCAGGAAAATCGGTGTCCGTGGGTCGAGGAACCGCAGCGTGGGTGAAGGACTGCCCCATCCATCGTGTGAGCATGCCTAACTCGCACATGCCTTCAGCAGGGCGTCACGTCCTCGGGCGTAACGGGTAATAACGTCGTCGCGCGGCTCGTTAACAGGCCGCCGGCCTGGAAGTACCCCATCACCGTGCCGATACCGCGATGCTCGGTCATCGCCATCACTTCACCGAGCGGCACGCCCTGGCGGCCGGCCTCGGTGACGAAGCCTGAGCGCAGACTGTGCGCCGCCCAATCCCCCTCGAGCCCGGCCAACTTCGCGCGACGTTGGACCAGGCGCGCGACGTGATCGGCGGTGAGAGCCGTGGTGCCGACAGCACCGCCGCGATGCAGACGGCGGAAGAGGGGGCCGGAGGTCGCCGGCGCCGCGGCCAGCCATGCGTCCAACGCGTGGGCGGCCGCGCCCTTCAACGGCTTTTCGCGCCGCACGCCACTCGTGTCGGTTTTGGTGGTGCCCAAGGCATAGACCCAGGTGTCGGCGTCCAGCCGTCGCACGTCGGTCACCTGCAGTCCGACCACCTCTGAACGTCGGCGCCCGCCACCGCTCCAGGCCAGGAGGAGCAGGGCGCGATCGCGCACCCCGCGCAGCCCATCGGTGCAGGTGGCCAGCAAGGCCTGTAAGGGTTCGGCCACTGCGGCGGTCTTTTTGCGCACGGTGACGCCGCGGCGGGCCTGCGCCTTGCGCGCCTGGCGCAACAGTGTTTTGACCGCTGCCGCCTCCGTCGGCGATTCCCAACCGTGCACCCGATGCCAGGTCGCCAGCACCGCCAGGCGATGACTAACCGTATTAAAGGCTAACGGCCCTGGACGACCCTTGATGCCGGACGCAACCAACGCCGCGTCCAGCACCGACGGCAGCAAATGTTCCCATTGGCCGTCATCTGTCGGGCACGCCAGATGGTCGAGTACGAACTGCACGACGACCGCCGCCGGCAGTGGCGCGTCGCCCAATGCTACGCCGTAGCGGCCGTGCAACCAGGCCGTCCAGTAGGTGAGGGCACTGCGGTAGCTGCGCACGGTGTTCGCGGCGGTGCCGGCGGCGACAAAGGCGGCCGCGGCGGCCTGGCTGGCCGCCTCGAGCGTGGCCAGGTCCAGTGCGGCAGGCAGCTCACCCGGCGCCAAAAGCATATGATTCATTACGTCCAACGTATTAAAGGCGCGGTTTCTGGCCGATCAGGTCGGATAAACTTTACTTATCATACCTAATTAACAAACGAGGCAGAGTATGGCCAACGGAGTGCCGGAAACCGACGTATTCAAGGCCGCCGATGCGGTGTTGGCCCGGGGCGAACGGCCGACGGTCGAACGCGTACGCGTCGAACTCGGGCGCGGCAGCCCGGCGCGGGTGGGGCAGTTGCTGGAGCAGTGGTGGGAGCAGCTGGCGATGCGTTTGAAGGGACACGCGTTGTTGCCGGAATTACCGGGCGAGGTGGCCCAGGCCTTTGCGGAGGCATGGCGGCTCGCGCTGAGCCACGCCGGCACCACTGCCGAGGCCGCCCTGACGGAGCAACAGAACACCTTATTCGCGGCGCAAACCGAGCTCACCCAAGAGCGCAAGCTGTGGGAGATCGCGCTGGCCGCAGTCCAGGGCGATCTGGCCGAGGGGGCGAGCAAGCTGGCTCAGGCCGAACTGCAACTGGCCGAACGCCAGGGCTTGCTCGAACAGCTCGCGGCCGACGTGACCGACGTGCGGCAACAACGCGACCGCTTGCAGGGCGAGCTCCAACGTCGACAGTCGGAGCTCGAGGCGCTGCGGGCGGAACACGCCGCCATGCAGGCGCACATCCGTACTGTGGAAGACCGGGCGCACCAGCAGGTCGACCAGGCGCGCCAGGAGCTCAAGGCGTTGGGGCTGCACCAGGAGCGGGCGCGGCGCGAACACTCCAAGCAGGTGTTAGAGCTCGCAACGCAGCGCGACGCCTTGCAGGCGGCCTTGCGGGCAGCTGAGCAAACGGTTGCCCATCAGGCGGGGCAGGTGGCGGCTTTGGAAGCGACCGTCAATCAATGGCGACGCACGCCGACCGCCAGCTCGAAACGTGCGCCGCGCAAATCGTCCGACGCATTGACGCCCAAGCCGAGACGGTCACGGAAGCAGATTTCGCTATAGAAGGCCTTCCCGTACCATGCATCGGGATCCCGCTGCGGCCGATCAGCGGCCGGGCA
>Ga0068856_100002321_pt1 | contig 19592 bp, 32 predicted proteins | sample KBSCornC62_FD_66595 | JGI IMG/M metagenome (GOLD analysis project Ga0068856, IMG submission 66595) | Corn rhizosphere microbial communities from Kellogg Biological Station, Michigan, USA - KBS Corn C6-2 | ecosystem: Host-associated > Plants > Roots > Rhizosphere > Soil ... | reverse complement strand
TCCTGTTGGCGGAGGACGGGGCGTCGACGTGGGGCGCGGGTATCGCCCAGTTGGATCAGGGGATGGCGAAGTACACGTTCCCTGGTTACACCAACCCGATCGAGGACCGCCTGTCGGCCCTGTTGGCGGCCCCGCGGCATGTCGAGTTCGAGTACAAGGAACTCCTCCGCGGTACCCCCGCCGATGAGATCGCCCTGCTGATCCAGCAGAAGGATGCCGGGATTCTGACCGTCAACGAGGTCCGTGGCGTGTTGAACCTTCCGCCGTTGACCCCGGCGCAGATCGCTGAGGCTGCCCCTGCGGCGCCGCCGACGAAAGAGACACTTCCGAGTCGACCGGCTCGGGATAACACCACCGAAGGGCAGGCCACCTGATGGCTGTTCGTCAGGACATTGACGCGCGTGTCACGGTGACCCGTGCGCTCGGTCCCGTTTCCATCGCTACCGACACTGACACTGTCAGTTCCGCTATCGACTGCACCGCTTACGAGCATGGCACGGTGCTTCTGGTCATCCACAACGTGGGTACCCGTACTGACGGGTCGTACACGTGCAAGATCACCGACTGTGACACCACCGGCGGGTCTTACGCTGCGGCGACGCCGTTCTCCGGCACCCTGTCCGCTACCGCGGCGTCGAACACCACCAAGACCGCGGCGTTCGTGTTGACCGCCGGTCGTCCGTTCGTGAAGGTCACGATCACCTCCACCGGCACCACCTCCGGCGCCCTGAACGCCGTGTCCGTGGTGGCCGTCCCGGCGTCGCTGATCTAACCATGGAACGTTTCCTGGTGCGTGGCGCCGACGTGGCCTCGGAGGGCATGACCCTCCGGGGCTACGCTGCGGTCTACGAACAACCCACTACCCGCCAACGGCAGTACGTGGGCTCTGAAACCATCGCACGGGGGGCTTTCGATGCGTTGTTGGGGACCGACGTGTTGGCATTACGCGACCATGACCCCAAGCAGATCCTTGGTCGTACGTCGTCCGGGACGCTCGTACTTAACTCGGACAGCCACGGACTCGGGTTCCGCCTTGATCTTCCTGACACTCAACTGGGTCGTGACACAGCCGAACTGGTGCGCCGCGGCGATCTCAAGGGCATGTCGTTCGGCGCCGTGGTGGGAGACGTGGAACGTGTCAAGGGCGGCGTAGTGCACCGGTCGTTCAAACGTCTGGTGGATGTTTCGATTGTCTCAGTCCCGGCCTATGAGGGCACTGAGGTTGCTTTGCGTCACGCAGCCGAACAGGAAGTTCGGTCGCAGCTTATCCGCGCACGCGCGCGTGTCCTCGGGAGGGACTGAGAATGGATCGCAACGAGATCGTGGCAGAGATGACTGCCATTACCGCTACCGAGGGTGTGCTCGCAGACGAGCAGATCAACCGGTACGAAGAGCTTGAGGGCATGCTGAAGGCCGTTGACCGGACCGCCGAGGTGATCAAGCGGCAGGCCGCGTATGTCACCCCGTCGAAGGTCACCGGTACCGTCGAGTCCGACCCGGACGTCGAGCGTGCGTTCGGTAACGTGCTGCGGACCGGTCGGGACGAGACCGGCCTTATCCAGCGGGCCCAGTCCGAGGGCATCGGTTCCGCTGGTGGTTTCATGGTCCCCGAGGGTTTCCGGGCGATGATCATTGAGCGCCTGAAGGCGTTCGGTGGTGTCATGGCCGGCGCCACGACCATCACCACTGCCACTGGTAACCCGCTTCCGTGGGTCACCAACGACGACGTGTCGAACACCGGTGCCCGCGTTGACGAGGGAGGCGCTCTCGGTGCCGGTGCTGACCTGGTGCTCGGCACCAAGATGCTCGGCGCCTACAAGTACACGTCGAACGGCGCGTCGAGCCTGCCGTTGAAGGTGTCGTGGGAACTGGCCCAGGATTCCGCTTTCGACCTGCCGTCGTTCGTGGCCCGCAAGCTTGGCATGCGGATCGCCCGTAAGGTGGCCGTTGACCTTGTCCTCGGTACCGGCGCCAACGAGCCCGAGGGTCTTCTGTCAGCTTCCGGCGGGATCACCCAGTCGACCGCGTTTTCCAGCAACTCGGCCCCGACCTACGCCGACTTCCTCGGCGTTGTCCACGCCCTTGACCCGGCGTACCGCGAGAACGCGGTGTGGGTGTTCAACGACAAGACCCTGAAGCTGATCCGCGGCATTGTCGACGGCAACCAGCGCCCGATCTTCTGGAACCAACTGAACGACTTCAGCGACGTGTCGAAGGGCGCGACGCTGCTCGGCTACCCGGTGATCATTGACCAGGCCTGCCCCGACCCGTCCGGCAGTAACAACTTCGGTTTCTTCGGCAACCTCGCGGAGACGTTCGTCGTCCGCCAGGTCAAGGACGTTGCCCTGGTTGTCCTGAACGAGTTGTACGCCACCACCGGGCAGGTTGGTTACATGGCGTGGGCCCGGATGGACGCTTGCGTGCAGGACAAGAACGCCGGTGTTCTCATGTTGGCGCACTCGTAATCATGATCCAAACGCTGCTTGCCACGTTCCCGGCGACCGTTGGGTCGTTGGGGGCGTGGCTTGCAGCGCGCCGGGAACCGTCGAAGTTGCGGGTCATCGAACTAAAGGTCGATGAATTGATCACTTGGACGGGTAAGCACGAACGCAGACACGCACTGATTGAGGGGGACACGCGTTGACGTACCTCGACGACTACTGTTCCCTCGCGGAGTTGAAGGCCCAACTTCGGGTAACGGACACCAACGACGACACCGCCCTGGCCGTGGTCATAACCGCGGTGTCCCGAGAGATAGACCAGTTCTGCGACACCGTGTTCGGGCTCACCGGTAGCGCCGTGGAACGTTTCTACGCGTACAAGGGTGAGCGGATCGACGGGCGCCAGGCCCTGCGCATGAATGACCTGATGACCACCACCGGCCTCGTGGTGAAGGTCGACACCGCGGGCGATGCGACGTTCGCGCAGACCTTGACCTTGTCGACTGACTTCGACCTTTGGCCGTGGAACGCTGCCGCGGACTCGAAGCCGTGGACTCACGTGGTGCTCCGCCCGCAGGCTACTGCGGCGTTCTCTTACCAGTACGCGTTCTCCCCGTTCGCTGCGGTGCCGTATTCCACGTCGCCGTTCCCCGGCCGTAACGTGTCGATCACCGCTAACTGGGGTTGGTCAACGGTTCCGACCGAGGTGAAGCAGGCGTGCCTGATTCAGGCGTCCCGGATCTTCGCCCGGCGCAACTCCCCGTTCGGGGTGGCGGGTTCACCGGAATTGGGCTCTGAGGTTCGCCTGCTCGCGAAGTTGGACCCGGACGTGCAGCTGCTGCTGCGCCGCGTGACCCGGATGTGGGGTGCGGTGTGACCGCGATGGACCTTGGGGATGTGATGTCCCTGATCGGTGACGCCCTGTCCGATGTGCCTGGTCTGCGGGTGTACCCGTTCCCGCCGGATTCGGCGCAGCCTCCGTTCGCGTTCGTGGCCATGCCCGAGTCGATCGAGTATGACCTGACGATGAAACGGGGCTTTGACCGGTTCACGTTGAAGGTGTACGTGGGGGTGGCGATGGTGGTGGACAGGGCCGCGCAGGCGGCCCTGTGTGACTACTCGGGGACCTCTACGGCGGGGTCTATCAAGACGGCAGTGGAGGCGCACCTTTCCATCGGACACAGCGGGGTACGGGTCACCAGGGCCGATTTCGGTGACATCATAGTCGCCGGGCAGCAGTATGCAGGGGTTGTTTTCACCATCGACGTGGCCGCATAGGCCGGGAGGTAAACCAAAGTGCCTACGCACGGTCATAACGCGCAATTCACGTACAACTCGAATGATGTTTCGCCGTATGTCACTGACGTGACTTTCAAGCGGTCCAACGATGTTCATGACACCACCTGCTACGGGTCGTCCGCGCACACGTACCTGGCGGGCCTGGTTGATGGTGAGATCACCGTCACGGGTCTGTGGGACAAGACCTCCACTGTCGGGTCGGAGGTGGTGTTCAACGGCGCCGTGGGTGTCGCCGCCGCGTCGGCCTTCGCGTGGGGACCTGAGGGTTCCACCGCCGGCGACGTGAAGTACACCGGTAACGCGGTGCTGAAGGACTATCAGGAGTCAGCGCCGGTGGCCGACCTGGTCAAGTTCACGGCCACCCTGTCCATTTCGGGTGCTGTTACCACGGGGACTTACGCGTAATGGAACCTACTCGGGGTTTGACCCTTCGCGAGTTCCGTCAGGTTCAGTTGGGCGACGACAAGACGAACGCTGACATCATGGCCGCTTCGATGGCGTGTGGCGTGTCCCCGGAAGAGGCGCAGGCTTGGTTCGATAACGTGCCCGCGGGTGACGCGATCGCGTTGATCGCCAAGATCATGGACAAGTCGGGGCTATCCGATGCTGCCCGATTTCAAAACGGATCGGGCGATGATGCTCAGCCTGAACGGGCGCCCGTCGCACCTTGACGGGTTCCTGTTCTTCCTGGGCGAGAAGTTGGGGAAGACGGTAACGGAGATAGAGGAGATGCCTGCCAGCGAATACGTCGCCTGGCAGGCGTTCTACAAGGTGAAGGCCGCGTTGGATCAGGGGGGTGGGTGAATGACCGAGATCGTGAAGATTGAGGGGCTGGCCGACTTCCAGGCGGCCCTGCGACGCATGGACGGCCAGTCACAGAAGATGCTCCGTGTTGTCCTGAATGAGGCGGCTGAGATCGTCGCCGAGGCGGCGAAGAAGAAGGCCCCGGAGAAGACGGGCGCGTTGCGGAACTCTATCCGGGCCACGTCGCAGCAGCGGTACGCCGTGGTGTCCGGTGGGTCGTCCAGGGTCCCCTATTTCGGGTTCATCGACTACGGCGGCACCGTGGGCCGGGCACGTAGTTCTGAGCGGTACAGGTTCGCGAAGCGGAAGGGCCTGGCCGGGGCGCGGGCGGTGCGGGAGTTCATCCCCACGGGCCGTATCCTGTATCCGGCGTTCCTCGCGAACGAGGCGGAGGTCCGCAAGGCGATGGAGCAGGGCCTGACGAAGCTGGCCCGCGACGTGGGGTTCACGGTGGAGAATGGCTAACCCGAATGTTGTGAAGCTGACCTTCGCCGGGGACTCAGCCTCGCTGGACAGGGCCTTCCAACAGGTTCAGCAGGGCGCCGCTGACACTTCGGTGAAGGTCGAAGACGCTGGCACGTCCGCGAAGGAAATGGGCGAAAAGTTCGAGGGCGCCCATTTCCAGTTGCGTGGCACTCAGGAGTTGTTGCGGGGTGTCAGCGACGCGTCGGTTCTGATGGGCGGGGATCTGGGGAACGCTGCGACGCAGGCGATTTTCATGGCCGGTGCCGCGAAGGACCTCGCTGGTGGCCTTGGGCGTCTGATCCCGTTGATGACCGCGGAGCGGGTCGCCGCGGGTGGTATCGCCGCTGCTGCGTTGGTGGCCGGTGTCGCTATCGCGGCGCACGTCGACCATACGTCGATGTTGACGGAGGTACAGCGGACCGCGGCGGACACCGCCTACTATCTCGCTGATGGTCTGCATTTCGTCGCTCAGGGCGTCCCCGTGTTGGGTGGGCTGCTTGGGAAGTTGAAAGACAAGACCGATCAGATGTCCCAGGCTGCCCATGGTCTGACTCAGTCCTCGTATGATCTGGCCGCTGGCCTGAAAGCTGCTGCCGCTGCCATGGCCGCGAACGGGCTCGGTGGGGGTATCTCCAATGACCCCGATGGTATGGCGTTCTCGGCGGGGATGTTGGACGGGACGAACGCCCAGTCGGCGCAGTTCATGCAAACGTTGCAGGATAACGCGGATAAGGTGGCGGCTGCGGCGGCGAAGTCTTCGCGTGCTTCGGCGTCTGCCGCGTCGGCCACGTCGAAGGCGATCAGCGCGGCGGCGATGGCCGCGAAGCAGAAACTGGCCGACTGGCAGGGGATCGCGGACAAGTTCTCGCAGATCTCCCAATCGATCGCCGACTCCCTCGGTCCCAAATTGTCCGCTGGCACGTCCGATTATGTGGTTATCAAGGGCCAGTCGCTGCTGGACAAGCTTAAGAAGCAGCTCGAGGACACCCTGAAGTTCAAGAAAGACATCACGGCCCTGTCGAAGGGCGGGCTTGATCAGGGCCTTATCCAGCAGTTGGTGGCGGGCGGGTTGGCGTCTCTCCCCGCGGCCGATGAACTGCTTGCCGGGGGGAAGAAAGAGATCGGTTCGGTGAACTCGACGTCCAGGCAGATCAACGCAGCCGCGGGGTCCATCGCCGGGTCGGAGACGTCGCGGGAGATCAAGGCCGCTGCGCAGACGGTGAACGTGAACGTGAACTTGAAGGGTGCGGAGCGGGACTTCGAGAAGTTCCTCGCCAAGCTGTTCGTGACCAAGGGCCCGAAGACTTTCGGATTGAAGGCGGCATGACAACTTCGTTCACGACCCACGCGGCGGGGCAGACGATCCTGGCGTCGGACATCAACCTGATTCAGTCCGCGGTGAACACTCTGGAGGCCGCGGTTCCGGGGTCCACTCCTACGGTGCACGGGTTCAAGGCTTGGTCCTTTGACCCGTGGGTGTCTACGGCCACGAACACCATTAACACGGGTGTGGTGTACGCCTTCGGCGTGTATCTCCCGGCGCAGACGATCACGAACTGCCACTGTTACGTGATTACCGGCGCTGCGACTACGCACTTGGCGATGGGCCTGTACTCGGCGGCGGGGACGCTGTTGTCTCAGACCGCGGACAAGACATCGGATGGTAGTTCCACGGGCCTGAAAACGTATGCTCTGGGTGCGGCGCAGGCGGTGGCTTCCGGGTACTACTACGTAACGTTGGCGCTCACGGGGTCGTCTCCGACGTTCTTCTCCGCGGCGGGGACGAACGCGGCGATCCTCGACGCCCTGGGCCCGGCCAACCCGGTGCACCGTATCGCCACTTCGGGCACGGCGTATTCGACTACGTTGCCGTCGCCGCTTGGGACGTTGGCTGCTGCGGCGAAGCCTTTGTGGGTGGCGGTTTCCTGATGTCGGGTGGCCTGTACGGTTCGGCGACATACAACTCTTCCGTGTATTACGGGTCTGTGGGGGATCCGTTTGTTGAGTTGTTGTTGAACGGTGTGTGGACTGACATCACTGCGTACGTTCGGGTCGAGCAGGGCATCACGATCGGGCGGGGCCGTACGGACTGGGGTCAGGCGCCGACGTACGCGACGTGCACGATGACCCTGGACAACCGCGATGGCCGGTTCTCGCCGAGGAACGCGTCGGGTGCCTATTACGGGTACATCGGGCGGAACACGCAGATCCGGGTGTCTGTGTTCTTGGACGACGGGTCGACGTCGGTCAGGTTCTGGGGTGATGTCACTGAGTGGCCGGTGACGTGGGACACGACTGGCCGGGAGGTGACGACGCAGATCGTGGCGTGTGGTATCCGCCGGTCTCTGGGGAAGCTCACGGTCACGGCCCCGTTCGAGAGCGTGATGATCGCCACCGCAGGGGCGAACCTGGTTTCGTATTGGCCGATGCAGGATGGTTCTTTGGCGACGACGTTCGCGTCGGCCCTGTCCGGTGGGGCTGCGGGCGCGATCACGTCCGGGTCGGGGACGATCAGTTTGGCGTCTGATTCGACTTCGTTCCTGGCGTCGACGGCGCTGCCGGAGTTCGGGGATGGTTCGTCGGCTACGTTCAACGTCCCGTCGTACGTAGCCCCCGCGGCGGAGCAACAGATCCGGTGCCTGGCGAAGATCACGGGCGCGTCGGGGTCGTTCCTGTGGCGCGTGGACACGTTCGGCGCGCACTACTTCCTGTTCGAGTACGCCCCGTCTATTGACACCCTTCAGTGGACAATGAATAACTACACGACGGGCCTGGTGGAGTACACGTCGGGGGTGTACGCCAACCCTTCCCCGAATTACTACTTCACCCTGAACCTGCCGGTGCGTTTCGGGCTTTGGTTCCGCCAGAACGGCACGGGGGTGGATGTACAGTTCAACACGTTGATCGCTGGCGCGAACGCGGGCCTGGCGAACACAGAGACGGTGCCCTCAACGACGTTCGGGGGTATCACCAAGGTCACCCTGTACGCGGGCCCGACGGGTGGCACGACGGCCACGATAGGGCACTTGACTGTTGAACGGGCAACGTCTTCGATCTTTGACCTGTTCGCCGTGTTGGATGACTACGCGGGGGATTCTGCCGCGGACCGCGCGCAACGCCTGGCCGCTGAGCAGGGTGTCCCGTATTTCCTGGTGAACGGTCCGGTGTCGTCGGCGTTGATGGGTCCGCAGCCGGTTGGTTCGTTCCTGGACGTGTTCGATGATTGCGCGAACGCGGAGAACGGTATTTCCACCGAGACCGTGTCAACCAGGTCGTTGGAGTTGCGGAAGCGTTCGTCCATGTACTCGCAGACACCGGTAGTGACGTTCATATACACGGCTTCCACGGTGGAGGCTTTGGCGCCGGTGGATGATGACCAGTATCTGGTGAATGATGTGACGGTTACCCGGACCGATGGTGGGTCGGCGCGTATCACGGACACGACTTCGGCGGTGTCGGTGTCTGCGGTGGGGACGTACGCGGTCGACTACACCCTGAATTTGTTCTCCGACTCGCAGTGCCTTGACCAGGCGTCGTTCCGGTTGCAGGAGGGGACGGTCAACAAGCCCCGCTTGTCGTCTTTCCAGTTCGACGCTTACACGCAGTCGTCGGCGCAGCGGGTCAGTATTGTGGCGATGCGGGAGGGCGACGTAGTGCGGTTGACGTCGGCCCCGGCGTTCACGGGTTTGGCGTCGACGGTGGACACGCGCGTTCTGGGGTGGACCGAGACGATCGGGTACCGGCAGTGGCGTTTCGACCTGCACGGGGTCGACGCGACCGTGTATCAGCAGGTGCTGATTCTGGATGACACTACGTACGGGATTCTCGACACGGACAGGTTGGGGCTATGAGCACTTTCACGGCGGGGCAGGTCCTCACGGCCGCGGAGTTGAATGCGCTGCTGGCGTTGGGGAAGGTGAAGAAGGTCACGGCGTCGGGGAACGTCACGTCGACGGACCTCCCGGCGGGGCAGGCCGTGATCATCCTTGGTTGGTCGGGTGGTGGCGGGTCGGGTGGTTGCGCTGCGACGACGGCGGCGACGAACGTGGCGGCCGCGGCGGGTGGGTCGAGTGGGGCGTTCGGCCTGGCCGTGGCCACGTTCACAACGATCACGTTCCCGTTCGTGGTTACCATCGGTGCCGGTGGCACGCTCGGTGCGGCGGGGAACAACGCGGGTGGCACGGGCGGCAACACGACGGTGGTTGACTCCGCGGGGTCGCCGGTGACGTATCTGTCGCTGACGGGTGGTGGCGGTGGCGCGGGGTCGGCTGTGACGACAACCAACTACCAGCTGACGGCTTCGGCGAATGCGGCGGGTGGTGTCACGGTCGCCACGTTCGGTATCGCGGGGGCGTCCGGGGGGTACGGGTACTCGATCGCCGGTACGGGATCGTGCATCGGCGGGCATGGTGCGGCGGCGCCGTGGGGTGGGGGGCTTGTCCCGGCGCCGATCTCCAACGGCACGGCCCGTTCCCCGCTGGCCGGGATCGTGCCCGGTGGTGGCGCGTGCGGTGGGTCGAATACGGGTACGGCGTCGGCGCAGGGTGGCGCGGTCGGTGGCCGTGGCGAGGTTTGGTTCATCTGCGTGTAGGTAAGATCAGTCAATGAAGGTTTCTGTCTATCATCCCCAGGGGGAACGGTAATGTTGCATCCCAAGGTCAAGTTCGCTGCCATCGCGTCGGCTCTGTACGCCCTTCTGACGGCCCTGGAGCCCCTCTTGGGTCCTTCCCTGCCGGCGTGGGCCGCTAGTGCCTCTACGGCCCTTGTGGGCCTTCTGGCGGGGTTCGCTGCGCCGACGTCCCCCGTGGATGTTCCGGTGTCCGACGGCCCGCAGGACGTGGCCGCGTGACCGTCCTGTCCGAGGCTGCTGTTCTGGACTTGGCGTTGGGCGCGGGGTTCACCAGGGCCGAGGCGAACGTGATGGTGGTGATCGCCAAGTACGAGTCGGGGTGGGACACCCACAACGTCGGCGATCAGTCGCTGGCGAAGTATGGCTCCCGTGGCCTGTGGCAGATCTTCTCCGGCGCGTGGTCTCTGAACGATCTGCGCATCAAGTCGTATGATGACTTGTTCGATCCGGTGGTGAACGCGAAGTGCGCCCTGATCGTGTACCGCGCTCAGGGCTTCACGGCGTGGTCGACGTACAACAACCTGCATCACACGAACGCGTGGGCCGTGGCCCTGGCGCGCGTGTCTGCTCTGAAGGTGGGCGCTCCTACCCCGGCGCCCGCTCCGGCTCCTACCCCCAGGGGGGGCACTGTGACTGTTCGGGACGCTATCGCGTGGATTCGCAATGTGAACTACAACCAGGTCAACGGCGGTGCGCCTGGCCTGTGTCTGATGAATGTGCGGGACGCGTTCGGCATCCCCGCGAAGTACGGTTCAGCGGCGGAGGCGTCCCGGCACGCCAAACTGTTGCATGGCCGTGAGGGCGACGTGCCACGTAACCGGCCGTACTTCTGGGTCGGTGGGTCTGCCGGGGACGGCCACGTCGCGATCACCGACGGGGTGACGAAGATCGGTGGGCGTCTGCGGGTGTGGACAACCGACTGGCCGTCGCCGATCACCGGTCGCCATGACGGGAAGTGGCGTCGGGTGCCGGTGGCGACCATCACGAAGCGTTGGGGCCTGCAGCGTGCGGGGTGGGCGAACTCCCTGAACGACGTCAATATCCATATCTAACCCCGCATACCGGCCACCCCACCGTAGCCCCCACGGTGGGGTGGCCTCATACTTTCGTATGATAGACAGGGCCCAGTCCGGTGGGCAGGATTGTCAATCACAACGACCGAAGGGGGCAACACAGTGAACAGGTACAGCCTGCTGGCCTACATGACCGGCATCACGTGGGCGGCAATGAACATGCCGACCGTGTTCGTGTTCATCATCTGCGCCGCGTATTTGGCGTGCACCGTCGTCTACGAGGCGGTGACCGCATGACCCACATCCTGGGATGGATCGCCCTGGCGTTCCTGATCCTGTTCGGGGTCTGCCTCGTCCTGGGTGTCGCCACTGCGATGGACCAACCCGCCACCGTGACCACTACCTGCACCGCGGATTACACGACGTGCACGGTGACGACCAAGTGAGCGGCCACGGGCGTCACCGGGGGCCGCGGGACTACCACCCGGACGCGTACATCATCATCGGTGGCGTGATCGGCCTCTGGGCCGTCCTGACCGTCATCGCCTGGTATTGGATCGGAGGCACGAAGTGAACTGCCCGAACTGTGACCTGCACGAGGCAACCGTCCGGTTCCTTGACCAGCGTCTGGCCGACGCCCTGAACTACCTAGCCGGTGACGAGCGCCAGTACGTCGGATATGGGCTCACCCCCGAGGGTGTCGAGTTCCTCATCCGAATCCTCGAAGGGACCTGCGATGAAGAGGACATGGCGTGACAACTTCCGCACCACGGAACCGCAACACGTCGAAGGCGAAAGGGACCGCGTGGGAAAGCGAGGTCGTAAAGTACTTGCGCGCCAACGGCTTCGAACAGGCCGAACGGAGAGCGCTGGCGGGGAACGCCGATAAGGGTGACATCCTCGTCTGCCCCGGTGTGATCGCCGAATGCAAGGCGTGGGCCACGTTCACCGACGGCGACGTCGTCGACTGGTTTGCCGAGACCGCGGCCGAGAAGAAGAACGCCAACGCCTCGGTGGCGCTGCTCATCATCAAACGCCCCCGCAAGGGCGCCGACCAAGCGTGGTGCTGGCGGCAGGGGGAATGGGGGTACTGGCACGCCCAGTTCCTCGCCGAGGCACTGGAAGAACTACGAGGCATGGGATGGGGAAGCCCCGCATGACAGAACTGGAAATGGCCGACCTGGAAGCGGCCGGATGGCGCCACCAGTACGAGCAACAGAAAGCCCGCGCCGAGGTCGCAGAGGCCGAGGCGTACGGACACAAGCAGGCGCGAGCCGAACTCAACGAACGATGCACGCAGTACCGGGAACGCGCCGAAGCCGCCGAGGCCGAACTCGCCGAACTGCAGGACGCCTACATCGATCGGCTGGTGGTCAGCGACATGTACCGATACCGCTTGGAACGCGCCGTGGACCGCATCAACGCCGCGCTGGACGAGTGCGATGACGAGACAGCCAACGATGAGCTTGACCAGTACGCCGCCGGTAGGGCCGCTGCGTATCGGGGAGTTCGCCGCATGCTCACCGGAGGCGTCAATGGCTGAACCGAGAAACCCTCGCATCACCACAGCCAGGTCCCGCCGCGACGACGGCATCCGGATCAACGTCGGAGCCACGGCGTGGATGGACAGGGCCCGCTGCGTCGGGGCGAGCACGGACACCAACAACTCCGGCGAGGCACAGGAGTTCGCGGCCAGATACTGCACCGCATGCACCGTGAAAGAGGAATGCCTGGCGTACGGTATCGCCACCAAGGCCACGTCCACCGTCTACGGCGGCGTGTACTTCAGTGCCCAGGGCGTGCCGAACCTGCGGTGGACAGACCACCCGATCGAGGAGGCCCCGTGAAAACGCTCGTGATCGACATAGAAACGGCACCGAATGTGGGGCACGTGTGGGGGCTGTGGCAGCAGAACGTTGGCCTGCCCCAGTTGTTGGAGTCGGGGTACGTGATGTGTTTCGCCGCGAAGTGGGTCGGCGAGGACAAGGTCATGTTCCACAAGGGCAGTAGTGTCCCGAAAGCGGCACACAAATGCCTCGACGCCGCCGATGTTGTCGTCGGCTACAACCACGTCCAATTCGACATACGGCACCTGAAAACAGAGATGGCACGGGCCACGATGACCCCACCGTCGCCGTGGGTAGACGTCGACCTGCTGTCCTTGGTCAAGCGCAACTTCCGGTTCCCGTCGAACAAACTGGAATACGTCGCGTCCGAGCTGCTCGGGACGGGCAAGGCCCCAACCGGTGGACACGCCACCTGGATTGGGTGCATGGCCGGGAACCGGGAGGCGTGGGAACAAATGGAGGCGTACAACAAGGCCGACGTGGCCCTCACCGAACGTCTCTACGAGCGCCTGAAGCCGTGGATCAAACTCCCCAACCCGGCACTGTACGGCGACGCCGAACCGGGCGAAAAGACCTGCCCAGGGTGCGGGTCGAACAACATCCAGAAACGCGGCCTGGCGTACACCACCCTGTCGTCATACACCAGGTACAGGTGCAACGACTGCGGCCGGTGGGGACGCGGCAAACACCGCACCGGGGGTGTCGACGTACGATGAACGTGTGGCAGGTCGCCGCCTCCAAACGCCCCCGCGACAAGAACGGGAAATGGCTCCGGCAGACACACTGCTGGCGCGGCCACGAACTCCCCGAGGACCGCCAGGCCCAGGGCCACGAATGCCAACCGTGCCGCCGGTACTACGACAGACCCATCACGCCCCAATACGCGCTATGGGAAAACGGCGGGGCCGAGTATTGGTTCCTCCGCGAACAAGGAATGACACCACGCGAAATCGGGGAGAAACACGGCGTGCGATGGGAATCATTCCAACGCACCCTCTACAGGAGAATCGGGGGCAAAACCGAATGGTGAGCACCCGCGAATACCGGACGCGCGCCGAGAAACAGGAAACCACCAAGTCGGAAATGCAACTCATGATATTCGAGTTGTGCAATGAGGTTGATAGTCTCCGCAGGGTCGCCGATAAGCCGGACGACGCTCGCCGATACGCCCACCTGACGGCAGCCCGCCGCGAGGTCGTCGACATCGGCATCGCAGCCGCGCACCTCCGTGTAACCGAGAAGACGATCCGTAACTACGTCTCTTCGGGTGTCCTGCCCGCGTACCGGCTCGCCGGGAACAAGCTGCTCCGGTTCGACATGGGCGACCTGAACGCCCTTCTGGTGCCGGTGCCCAGGGGTGATTTCGATGCGCTGGGTGTCACCCCCGCCCCGAAGAAGATCCGGTCCGTCATGGAACACGATGTTCCCGAACCCTAACCCCGTAGAGGCCGCCAGGGCGACCGTACAGGCCACCGTAGACGCCCTCCGGGCCCACGCCACACCCCCGCCCAAACAAGGCCCCTACGAGGCGGGGTGGGACGGCAAACACTGCGCGTTCATCTACACCGGTGAAATGGTCCTGGCATTCCCGCCAGTACCGACATTCGAGAAACAGGAGCAAGCGTGAGCTACAACCACAACGACCCGTTCGCCCCCGCGGCGCAGTTCCCCGCCGTGAAGTTCCCCCTGCCCGGCGCCATCTTCGACGGGTATATCGTTGAGGTAGGGGAGTGGTATCAGGCCACCGACTTCGAAACGAAACTCCCCGCCGTCTGGAAATCCGGAAAGCCCAAGATGCAAATGAAGATCACCCTCGACGACGGCGGGGTCGACATGGCCCTGTACGTCACCCAATGGACCAACCTTTTCAAGGCCATCCAGAAAGCCCGCGAAGACGCACAGGCGCCCCTCGCGCCCGGCGGACGCCTGTGGATCAAGTACGACGGCGACGTCCCCGTCGAAGGAAACAAGATCCTCAAAGCGAAGGCGTACACCGCCAAGTACCTCCCGCCCGCCGGTGGTGGTGCCGACCCTTTCGCGAACGTGCCTACTACGGCGCCCGCGGAATCTGAGATCCCATTCTGAATGAACGTCCCTGTTCGCTGAACCCCGCTGCGGCACGTGAACTCTACGAAGAGGACACGTGCCGCAGCGTTTACGTAGCACTCAGGGACGCACTCGGTGACTGGCTGAACAACCCCACCGTACCCGCGGGGTTCTACGGCCGAGACTACCCCGAACCCGACTACACCAACCTGGACGAACATGGAATTTGATGAGAACGGCTACTACATACCCAAGCCACCATCCCCGGCACCGGCACGCCTGACCGACCTGATACTCAGCACCAAACAACTTGCCGACATTCCGCAACCCAAACCGTTGATACCGGGCTTCCTGTTCCGCGACAGCCTCACCTGGGTAGGGGGAGCACCGGGAGCGTACAAAAGCTTCCTCGCAGTAGAACTGGCCTGCCACGTCGCCTCGGGCGCGACGTGGCGCGGGCACAGGGTCTCCCCCGGCAGGGTGTTGTACGTCGTCGCAGAAGGGCGCAGCGGCATCTGGAAACGCGTCCGGGCGTGGCAGAAGGCCAACCGCGTCGAGGTGCAGATCGACTGGCTACCCACAGCGCCGCAGATAGGCACCGACATGTGGGAGCAACTGATCGAACACGCCAAAACCCAGGGCTACGACCTGATCGTCGTCGACACCCAATCGCGTGTCACAACAGGCCTGGACGAGAATCAGGCCGAAGGGGCCACCAAGGTCGTCTCGCAACTCACACGCCTCAAAGAGGCATCAGGGGCGTGCGTGATCATCGTTCACCACCTCAACAGAGGCGGCACCAACCTCAGAGGATCAAGCGTCGTAGACGGAGCAGCGGACACCATCATCGAACTGGTCAAGGTCGACGGGATCAGCAGGGTACGCAACCGTAAACAGAAAGACGTCGACGAGGCCAGCGACTACTACGTCAGATCAGTCGAAGTAGAAGACAGCATGATCCTGGCTGAAGTGGCCAAGCCAACCGCGTTCGACAAGAGACTTAAGGAGATCCGTCAAGGTTACTGAGTGTCACCGAAAACCGCCGAGGGCGATCAGGGGAGCCTTCGGCCGGAGCGCGTAGCGTCCCCTGATCGTACCCGGTGTGTCAAGCCTTGTCAAGTACAGAAAGTAGTCACATGAGACAACATGAGCATCACGAAATGGCGGTCGGCGTGAGCCGTCCCCGAATCCTCGATCTGTTCTGTGGTCTGGGCGGAGCTTCCATGGGCTACTCCCGCGCCGGCTTCGACGTGGTCGGAGTAGACCTGAATCCGCAACCGGACTACCCGTTCGACTTCGTCGAGGCCGACGCATTGGAGTTTCTGGCCGACGTTCGATCCGGCGCCTTCGACCTGATCCACGCATCGCCGCCCTGCCAGGCGTACCTGCCGATCAGTCGGCAGATCCAGAACCGGGGCTACGACCAGGCCCACCATCAGTTGCTCACCGAGCCGACCCGCTATGCCCTGCGCGCCGCCGGAATCCCCTATGTACTTGAGAACCCGGCCGCGCGTGCGGACATCGTTCTGTGTGGCGAGATGTTCGGGCTGAGCGTTCTGCGCCATCGCCGGTTCGAGATCGCCGGATGGGTGGCCGGGCAGCCGAAGCACCTGCCGCACCGCGGTCGCGTCCGCGGATGGCGACACGGCACCTACTACGACGGGCCTTACGTCGCGGTCTACGGGTCCGGCAGTAAGCGCGGGCAGGGACTCACCCGGCCGTCGGGTGGCGGCAAGGCCTCACTGACGGAATGCCAGGCGGCAATGGGCATCGACTGGTCCAACGACCTGGGCTCGATCCATGAAGCCATCCCGCCGGCCTACGCTGAGTGGATCGGCCGCGCCTTCCTGTCCAACGCCGGCGCTGCGGACGACTCCAGCGCGATTCTTATGTAGACTGCTGCGAAGGGCCACTCCACTGGCGCAAGGACCAAGGACAATGACCAAACACTGCGCCACCTGCAACAAACGCATCAACGACTGGACAGACATCAGATACACCATGCGCGGCGACACCAACTGGTATTGCACAGCAGCATGCGTAACCACATCGATGATCAATGGCTAAACGCTGCTACCAAGACGCTTGGTACAGGGCCATGACACCAAGCGGTGTGTGCCACTGGGGATGCGGCAGGCCAGCAACCACACGAGACCATGCCACCCCACTGAGCGAAGGAGGCAAACATGAACCATCCAACATCGTGTTCGCCTGTGCCACCTGCAACTACGGCAGGACATCAGTGGGCAGGGAGCGTGCACGTCCTCGTTGGTAGCGGGGTGGCCCACCACCCCGCGTCACGTTGCGTGACGACGAAAAGTCTAGATCGAAGTTAGGTTAGGTTTACCTGACCTCGATTTAACCCACTCACACGACGTGACGTCGGCGAAATGTAGAACGTCGTCACGCAACGTGAAAGGCGCCAGGACACCGTGCGGTGTGTCCTGGCGCCCTTGCTTTTCTCACCAGACGCGGATCGCCCGCGCGGGTGGCGCTACCACGGCGTTGGAGAACGCGATGATCCCAGCGACCGCGAGGTCGATCTTTGCGGGTGAGTCCTTGTCGGCCTTGGTGATGTAGTCACCCTGAGGCGACGGCTTCACCTGCGCATTGCCGACATGTCTGGCAAACGCCGGATCTCCATCGTGAGTCAGCCTGCCATCCATCACAGCCGCATAGAACGCCGTGCACGCAGGTGCCATGAGGGCCCGCGAGAAGGTGGGGAACTCCTCGACCCGCCCAGGGTATTTGATGTCCCATTCGGCTATCTCCCCTGCCCAATAGGGCGGGTCGCAGAACAGTCGGGTGTCGTAGTCGGCCATCAGTTGATCGACGCGGTCCTTCACGTCCTGGCGTGGTACCCGCCAGCCTTTCCGGCCGGGGTTCTCCCACAGGCCCATGACCTTCAGGTGACCCTGGGAGTTGCATGCCACCAGGGCGGTGCTGTCGCCGCTGTAGGAGCCGTCGAACCCCACCCATAGTCTCTCCCCCGCCTCGTACTCCATAGGCCGTCTACGGGCCGCCCAGGCCCCGTATGGGAGCCACCCAGAGGCCGTGGTGGTCCACTGGCCGAGGCGGAAGCGCCGGTAGTCGTGTTCGGGCATCGTTTTGCGTTCGAAGTCGAACACTTCGGCCATGTCCGGGCGGTCCACCAGGACTGGGTTGGCCTGTCGGATGGCCTCTTCGTCGTCGAGGGCGCAGTCGGCGTTGTCGGGTTCGAAGATGCGCCCCCACACGCTTCCCGCCCGCACGCCTTCATAGAGGGTGTGGGCCAGGCCTGTGACGTCGTAGCCGGGAGTGGTGATCCCCACGAGCAGGGACCGCGGCGAAGCCGCCCCGGCGAGGACCATGCCATTCCAGATTGAGTCGGTTTTCTGCATGTGGACCTCGTCGAAGATGACCAGGTCGGGGTTGATCGACTGCGACGCCGAGAGGTTGTTCGGGCGGAGGGAGATCTGCCCGCCCGTCGCGGGGCATTCCAGGTGGTCTTTGTACAGCAGGAACGCGGCCGTGAGTTGCGGGGATCGCCTGACGAGGGTGTTGATCTCGTGAAACAATGCGGATTTCAGGTTTCTCTCGCTGTCGGCGATGAGGAAGACCTGCCCGCCCTTGGCGGCGACGTAGACGGCTAGGTCTGCGGCGAATCTGGACTTGCCGTTCTTCCGGGCGACCTGGATGTATGCGACGCGTGGCCCTGCGAGGACTTCGTCCAGTAGCGGGCCCTGCCACGTATAAGGTGGGTCGCGGTGCACTGTCCGGGAGAACTCGGACGGGGGCAGGTCGGTGGGTAGGGTGGCGTATTGGGCGTCTTTACTCTTCGGGCCCGCCGGTAAGGCCATCGTCGTTCACCTCGGTCCCGTTGAGGCATGGCCCGTCGGGGGATTCGAGTTGCCAGACTTCCTGCCTCTGCGACTCTTCGAGGGCGCAGAGTGAGCATTGTGTCCAGTCGGAGCGTGTGGCGACGCGGGCGGGGCCTGGCCCGGCCATCTGTTGCCAGCCGATCCCGCAGAGGGTGGACAGTTTGTCGCGGAGGATGTGGAAGCGGTCGTCTGCGGAGAACGCGCAGTAGCGTTTCTCGGCGAATTCGTATGCGAGCATGGTGTCCATGCTACACGTCTTGACACTGTGTCTGTACGTGGTGTATGGTGGCCTGGATGGCACGTTGGGGTTTCCGCCGGGCAGAGAATGTCGAACGGGCCAGTACCGGTCCGTCGTTCCCGCTTGGGCAGGCGCAGACCCTGGCGGAGTTCCTGGGTCTGAATGTCCGCACGTCCGCTGGTGTGGTGGTCACCGAGGCCACGGCGATGGGGTCCACGGCGCTCTACAGGTGCGTGTCGATCCTCGCGAACACTGTAGCGGGTATGCCGCTGAAGACGTACCGCACTGTCCCCGTGGTCTCCGACGAGACGGGCACCACCGGTTCGGAGACCCGCACCGAGGTCCCTTCGATTTTCGACAATCCGTGCAACCCCTGGTACACGCCGTACGAGTGGAAACACATCATCGTCGTCCACGGCGCCCTGCACGGTGAGGCGTTCCTTAAGCACATTTACGACGATTCCCGGCGTTTGGTTGCGCTTTTCCCGATCCATCCGGCGTTTGTGTCGGTCCGTTGGGTGAACGGCGACCGCGAGTACACGATCACCGTCCCCGGTCAGGAAAAGCAGGTCCTGACGTCGGCGGACATCACCCACATCATGTTCGGGCCCTCTGTCGACGGCCTCCGCGGCATGTCCCCGATCTTCGTGGCCCGCAACGCTATCGGCACCGGGCTGGCGGGTGACGAGGCCGCGGGGAAGATGTTCGCGAACGGCCTGTTCATGGGCGGGGTCATGTCCGTCCCGGACGCGACCGAGGCGCAGGCGCAGGAGATCAAAACGGGTCTGAAGTCGTCCCTGTCGGGGTCGATGAACGCGGGGGATATCGCGGTCATCAACGCCGCGATGACCCTTTCGCCGTGGTCTATGAACTCCCACGACGCCCAGTTCATTGAGTCCCGGCAGTTCCAGGTCGAAGAAATCGCCCGTCTGTACGGTATCCCCAAGGT
>Ga0068856_100002317_pt1 | contig 19601 bp, 14 predicted proteins | sample KBSCornC62_FD_66595 | JGI IMG/M metagenome (GOLD analysis project Ga0068856, IMG submission 66595) | Corn rhizosphere microbial communities from Kellogg Biological Station, Michigan, USA - KBS Corn C6-2 | ecosystem: Host-associated > Plants > Roots > Rhizosphere > Soil ... | reverse complement strand
GCGACATCTGCGAGGTGCTCACCTCCAAGCAGGAGCGCGGCCCGTCGCGCGACTGGCTCTCGCTCGCCAAGACCGCCCGCGCGCAGTCCAAGATCCGCGCGTGGTTCAAGCGCGAGCGGCGCGAGGACTCCGAGCGCTCCGGCCGCGACATCCTCAACGAGAACCTCAAGCGCGCCGGCCTGCCGCCACAGAAGATGGCCGGTTCGCCTCTGCTGGCGGACGTGATCCGCGAGATGGGCTTCAAGAAGGGCGACGAGTTCTACATCGCGCTCGGCCAGGCCAAGATCTCGGCCAAGGTCGTCACGAACAAGCTGATGCAGCGCCTCAAGCAGGGCGAGGCCGCGCTGGAGGACGAGGGCCCGGTCGACGAGCTGCTCGCCAAGCGCGAGAAGCCAAAGCCCACGGCTGCGTCGTCCAGCTACGGCATAAAGGTCGAGGGCATCGACGACGTCCCGCTGCGGCTGGCCAAGTGCTGCCGGCCGGTGCCGGGCGATCCGATCGTGGGCTACATCTCGCTCGGCCGCGGCATCACCATCCACCACGAGCACTGCCCGAACGCCCGCGCGCTGATGAAGAGCCCGGAGCGCTTCACCAAGGTGTCTTGGGCGGGCACGGGGGCGACGTCGTTCCGCGTCGAGCTGGAGGTGGACGGCTGGGATCGCCATCGCCTGCTCGAGGATCTCTCCCGCACGTTCGCGGAGTGCGGCATCAACATCCTCGAGGCGCGCTGCATCGTCGATCACCCGATGGTCAAGAACCGGTTCGTGGTCGAGGTGGGGGACACGCAGGCGCTCAAGACCTGCGTGTCGCGGCTGCGCAACATCGAGAGCGTCTTCGACGCCTATCGAGTAACGCCGACAGCCTGACGGCTGCAAACCTTCGCCCCGCGGCCTCCTCGGGTCTCGCGGTATTACCTATACGGCTTCGGCCCTGCGTCCTTGCGGGATCGGTTTTCGCTCGTCAGGAAGGTCGGCGCTGCCGCCGGCGCCTCACGGCTTCACCCACTCCAGCACGCGCTGGATGAAGCCGGCGCGCGAGAACGTCTCGGCGTGGGCGCGACAGGCGGCCGGGTCGGGCGGGGATGCCACCACCGCGCGGATCGCCTCGTCGAACGCGTCCACCGTCTGCTCCTTCACGCGGATGCCGGTGACGCCGTCCACCACCGTGTCGCGCGTGCCGCCCTCGTCGAGCCCAACGACCGGCGTGCCGCAGGCCTGCGCCTCCACGGGGATCATCCCCAGGTCCTCCAGGGCAGGGAAGACCAGCACAGCCGCCCCGCGGTAGAGCTCGCGCAGGCGCTCGTCCGAGGGCTGGATCTCAAACCGGGCGTCGGCGCCCACGCGCTCCGCGGTCGCGCGCAACTCGTCCTCGAGCGGCCCGGAGCCGGCCACCACGATCGGCAGGCCGGCGCGGGTGGCCGCCTCGATCGCCAGGTCGGTGCGCTTGTAGGCGATGAAGCGCGAGATGGCGAACACGTACGGCTCGCCCTTTGGCGCATCGGCGTCGGGCGTGAAGAACTCGGTGTCCACCGGCGGGTGGATCACCTCGGCGTCGCGGTCGTAGAAGTCGCGGATGCGATCGCGGACGGCGGTCGAGTTGGCGGCGAAGGAGTCGACCCAGTCGGCCGAGCGGCGGTCCCAGCGCCGCAGCCACTTGAGCCCCACGTCCACGAGCGGCCCGGCGGGATGGCTGCGCCTGTCGATCTCCGGCTGCCAGGCGTAGCGCATCGGGGCGTGGCAGTAGCAGTAGTGCGTGGCGGAGCGCCCGGGCGCGAACCCCTTCGCGCAGGCCAGGCTCGAGGTGATCACGGTGTCGTAGCTCGACCGCGCTCCCAGCAGCCGCCAGGCGGCGGGCATCAGCGGCAGCGTGAGGTCGCGCCGCTGCCGCAGCGACTCGTGGTCGAGGAAGGTCGTGCGCACATCACGGCCGCCGAAGTCGAACGGCACGCCCGGCTCGCGGGTGAGCGCGTAGAGGTCGGCGCTCGGATAAGCCTCCGCCAGCGCCTCGAAAACTTTCTCGGCGCCGGCTCTGGCCGCCAGCCATTCGTGCGCGATCGCGATGGACCCGTGGCGGCTCACGAGCGCCGACCGTAGCAGTGGCCCTGGCCGGATCGCCGTTCATACTCAGCCCGCTTGCCCGAGACGATCACAGCCTGCCTGATCACGAAGGACGAGGAGGAACGGCTACCCGCCGCGCTCGCGTCCGTGGCGTTCTGCGACCAGATCGTGGTGGTGGACAGCGGCTCGACCGACCGCACGCGCGAGATCGCGCGGGAGGCGGGCGCGCTGGTGATCGAGAACCCGTGGCCGGGCTACGCGGCCCAGCGCAACGTCGCGCTCGGCCACGCCACCTCCGACTGGGTGCTCGAGATCGACGCCGACGAGTCGCTCACTCCTGAGCTCCAGGAGGAGATCAAGGGCTTCCTCGGCGACCCGCCGCCCGGCTACGACATCTGTGTGCTGCCGCAGTTCCATCGCTTCCTGGGCGCCGAGTTGCGCAGCTCGGTCAAGTACCCGGGCTACCGCTCGCGGATGTTCCGCCGGGGCGCGTACCGCCATGACGAGTCCGTGAGCGTGCATGAGGGCATCTGGCCCGCCGGGCCCACGTGGCCGTTCGAGCACGACATGTCGCACGAGCTGGCGGGTTCCTGGCGCGAGGCGCTGCGCGACATGGCCAACTACACGCGTCTCGAAGCGTCGCACCACCCGCCTCCCGACTCCGCTCGCGCACTCGCCATCGGCGTCACCCTGCGGCCGGCGGGAAAGTTCTGGTACCGGGTGATCGTGGATGGAGGCTGGCGCGACGGCTGGCGCGGTGTCACGCGCATCGCCCTCGAGTGCGTGAGCGACGTCTGGATCTGGATCCGCCGGGCGCGCGGCGGCGGGCGGGCCACCGAGACCCCCGGCGGACCGGCCGCGCACTTCGGCGCCATGCGGGCGCCCGGGCTCGGCAACCCGCTGGTGACCGGGGTGGCCAGCGGCGCCAATGCGGCTGAGCGCGCGGCACGCCGGCTCGAGGAAATTCGAAGCGAGGGGATCGACGTCGCGCTCGTGAGCGATGCATCGCCGCCCGGCGCTTCGTTCAGGGTGCGACGGTTGCCGCACTTCGGCGTGCTGGAGCTGGCGCGCGGACTCGACGCCGAGAGCCAGGTGCGCGGCCGCTGCGATGCGATGCTGGTTGAGGGGCGCCGTGCGGCCGCGCTGATGCGGGTGATGCCGAGCTCGCGGAAAGGGCATCAGGACCCCGTCGCGAAGGGCGAGTCACCCGCCGCTCTGAAGAGGAGATTGGAGGGCGCTGCGGAAACAACTCCGGAGTAGCCGCGATCCCTGGATGGCCCCTTGGCAGATCGGCCTGGACGTGTTTCTATGTTGGACGGACGGGCGGGCCGGGAAAAAGGTGGCTTGAGCGAGCGAGCCGACGGCTACCATCCTCAGTACGCGCGTCAAGCCCGTCTCCCCGAGTGCCGGTCAGCTAAAGCGAGACCGGGCGCCGAACGATAAGAACGCGATGAAGAACCTCACCCCTTCCACGAGGATCGTGCCGCCGACCGTCCCGGGGCATACATGAGTCCGACTGCAGATCACTCACACGACCAAGACGGGCTCTCAAGCGTCCTGACGATCCTGCGCCAGCGCTGGCTGCTGGTGCTCGGGATCGTGGTCATCTGCGTCGGCCTGGCGGTGGTGCATCACAAGCGCGCGCCGAAGACCTACGACGCCACGGCAAGCGTCGCCTTCCGCAACAGCACACTGCCTGACGCCGCCCTGCAGGTGACCAGCTCCGGCAGCGGCGATCCTGTGCGCGACGCGGGCACCGAGGTGCTGATCGCGCGCTCGCAGCAGGTGGCGGCTGCCGTGCAGCGCCAGCTCAACACTCGCGCTGCCCCGAGCGAGCTGCTCAGCGACCTGAAGGTCGAGGCGGCGGACAACGCGGACGTCCTCAACTTCACGGTGGGCACCGGCAACCCCGATTTCTCCGCACGCCTGGCCAACGCGTTCGCGAGCCAATACATCAAGTTCAAGGCTTCCACCGAGATCAACCAGATCGACGCCGCCGAGGCGGCGCTGCAGGAGCAGATCAAGGCGTTGCCGGCGACCTCGCCGGACCGCACGGGGCTCCAGCAATCGCTCCAGCGGCTGGGAGAGCTGCGGTCAGTGGCCGGAGGCGGCGCGAACATCATCGGCCTTGCCTCGCCGCCCGGCGCCCCTGCCGGCGGGGGCATGACCACCACGGCGATCCTGGGACTGCTCCTCGGCCTGGCTGTTGCGCTCTCGCTGGTGTTCCTGCTCGAGTCGCTTGACCGGCGGGTCAAGTCGCCGGAGGAGTTCGCTCGCGAATACCGGCTGCCGATCATCGCCACGATTCCGCGCTCCGCCTTCCGCTCGGTGCGAGCCGACGAGCGAGGGGACGAGCTGGAGCCGTACCGGATGCTGCGCAGCACCCTCGACCTCGCCGCCGTCACGCGACAGATCGACACGCTGCTCATCACGAGCGCGACGGAGGGGGAGGGCAAGACCACCGTCGCGGTCGACCTGGCGCATGCCGCGGCGCTTGACGGCCGCCGTGTGGTGCTCGTGGAGCTGGACCTGCGCCGCCCGAGCTTCAACCGCCACTTCAACCTCGACTTCCGCAATGGCCTCACGCTCGCCCTGGTCGGCGGCACCGCGCCGTCCGAGCTGCTGGTGGAGCCGTTCCTCGACCTGCCGAACTTCTCGATCCTCCCGGCCGGGCCGCTGCCGCCCAACCCGGCCGAGCTCCTTTCGTCGAGCGCGGTCTCCGACATGCTCAGCGAGCTGGCTCCGAAGGACGGCCTGCTGATCGTCGACTCTCCGCCGCTCAACCCCGTGGCCGACACGCTCGAGCTGCTCGGCTCGGGAGCGATCAACGCGCCACTCGTGGTCGCCCGTCTGAACAGGACGACGCGCGACGACGTGCGCCGCGCACGAGCCATCCTCTCGCGCCAGATGCTCGAGCCCGTGGGCCTCGTGGTCACCGGCGTGCGCGGCGGTGCGGGCTACGGCTACGAGCGCCACAAGGCTCCGGGCGAGCTGCTCGACAGCGACGGCAAGCGCTCGGGCTCGCTGCCGCGGCGCGTCTCGATCTAGCCACCCATGATCGCCCGGCGCCGGGTACTTGACCTAGGCACGCTGGAGCTGAAGTCCACGCTGCTGGCTGTCCTCGGCACGCTCGTCTTCACGCTCGTTGCGGTTGACAAGTTCGGCCTGGCGGGGCTGCTGGCGCCGCTCGGACTGGTCGTGGTGGTGCTGCTCCTCATGCGGCCGGTGCTGGCGGTGATGACAGTGGTCTTCGTCGTCGTGCTGGCCGAGGGCGGCTCGTTCGGCTTCTTCGTCTTCACCGCGCACCTCTACAAGACGGTCAGCCAGGGGGTTTCGCCAGTCGACCTGATGGTGGGCCTCATAGTCCTCTCGGTGCTTGTCGACGTGCTGCGCACCCGCCGGCCGTTGCGCGTGCCGGGCGCGCTGGTGCTGCCGACGGTCTTCCTCGCGCTTGCGATGGCCTGCGGATGGGTGATGGGCAGCCGCGTGGCGGGGCTGAGCGCGCTCCACGTGATCGTCACGGAGAACGTCCTCTTCTACGTGCTCCTCCTTCCCCTCGCCGTCTACAACCTGGATCTCGACCGTCGCACGATCCGCCTCATGCTCGGGGCCACATTCGTGCTGGCGATCGTGAAGGCGCTGCTCGGCTTGGCCGAGATCGCAAGCGGCAAGGGCGCTCCGATCGAGGGCACCGGGCGGCTGACGTACTTCGAGCCGCTTCCGAACTGGCTCGTGATGATGGCCATCCTCGTGGTGTTCGCCGCAATCATCATGCGCGCCAAGCCGCCGCGCTGGATGTTGATCAGCCTGCCGTTCCTCGTCGCCTGCCTCGTGCTCTCCTACCGGCGCTCGTTCTGGATCGGCCTCGTGCTCTCGCTGCTGCTCGTGCTGCTGCTGGGAAGCCGCCCGGTGGGCCGCCGGATGCTGCTGCCGGTCGCTCTGCTCGTGGTGGGCGCAGTCTGGCTGCTCGGTTCGATCCACTTCCAGTCCCAGAGTCCGATCACCAAGCGCATCACCTCGCTCCAACCGAGCAAGATCCAGACGAATGCCGACGACCGCTACCGCCTGGATGAGCGCGCGAACGTCCTTGGCGAGATCAAACAGCATCCACTCACGGGCCTCGGCGTGGGAGTGGCCTGGACGGCCACGGTCCGCCCGCTCCCGCAGGAGCACAAGGACGGGCGCCAGTACGTGCACTTCGCCGCGCTCTGGTGGTGGCTCAAGCTCGGAATACTCGGGCTGGCCGCGTACGTCAGCATCATCGCCGCGGCGCTGCTGATCTCGTTCCGCGTGTGGCGCCGCATGAGAGACCCGCTGTTAAGCGCCTTCGGCCTCGCCTCGCTGTGCGGGGTCGTGGCGTTGATCGTGCTGGACACCACGGCTAGCTTCACCGGCGTCGAGCAGCGCTTCACGGTGGTGTTCGGGGTGCAGCTCGGGGTGCTCGCGCTGCTGGCTCGCAGCGCGGAGGACGACCCGGAAACGACCGAGGCGGCCCCCGCGTAGAGCGAAGGCCGCCTCGAGTTCTCGGGTACTGCTTTAGCGGGTTACTTGGCGGACTCGGCCTTGAGCGCGTCGAAGGCGGCCTTCTTCGTACCGTCGGCGTGCATCACGCCGTACCACATGTTGGTGCCGTAGTCGCGGTCGTTGAAGTACATGACTCCACCGACGTAACCGGTCCCGCGAGCCCAATCCATGAAGTTGGTCAGGTTCGCGGCCTGGTCCGACTCGGACCACTGCAGGCTGTCTCCGGTGGCCGCCTGCCCGAGGGCGGTCGGCCAGCCGACCTCCGTCGGGTACACGGGCAGGCCCGTGTAGGTGTGGGCGTCGGTGACCTGCTGGCGGTTGCCCAGAGCCGACACGGTCTTGCTGTCGGTGCCGCCGTACGGGTGCACCACGACGCCGTCCACGTAGTTCTTCGAGTCAGACGTCCACCAGCGCTTGCCCCAGGTCATGTTGGAGCTGCCGTCGTCGAAGGTCGCGAGGATCTTCGGCGCGGCGGCGCCGTACTGCGCGTGGAACGCGTCGTACGTGGCCTTCACGAGGTTGCGGTACGCGTCGGCGTTGGTCTGGCTGGTGGCGTTGCCGCCCCAGAACCAGGTGCCGCCCGGCTCGTTCAGGACCTCGATCATCGGGGTCGTGGTCGGGTCGGTGTTGGACTTGTAGAAGTTCAGCGTGTTCGAGACCCACTGGCTGGCGTTGATGGCACTCACGCCGCTGGAGTTGTACGGGCCCGCGAAGTCGATGTCGACTCGCAGACCGGCATTCGCGAACTGCTTCAGGGCGCTGGCCCCGAGGCCGCTGTCCATGCGGACGAACTGCACGGCCGAACGGTCTGTCGCGGCACCGCTCGTGCCGTAGTTGCCCGCGTTGAGGCCCACGATCATCTTGCCGAACGGAGTCGGGCTCGGCGTGGGGTCGGGAGCCGGAGACGGGGCCGGGTAGCTGATCTTGACCTCGACTGCCCAGGCGCTGCCGTCGACGGCCGTGCGGAGGCCGTAGGTGACGGTCTTGCCGGCCACCGCGCCGGGCGTGACGGTCGTGCCGTTGACCATCGAGTACTGATCCGACTCGCCCGAGACCTTCTGCACGAACACATACGTGTTCACGTCGGCGACCTTGGCCCAGCTGATGGTCTGGCCGGAGACGCTCATCACCGGAGCCGTCAGCGCGGGGTCAGGGGTCGGGGTCGGAGTCGGGGTAGGGGTCGGAGTCGGGGTGGGGGTCGGGTCCGGGGTGGGAGTCGGCGTCGGCGTCGGGTCCGGCGCGGGCGCGATCGACGTCACGGCCGGGTAGGAGATCGAGACCTCCTTGGCCCACTGCGAGCCCGCGACGTTCGTGCGGAGGCCGTAGCGCACCGTCGTGCCGGGCACGGCGGGCGGGGTGATCGAGGTCTTGCTGACGACCGAGTAGTTGTCAGCCTGCCCCGGGACCTTCTTCACGAAGATGTACGAGCTGACGCCGCGCACCGCGCTCCAGCGCAGCGTCTGACCGGACACCTTGATGACCGGCGCTGCCTGCTTGTACGAGATGCTGCCGGCATGGCCGCGGTGACGGGCGAGCCGGCGCAGGTGACGCTGAGCGCGCTCCAGTCGAATGCCCGCGTGCTGGAGGGCGTGGCGCTGCTTCGAGCAGTGCCGGCGCCCGTGGTGGCGGACACAGCTCTTGAGCTTGTGGGCCGCCTTGACAAGACGGTGATCCGCTCGGTTACGAACCTTGGCGGCGGCGCTGAGCCGCTTGGTCGCCTTGGACGGGTGGCCGACATGGGCGCTTGCCGGGACCGTCGCCACCGCTGCAACGAGCCACGCGGCGCAGACGAGGACTGCCATCCAGGCAGCGCGGCGATAGAAGGGTTTGCGAAACGACATGGTTCTCCTTGAAGGGACAGCGGCGGCCGCGACAGCTCCTCCCTCGCTGACGTCTCCCCCGAGTGCCGAGATGAGTCAGAGATCCGTGGCCCGCTGGTTGAGGGTTCCGACCCCCTGCCAAAGTGGTGAGGGTCAACCCATGCATCGGACGGCCGGTTCCGCTTTGTAGGCGGATTTGGCAACGGTTCAACGGATGTTTGACGGGACTACGTCCGCTGTGGGAGGCGCGCTACTTGAAGCGGGTCAGGAGCCCCGCTGTAAGGGGTAGGAGCGCTCGGCTGGGGAGGCGTCTACGCGCCCAGCTCGCGGGCGAGCGCGTCCACTGACAGGTGCTTGGCGGCGAGCGCGCGGCCGCGCTGGCCAAGCTCGGCGCCCTCCCCGCGGAGTACCGACACGAGCGCGGCGGCGAAGCCGGCGGCATCGGGGGCGGCGAGGAAGTGCTCGCCCGGCCGGCCGTGGCCGATGAGTGCGGCGGCGTGCGAGGTCGTGACCACCGGCAGGCCGTGCGCCAGAGCCTCGACGAACTTGAGCGGCGAGCCACCGCCTTCGAGTAGCGGCACCAGGGCGGCGTCGGCGTCCGCGTAGGCGGCGTCGAGATCGTCGACGAAGCCGAGCGCGTGGATACGCGGGTCCGCGGGCGGATCCTCGAGCCCGCGGCCCACCACGTTCACCCTCGCCCCGGGCAGCTCGCGCCAGACCGCCGGCATCACCTCGTCGACGAGAAAGGCGAGCCCCTGGCGATTGGGCGCGTAGGTGAAGTCGCCGACGAAGATCGCCGTCTGATTGCCGGGACGCCCCTCCTGCGCGGGAACCGCCTCCACATCCACCACATTGGGCACGTACCTGAGCCGCACGTCGCGCCCGGCAAGGCGGCGCGCCCCCTCGACGTCGGTGGGGGTGGCCATCCACGACTCGCCGAAGGTGGTGATCACGCGGCGCTCGAAGCGCGCGAGGCGCGGCCCGCCGCGAAACGACGACTCGAGATTGTGGGCGAGGTAGACGGCCCTCCTGCGCCGCGCGAGCGGCAGCACCGCGGCCGCGGCGGTGGGGCCGTCGACGATCAGGCGCGCGTCAGGCGCGGCGTTGCGCGCCGCCCGCATCACCTCGGGGGACACGGCTTTTGCCAGGTGCCAGGTGGCACCCGCGGCGGTGGCCCAGGCCGCGCTCGCCAGCCGTCCCGGCCCGCGCGAGGGATCCAGCCGGCGCAGGGCGATCCGCTCGTTCTCCTCCAGGTCGGCCGCCGGTGAGCCGCCGCCGTGTGGCACGTAGACAACCTCCACGTCACCGAGGCGGGCGAGCGCGGCGATCACGCCGCAGCTGCGGACACCGCGGCCGTTGTTGCGGTTGGGAACGTAGGAGGTGAGAAAGACGTCGATGGTCAGCGCAGGCTAGTGGCAGCGGAGGGGTACGATCAGCGAGACGGATCCGACGCTTCCCGGCAGGGGCTGATGCGGCGGCGTTTTTCACAACCACATCGGGAAATCGCATGTACTCTCGGTTCAGGGCCTCACCCGTTCTTAGTGAGGCCAGTCTTTCTTCCCAGAGGTGAGCCGAATGGACCACGACCGCCTTGGCAGTAATGCTGCGTACATGACCGAGCTGGATGCTCCGGGGCCCGCGCAGCGCGCCAAGAACACAGTTGTCACGTACCTGTACGTCCACACTCCGGACGAGCAGTTCTCGTACCCGACCAGCCGCGCATCGTCGGACTCGGCGGCCGTTGCCATGCGCTATCTCGAGTGCGCGGCCACACAGGCGGCGTCGGTGCGCCTGCGCGACGATCCCGTCGACTTCGTGCTCGTCACCAACCTCCGGGACCTTCGGGACCCGAAGGCCGTCACATCCCGCGGCGTGGCGCTGCTCGAGTCGATGGAGGCGATGGGCGTGCAGATGCTGTACGCCGACTACGCGCACCGCAACCGGATCTCGGTGGACATGTACCCGTCGTCGCGCTACCTGCTCGACGCGGTGGTGGCCGTGATCGCGGACGAGCCGGACGATTCCGAGCACCGCTACTGGTTCACGGACGTCGACTGCGTCTGGGTGGACCTCGACAAGGTCTTCGCGGCGGCGCCGCCGGCCGGCTCGGTGGCGTGCGTGTACATCCCCTACCCACCCGACTGGGACATCATCGGGACCACCCCACGGCGGGTGGGCGAGTTCGGCCGCACGCTCGGCGACTGCCCGGTGCCCGTGCCGTGGGTGGGCGGCGAGCTGTTCGGCGGCACGCCTCGCGATCTTCGCCACCTGATCGCCGAATGCGATGTCCTCGACGACCAGATCGGTGACAACGGCGACGAGGTGCCGGCCGAGGAGCATCTGCTCACACTGGTGGGAGGCCTCGGCCGCGTGTCCTTCACGGACCTGTGCGACGTGGTGTGGCGGCTGTCGACCGGGCCGCGGCACGAGGCCCCCCGGCACTCGAACCCCGGCGCGCTCGGTCTGTGGCATCTGCCCAGCGAGAAAGGGCTCAGCTTCCGGCGCACGGCCGGCGAGGTGCTGTCCGGGCGGACGTCGCGCCTGCGACGCGACCTGACCGACCCGGTGCGGGCGATGAAGCGCTTCAACATCGAGGGGACCGGCCTGGGCCGGCGCATCCGCGACGACGGCTGGATCGCCGTCCAGCGCCTCCGGCAGATGCTGCCAAGCTGAAGGTGGAATGGGCCGCGGGCTGCTGATCGTTAACGCGGACGACTGGGGCGGCCACGCGGAGATGACCGACGTCTCGCTCGAGTGCTTCCGCGCCGGGAGCATCACGAGCGCGACGGCGATGATGTGGATGCCGGACACCGAGAGGGCCACGGAGCTCGCGCTCGAAGCCGGATTGCCCACCGGTCTCCACCTCAACCTGACGCAGCCGTTCGAGGGTTCGTCGGTGCCGCCTGCGGTGCGCGAGCGCCAGCTCCGGCTGACCGAGCGCTTCCAGGACCTCTCGCGCCTGCGCTGGGTCTACGACCCGCGGCTGACAGGGCAGGTGAAAGCTGTGGTGGCCGACCAGTTCGAGCGCTTCCACGAGCTGTACGGCAGGCCCCCAACGCACGTGGACGGCCACCTGCAGGCCCACATGGCCCTGAACGTGCTGGTCGGTGCGGTTCTGCCGAAGGGAATCGCCATCCGCCGCGCGCGGACGATGAAGGAGACGTTGCCGCGCCGTATCCGGCACGCGCTGGTGAAGCGCCGCTACCGCACCACCGATCTGATGCTGCCGATCGCGGATCTCTTCGAAGGCGGCTCGCGGCACGTCGCGGAGCGGCTCGCCGCCGCTCGTGAGCAGGCCGTGGAGGTCATGACCCACCCATCCTGGCCCGAGGACCGGGAGTGGCTCGCCTCGCCGGAGTGGTCGAGCGCCCTGTCCGGGCTCCGGCTCGGGTCGTTCCGGGACCTAACCGGGTGACTGTCCGCGCGCCACGCGCGCGAGCACGTTCCACGCCGGCTTGGGCCGCCCGTCGCTGCGGAAGAGGCCGAACCAGTCCTCCTTGTTCGACGGATCCTCGGCGCTGTCGCGGTAGTTGTAGAGGAACACCGCGCGGACGAAGGGGTAGTTCGAGCGCAGGAGCTGGAACGCGCGCCCCGTGTAGCGGGCCTGTGCGCGCTCGCTAATGCACTCCTCGCCGTTGGCGGGGCAGGTGGACCAGCCCAGCTCGGTGATCCAGACGGGCTTGTTGCCCGCCCCGTGATCGCTGAAGGACTGCTCGATCTGCCCGATGCGCCGGAACTGCCAGCGCCCCTGCCCGCTGCGCGAGTCCGGGGAGTGCGGGGCGGAGTACGGATGGATCGCCACGCCGTCGAAGAACTGGGTGAGCTGGGGAACCGCCTTGTACATCCCCTCGACCCACGGGGTGCTCGAGCCGCCGTCGGCATCGAGTCCCGTGGTGTCCGCCTCGATCAGGAAGCGCGCCTGCGGATTGGCTCGCCGGCCCGCACTCGTGGCCGCCTGGACGAGCCGCGCATAGCGCTCGGGCTGCGGCCCGTCCGCCGAGAAGTTGCCGAGGTAGGGCTCGTTCCAGAGCTCGAACCAGGTGGCAGGCCTGTATGGCAGCCTGGGATGGCTGCGCCAGAAGGCGCCCCGCGGGCCGTAGCGGGCGGCCACCGCCGCCGTGTAGTCGGCGAACGCGCCCGGGTTCTTCGGGATGAAGTTCGTGCCCGGCGCCGCCCAGCCCGGGCTGCCGTAGAGAAGCGGCAGCACCGTCATCCTCGCTCGCGCGGCCGTGGCGAACTGCTTGTCGAACGCCCCCCACCGAAAGCGCCCCGGCGCGGGCTCGACGCGTGACCAGGTGAGCTCCAGTCGCTGCCAGTTCACGCCCGCCCTGGCCAGAGTGGCCTCATCGCAGTGGCGGCTCCAGACCGAGTTCATGCCGAGCACCAGGTTCACGTGGGTGTTCCCCGGCACTCGCCTCGGGTTCGGGCAGTCCGCACCGTGCGCCGGTGCGGGATGCTCCGACACGGTCGGCGGGCGCTCGCCGTTCGAGTCCGACCTGGTCAACACGAGCGTGACGATGGCGACCGCCGCAATGAGCAAACCGAGCAGCAGCCAGCCTTGCCGATGGCCATTGGGGTCGGCAGCGGCCATCGCCCCACTGTAGTACGCGAAGCTGAGCGTGCAGACGCAAGGAAATTCGCCCCATTTCCGAAAATCCGATGTACGATCGAACGCAGGGGCCTCTTCCCGTCCTGCCGAAGAGGCCTTGTTCTTATCCCCTTGAAGTGATTCGCATGAGATCGAACCCACTCAGTGGGGCGCGCGTTTGCGCACCCCGCGATCTTGGAATGGAGGTGCCCGTATGAGCGGCGTTACCGTGATCACCGGAGGCGCCGGCTATATCGGCGCCGCCACCACCGAAGAGCTCCTGAAGAGCGGCCGCAAGGTCCGCGTATTGGACGTGCTGCTGCACGGCCAGGACCACATCGCCGAGTCCCTGGAGCAGCAGGGCGCGGAGATCATCCGCGGCGACATCCGCGACGGCGAGGCCCGTCGCTCAGCGCTCGAGGGCGCCGAGGAGCTCGTCCATCTTGCTGCAATCGTGGGCGATCCCGCCTGCGCGCTCGACCCCAAGGAGTCGAACGAGGTCAACGTGGAGGGGAGCCAGGCGCTCGTGGCCGACGCCAAGGCGGCCGGCATCAAGCGCCTCGTGTTCGCCTCGACCTGCTCGAACTACGGTCGCATGGCCGACCCGACGGTGCCGATCACCGAGGAGGGCGAGCTGCGCCCGGTTTCGCTCTACGCGGAGCAGAAGGTGGGCATCGAGAAGGCCATGCTGCACGGCGACTTCAACGGCATGAAGCCCACCTGCCTGCGCTTCGCCACCGTGTACGGCGTCGCGCCCCGCATGCGCTTCGACCTGACGGTGAACGAGTTCACGCGCGACCTGTGGGCCGACAAGGAGCTCGAGGTGTTCGGGGAGCAGTTCTGGCGCCCGTACGTGCATGTGCGCGACGCGGCGCGTGCCGTGAGGACCGCGCTCGACGCGCCGCAGGAGAAGGTGGCGCACGAGGTGTTCAACGTGGGCCGCTCGGGCGAGAACTACCGCAAGCTCGACATCGTGAACGTGATCCAGGACAAGCTCGACACCGGCAAGGTGAGCTACGTGGCGCGCGACGAGGACCCGCGCGACTACAAGGTGAGCTTCGACAAGGTGCGCGAGGTGCTTGGATTCGAGACCACCATGACCGTGCCCGACGGCATCGGCGAGGTCGCAGATGCGCTGTCCGCCGGCCAGTTCCCTGATCCGTTTGACCGCAGCTACCGGAACATTCCCTGAGATCCCGTTCTTCGACCTGCGGGTCGAGGAAGAGGACCTCGAAGCAGTAGCCGAGACGCTCCGCTCGGGCTGGCTCACCATGGGCCCGCGCACCGAGAAGTTCGAGGGCATGTTCGCGGACTACGTCGGCGCCCGCCACGCGGTGGCCGTGTCGAGCTGCACGGCGGCTCTGCACCTGGCCTACCTCGGGGCGGGCGTGGGCGAGGGCGACGAAGTGATCGTTCCCGCGTTCACCTTCGCGGCCACGGCCGCCGCGGCGATCTACTGCGGCGGCACGCCGGTGTTCGCGGACATCCCGGGCAAGCACGACCTGGGCATCGATCCCGAGGACGTGGAGAGCAAGATCACCGACCGCACCAAGGCGGTGTGCGCCGTCCACTTCGCGGGCTACCCGGCGCCGGTCGAGCGGCTGCGGGCGATCTGCGACGAGCGCGGCATCGCCCTGATCGAGGACGCCGCGCACGGGCCGGGCGCCACGATCGACGGCAGGCACATCGGCACCTTCGGGCTGGCGTCGTGCTTCAGCTTCTTCTCGAACAAGGTGCTCTCGGTGGGCGAGGGCGGGATGCTCGTGACCGACGACGACGAGCTCGCGGCACGCGCTCGCAGGCTGCGCTCGTACGGCATGACCTCGGGCACGTGGGCGCGCCACAGCGGCGCCACCATCACCTATGACGTGACCGAGCTTGGTTACAACTACAAGCTCGACGAGCCGCGCTCCGCGATGCTGATGTCGCGCCTGGCTCGGCTCGACAGGGACCTGGCTCGCCGGCGCGAGCTGATCATGATCTACCGCCGGAGCCTGTCGGAGATGGATGGGCTCACGCTTCCCTACCGCGACGAGGACGTGGCCACCGCGTCCGGCTACGTGATGCCGATCCTGCTCGACGACCCGGACTTCCAGCGCGAGTTCCGCGCGCGGCTGCGCGAGCGCCACGGCGTGCAGACGAGCGTGTTCTATCCGGCCACGCACACCTTCACCGCCTACAGGGAGCGCTACAAGGACGTGTCGCTTCCCAATACCGAGCTGGCCTCGCGCACCGAGGTCACGATCCCGCTCTTCTCCCACCTCACCGACGAGGATCAGATGCGCGTGATCGAGGGCATCAGGGACAGCCTGAAATGAGCTGGCGCGTTCCACTGGCCAAGCTCGAGATCCCTGAGACGGACGTCCAGGCCGTGCTCGACTGCCTGCGCTCGGGATGGCTCACGATGGGCCCGCGAACGAACGACTTCGAGCAGCAGTTCGCGGCGTACGTGGGCTCGCCCCATGCGGTGGCGGTCAACAGCTGTACGGCCGCGCTGCATCTCTCGTGCATCGCTGCCGGCCTCGGCCCGGGCGACGAGGCCATCGTCGCCGGCATGACCTTCGTCTCAACCCCCAACGCCGTGCGCTACACCGGGGCCACCCCGGTGCTGTGCGAGATCGGCGGGCCCGAGGACATGAACATCGACGTGGCGGACGTGGAGCGCCGCATCACGCCGAACACCAAGGCGGTGCTGGCCGTGCACTTCTGCGGCTACCCGGCGCCCGTGCTCGAGCTGCGCGAGCTGTGCGACGCGCACGGCCTCGTGCTGATCGAGGACGCCGCGCAGGCGGTCGCCGCGACCGTGGACGACAGCGGCCGGCGCACCGGCACGGTGGGCGACCTGGCCTGCTTCAGCCTGTTCAGCAAGAACCAGCTGCCCGTGGGTGAGGGCGGGATGGTCACGAGTGCGAACGAGGAGCTGGTCGCAAAGGTCCGCTCGCTGCGCTCGCACGCGATGACGAGCGTCACGTGGGACCGCCACCGCGGTTACGCGGACACCTACGACGTGGTGGACGTGGGCTACAACTTCCGCCTGGACGAGCCGCGAGCCGCCCTGGCGCTGTCGCGGCTGCCACGGCTCGACGAGAGCATCGAGTCCCGCCGCGCGCTGGCGCGCACCTACCGCCGCGAGCTCGCCGGACTCGACGGCCTCGGCTTCGTGTGGGACGACGCCGCGGTGGAGGCGGCCTCGCACTTCGCCTTCCCGGTGCTGCTGCCCGATCGGCAGGCGCGTGACCGCTTCCGCGAGCGGCTGCAGGAGCTCGGCGTGCAGACCACCTGGTATCCGGCGATTCACCAGTTCACGGACTACACGCAGACCTTCGGCGAGCTGTCGCTGCCAAAGGTCGAGGAGGCCGCCGACCGGCACGCCGCGCTGCCGATGTCCTCTGGCTTCAGCGCCGAGGAGGCGCAGATCGTGGTGGACGCGGTCAAGCAGGCGATCGCGGCTGAGCTGGACGCGGCTGCGTAGCCGCCGCCGCTCGCTCCACGAACTCGTTCATCTGCGCCATGTAGCGGTCGAAGGTGAACGCCTGCGCGCGCTCGAACGCCCGCTCCGCGCGGGCGGCGGTCTCCTCCTTCTGCTGGAGCACGCGCGCCAGGGCGTCCGCACAGGCGTCGTGGTCGCCGATCGGGAAGTAGAGGGCGTGCTCGTCCTCGAGCAGCGTCTCGGTCATTCCGCCGCTGCGTGAGGCCACAACCGGCACGCGCGCGAGCGCACCCTCCACGTTCACCAGGCCAAGCGGCTCCTCCCAGGTGGACGGCACGAGAAGCGCCGAGGCCGTGGTGAGGAGCTCGCCCACCCGTGCCTGCGGCACCTGTCCGAGCTGCTCCACGCGGTCCTCGATCCGCAGCTCGGAGGCCAGGCCGGCCAGCGTGTCGCGCATCGACGGAACCAGGAACCCCGCCAGCACGAGCTTCACGTCCATGCCGTGCCGGTCCCGCAGCCCCGCGACGGCTCGGTAGGCCACGTCAGGCCCCTTCTGCTGCTCCACCCGCCCCACGAACGCGATCAGCGGCGGATCGGAGGCCGGGGCGCGCGGCAGGCCGGTCCACAGCTCAGGGTCGTGCACGGCGCTGTGGATCACGCGCTCGTCGAGCGCCTCCACCGTGGGCGGCAGGCCCGTCTTCTCACGCAGCGACTCGCTCGCCCAGCAGATCGATGCCCGCACGCGCTCGGAGGTGTCGAGCCGCAAATCCGGGTGGCGGTTGAACGCGCGCGCCGCGTGGCCCCAGAGGCCGTGGATGCCGCCGCGGGTCTCGCCGAAGTAGCCCATGTAGCGGTCGCGCTCGTAGAGACCGGCGAACCAGTACTCGCACACGCTGTAGGCGATCGGGGCGCCCGACTGCTCGGCCACGCGAATGGCGGCCTGGGGCATGTCGGACCCGTTCCAGATAAACACGAGCTCCGGCTGGAACTCCTCGAGCACGCGGCGGGTCATGCGCGCGGCGCGCAGGCTCGCGAGCGGGGCGCGCAGCACCTGACGCTTGCCGTCCGGCAGGTACGCCAGTTCGCGCGCGATGCCGGGCTCCGACGGCGCGTCGCCGTGGTCGGAGGTGAGCACCATGACCTCGTGCCGCTCCCGCAAACGCTCCACCGTCTCCGCGCAGAGCACCTCGTAGCCGCCCAGATGGGCAGGCGGATAGAGGTTGCTGATCACGAGAATGCGCATCGCCGGGAACCTGATTAGATCGTAGGCACGCTGAAAGTTCTCTTCTTTTCCGAGGGACGGGTCGGAACGGTGATGGGGCACGCAACCTTCGACGCGTCGCTCGTGCCGGTGCTCGCCGGCATGCCCGATGTCGACGCCCGCTTCGCCGGCCTGCGCGAGCAGACGCGTGTGGAGCGCGCCCTGTGGCGCGCCGTCCCGCGGCTCGCCGAACTCGACCTCGACATGCAGCCCACACGCTGGCACGCGGTGCACTCGTATGTGGCGCGCCAGGTGCTGCGCGAGGAGCTCGCCAGCTTCGACGCGGACGTGGTGCACGTGCGTAGCCATTCGATCGCTCTCGGGATGCCGGACGGGCTGAATGGGGTGCCGGTCGTGCCGGTCGTGGACGCGACCGTGTGGGATTGGCGGCTGCTCGGGTCGTCGCGGCCGCCGCGCAGGCACACGCGCGCGATGATGAAGCCGAGCGAGCTGGCCGAGCGCCGGCTGCTCCGGCGCGCTCCGCTGGTGCTCGCGATGAACCGCTGGGCGCAAGCCTCGATCGAGCGCACCGTGCCGGAGGCGCGCGTGGTGGAGCACCACCCGGGCGTGGACCTAGAGCGCTTCAGGCCGGCCGACCGGCACGGATCGCAGGCGCTCCGCGTGCTGTTCGTGGGCGGGCGCTTTGCGCGCAAGGGCGGCCCGGAGCTGATCGAGGCGCTGGGGGATCGCCTGGGCCGCGACGTGGAGCTCGACGCCGTGACCGCGGAGCCGGTGCCCGAGCGCGAGGGGATCCGCACGCATTCGCTGACCAATGACGACCCGCGCCTGGTCGAGCTTTACCAGCAGGCGGACGTGTTCTGCCTTCCCACGACGTCCGACGCGGTGCCGTGGGCGGTGATCGAGGCGATGGCCTGCGGCGCGCCGGTGGTGTCCACCGACGTGGCCGCGATCCCCGAGCTGCTGGCTGACGGCGCGGCCGGCGTGCTCGTGGAGCCCGGCGACGGCGAGGGGCTGCGGCGCGAGCTGTGGGCGCTGCTGGACGACGAGACGCGCCGCCGCGAGCTGTCTGGGCGCGCGAGGGCCCACGTGGAGGAGCGCTACGACGCGCGCAAGCGGGTGCCGGAGCTGATCGAGCTGCTACGTGGCGTCGCCGGCCGGCGTTGACGCGCGCCCCGGGCGCAGCAGGGCCAGCATCTCGCGCAGGTGGAGCGCCTTGAACGCGATCAGCAGCAGGGCGTAGGACACCGCCGCCGCCAGGAGCAGCACGCCCGCCGGCAGCCCCGCCAGCCGCAGCAGCAATACGATCACGCACATGCCCGCGGCGGCGGCGCCCGTGCGCACGAACGGCCCCCACTGCAGCTTGAGGTTGAGGATCGGCGCGACCACGCGCGCGGTGAGCACGAGCACGAGCGCTTCCGTGATCACCGTGACCACGGCGGCGGCCACGTAGCCGAAGACCGGCACGAAGATCAGGTTGAGCACGATGTTCACCGACAGCGCGGCAACCGCGAACTTGAGCAGCCGGCGCTGGATGTTCAGCACGACCACCATCGAGCCGTACACGTAGCCCAGCGCGATGAACACGAACGCCACCATCAGGATCACCAGCGAGGGCGCGGCGCTCGCGAAGTCGGCGCCGTAGAGCAGCTCGAGGATGGGCCCACCCGCCGCAAGCGTGACCGCCACGCCGCCGAAGCAGAGGACCATGAGGTTGTCGGCGGCCACCTGCATGAGGCGGTGGACGCGCCCGAGATCCGTCTGGTACGCGGCTGCCAGGACCGGCAGGAGGGTGGTGAAGATCGCCGCCGGGAACACGCCGGCCTGGTTCACGATCCTGTAGACCGCCGCGTAGAGGCCCGCGGCGCGCGAGCCGTCCAGCTGGAACACGATCAGCTGATCGATGCCGTTGTATGCATTCACCGCCATGCCGTAAACGGTAACCGGAATCGCCATCTTCACG
>Ga0068856_100002311_pt1 | contig 19627 bp, 6 predicted proteins | sample KBSCornC62_FD_66595 | JGI IMG/M metagenome (GOLD analysis project Ga0068856, IMG submission 66595) | Corn rhizosphere microbial communities from Kellogg Biological Station, Michigan, USA - KBS Corn C6-2 | ecosystem: Host-associated > Plants > Roots > Rhizosphere > Soil ... | reverse complement strand
GCCACTACTGCCTTCTCCGGAACGTCCAACCTGGAGATCGTTTTCCGAGTTCACGACACCGCCGTTGGCAACGGTCATGTCACCCTTAACTCTGGAAGTGGCAACCGCGGTAGGATTACCGCCAGAACCGGCACCACCAGTGCCAACCATGACATTGCCTGCGCTCAGGGTGGCGTTCGAAATGATCGCCGTGCCGATGGCGCCGTTGGGTTGGGCCGTGTTATTGTCCTGCATGGCGCCGACCCAATAGTTACCGCTGATGTTGGCCGTGCCGCCGGTTTGATTCCAATGACCGGTGCCACCCCAACTGCCAACCCACACGTTACCTGTTACATTGAGGTTTCCGCCGGACATGTTGAGTGTGCCAGTGTGGCTATCGTCCACACCCAAACCAATGGCGTAATCAACCCACCAAGTGCCAGAGGAAGAGTAATTGTTGGTCAAAGCGCCGTTGCCAGCGATGTTCAATGTGCCTGCGGTGCCGCTAGAAGCAGCAAGGAACATTCGGGGAGTGGTCAAACTGCCGTTCCCGGTAACGCCAAGCGCACCGCTGTTCACCCAGACATTGCCCGATACGCTGTTGGAACCGCCCAAGCTCATTGTGCCATTCCCAACCTTGGTCAAACTGCCGCTACCGCTGATGGCACCTGCATAGGTGGTCGAGGTGTTGTCTCCACCAGCCGTCAGTGTTCCGGGTAGAGACACATTACCGCCCACCAAACCACCGCCAGCCAATGAGCCGATGGTTTCATTATTGCTGATGACGAGGCTGGCACCAGCGCCGTTCGCCAAGGTCACAGCGCTGGAATCGCCGATGGCGCTGCCGCCGGTGACGATCAGAGTGCCGTTGCTGACAATGGTCGGGCCGGTGTAATCATTGCCGCCATAACTCATGGTGACCGTCCCCGCGCCCGTCTTGGTCAAGCCGGTGGCGCCAGAGATGTGGCCGGAGCCTTGGAAGGTATAGCTCACGCTGCTGTTGCTGATGGTTACGCTGGCCGGACTAGCGGTGTTGCTCAACAACACCAAGCCGGTGCCGATATCATTAAAGAGAACCGCGTCACCCGGTGGTAGTGTTTCCTGGTAGGTGGTCAGGTCAGCCCCAACCAGCCAGTTGGTGGTGGTGTTCAAATCCCACAAGTTGGTCTTGCCCGGAAGTGAATTGGTGCCGGTCCAGACAATGGGGCTGGCCAGCGAGTTGACCACGACATAAATGATCTTGTTCACCGTGTCATTGGACACCGAAGCTCCCATGCCGCGCGGCGCGGAAACCGTGCTGTTAAAGGAGCCGGAACCGGGAAGGCTCGTGTATTTCATGACCGGGAACGCCCCCAAGGCAAAGCTGCCAGCGATGCGGATGGTGCAGGTGCCGTTGAGTGTAACTGCACCGGCTGACAGCGCCGCGTTGGTCGGGTTGCCGAGTAAGCCGTAGGAGAAGTCCAGCGTCGTGGCACCGGAACTGCCCAGCGTCAGCGCGCCAATGGTCGCGCTGTTGGTGACGGAAGCGGCAATTACACCGAACTTCGCGCCGTCAGCCACCACCACCGCCGCACCGGTCTGATGCGCCGGAGAGATGAAGAGTTCGCCGTTGGTCACCACGGTCAGGCCGGTGTAGGTGTTTGCGCCGGATAACGTGAGGGAGCCGGAACCTTTCTTGAGAAGGCCGCCGCTGGCCAGAGGTGATGCCGTGAGCGTGACCCCGGTTACGGTAGGTTGAGCCGCACTGGCACCGCCGCCAATAAAGTTGACGGACAGCACATCGGCGGGATTATATCCATTGCCCGGAGAGGTGATCGTGAAGCCGGTCACGCTGCCGCCGGACACCGTGGCAATGGCGGTGGCATTGCTGCCGGTGCCGCCGGAGATAGTGACGACGGGCGGCGCAATATATCCCGATCCGCCATCACTGAACGTAATGCCACTGACGCCATAGCCAACCGGCGCGAGCAACGGCTGGCTGAAGGTGACGGCGTTGCCGCCATCGTCAATCACGGCCCCGCCGTTGTAGTCGTAAATACTCAAAGCCGTGCTGCCACGGATGAGGCTGCCTGCGGCATTGGCTTTGAGCGTGCCGCCGTTGAAGTTGAACGTGCCGAAGCCGACGCCATTGGTGATGAAATTGGCGGTGATGGTGCCGCCGTTCAAGTTGACGGTGCCGCTGGCAGCGGCATTGCCTTTGCCCAGACTCACGCCGTCACTGGCAATGTTCAAGGCCGCGCCGCCGGAGACGTTCAACACGCCGTTGCCTATTTCGCCCGGCCAGACGCCGTTGTTCGCGCCGGAAACATTGAACACGGCGCTGCCGCTGAGATTCATCACCCCAAAGGTGGTGGTTGCTGAATAACCAACAGTAGCAGAGGAGTTGGTCAGGTTGATAACACCGCCAGATTGGTTGAGAACGCCGCCATTGGCGTTGCCACCCAAGGCGATAAATCCGCCGATGGTGGTCGCGCCAGCGCTTTGACTGAAGGCGCCGTAGGCTGCCGAGCCGATGGTAAGCTGTTTGGGAATCGTAACGGTGCCGCCGCTGACGCTCATGTTGCCTGCCGCGCCTGCAGTGTTGCCAATCGTCAAACTGGAGTTGTAAACGTTGGCGGGATTGAAGGTGTCCTGGAACAGGCCGGCGGCGACATTTAACACGCCATTGTAACCGGACAAATTACCAACAATCGGCACGCCGCTCAGGACATTCGTTCCTAGAGTGGTCAATGCGCCCTGATTAACGATCAAAGCGCCCGTAATGTTGTTCGAGCCTGCCAACACGAGCGTGCCGTTGTCAATTTTCGTCAATGCGGCCGTTCCGCTGACAATGCCCGACCACGGAACGGTGGCCCCGGCGAGAACCCCGATGGAGCTGTTGGCACTGACCGTAAGCGGACGGCTGGTGGCCACGTTGGCATTGAATTGCAAGGTCCCGCCCGTCAGCAACACCGGGGTGCCGGCGGCACCAAGGGCGTTGTCATTGGTGATCGCGAGCGTGCCGCCACCGACGATCGTGCCGCCGGTGTAGGTGTTGGCGGTTTCGAGATAGAACGTCCCGGAGGCATTCGTCAGCAACACGGAGGTCGCCCCGCCAATCGCACCCGCGCCGGTGAGGCGGTAAGGCGAACCAGAACTGTAAGTCACCGTGGCCGGCACCACCGTGGCCGGTAGATTCACGTGGTTGGTTCCATCCACAGCATTGTAGCCGTAATCACCGAAGGTCACGTTGTCGCCATAGGAATTGCCTGAATACTGCAAATATTTCGTCAGGTTGAAATTGGAATCATACCAGTTGGTATCGGCGTTGATGTTCCAATTGGTCAGAATAATCGTATTGTCACCATTCGCCCCGTGCCAGCTCAAGAGCTGACCGGCCCCGGTGATCAGCAGGTCCAGGGAGTTGGGGGTGCTGTTGGTCAACACCGCGACGATGCCAGCCGGCAACGCTCCCAGCTTGAAATTATTCGTGGTCACTGTTGAACCCGCCGTGATCAGCGGAACCGTGCCGACGCTCAACCCGCCGGCGGTGATGTTGATGACGATGTTGGTGCCTTTGATCAGGCTGCCGGTGGCATTGAGGGCCGCCGCCACGGGATTCGCGGATACGGCGCCATAGTTGAGATTGAGCGTGGTGTTGGTGCCCAGGGTCAGGCTGCCGGCAGCACTGATGCCGTTGGCATAGGGATACAGGGAGAGGTTCAAGGTAGAACTGGCCGTGACGGAAACATTGTTCGCCGAGAGTGGACTTCCACCGGAGGCATTCAGCGTGAACGTCGCGTTGCTGACGGTAAAATTACCCGCCGGCGATGAAATGCCGTTCGCGGTATTCATGACCAAAGTGCCGCCCAGCAAGTTGATTCCGCCGGTGGCATAATAAGCCCCGGCCAGGGTGGTGGTGCCGGCACCCGTGAAGGCCATCGGGCCGCTGGTATTGGCGGCCATGGTCACCGTGCCCGGAGTCGCGCCGGAACCGCCACCGCCGGCGAGCGTTACCGTCGGGGTGGTAGAGTAGCCGGTTCCGGGACAAGTCACGACGATGCCGGTAACGGCACCCGAGATGGCATTAATGGTCGCATAAGCCGTGGCCCCCGTGCCATCGCCTGCGATGGTTACTTGGGGCGGAACAATGTAGCCGGAGCCGGCAGTGCCGACAGCAATGGAAGCCACGCCATTCCCCGTGGGGCTGGAGAAGGTCTGCCCGATGCTGATCGCCAGACCATTGTTATCAATGGTTCCGCCGTTGCCATACGAGTAAACGGAGGCGACGTTGCCCATGAAATTGGCATTAGCCGAATTACCCGCCTTCAGTGTGCCACCATTGAAGTTGACCGCCGCCGAAGCGCAATGCCCGGCCGTAAAGCCAAGGATCTGGAAGAGACCACCGTTCAAGTTTAGTGAGCAGACATTCGCAGCGTTGTTGTTTTGATTCAGTTTCACGGACTCGCTTGGAGACGTGAACACCGCGCCGCCGCTGATGGTGGTCGTGTTCGTCTGGCCGCCAGCCGCCCAGTTGATTTCAAAACCGCCAAAGGTGGCGCTTTCCGTCATGTTGCTGTTAATGGCCACCGTGCCGCCAGATATGTTCACCACCGAAACCTCGCCCACCCCACCGCGGTTCGGCAGGAAATAACTGGCTCCGGTGCTATTGGTCAAACCAACAATGAGCGAGCCGCCGCTCATGTCAAACTGGCCGAAAGTGCCGGCGCCACCGCCGGAACCGCCGGGGTCAAATTCACCGCCATTGGTGACGGTCATGGTTCCGGATGACAGGTTGTAATAGCCAGAGGCTCCAGCCACGCTGCCAAGTTGCCAGCTGCCACCGGTGGGTTGGGCGGTAACCGCCGTGTTGCCGGATTGATAGACGGCCGCGTTAGCCCCGCTCACATTGCCCACGAGGAATCCGGAGGTAATGGAGGGAACGGTTGCACTACCCGTCAAGGACAATTTGCCGCTGCTCACAATGGTGGCACCTGTGTAACTATTGGTATTGTTCAAGGCCAGGGTGCCAGAACCAATTTTGGTCAAACCACCGGTGCCGCTGATGACGCCACCGTAGGTCGCCGGGCTGGAGTTATCACCGCCGACCGTCAGTGTGCCCGAACCAAGAACCACGTTGCCGCCCGTGGTGCCGCCGCCGGTCAGTGAACCGATCTGTGTGGCGAAGCCGTTCAAATTCAGCACCGCTGTTGCGTCGTTCGCAATCGTCACCGCCGAGTTGTTGCCCAAGGCACCACTCACGTTGGCCACCGAGGCCACCCCGGCCACCACCGCACCCTTGTTGATGACGGTTGATCCGGTGTAGGTGTTGGGTGTGGAGTTGGTCAACGCCGCCGCGCCGGTCTTGGTGATGCCCGCGGCGCCGGCGATGATGGTGTTCGTCTTGAAGCAATAATTTACGGTATTGTTGGTCACCAGAACACTGACCGGGCTCAAGACCGTCGTCACGGAATTGCTGATCGTCGTGGTGTTAAGTCCTGTGTCGTCAAAAACCACCGGGCTGCCGGCCAGATAGGTGTTACCGCCGGCTGAATTTGTCCAGTTGGCGGTGGTGTTGATGTCCCATGTGCCATTTACCACGCCGGTCCAAATCGTGTTGGTCACACCGGTCACGTTGAAATAGATGGTGTTGCCCACGGCGCTCAGATTGCCCGCCACGCCGCCGGGCACCGAACCCAGAGTATATGAACCACCACCCGCCAGTGACGTATAAGCGATCAACGGATAGCTGCTCCCGGCCACAAGGCCTCCGCCCAGGATGTTGATGGTGGCCGTTCCATTCAAGGTCAGCGTGCCCGGCGCCAACCGCGCCACACTAGTGCTGTTGGGAACGAATCCCAGTGACGCACCGGAGCTGGTGCCAACCGTCAAGGAACTCGGCGTCAACTGGGCGGCAGGGGAAAATGCTTCATTCAACGTGGCTCCGTCATTGACAGTAACAGAATTCGGGGAAGACGATTGTGAACCGCCCAAAGTCAGCGTGCGGCTGCCAGCGATGGTCAGGCTGCCGCTGCCACTCATGGGGCCGGACAACGTCTGAGCCGCCGAACTGTCGTAGTTCAAGGAGCTGTTGTTGACGATGGCACCGGAATAGTTGCCACTGCCCAACTGGCCCGCGCCACCAATCGTCAGCGTTCCCGCACTAACCGTGGTCGCCCCAGTGTAGGTGTTTGTGCCGGTCAACGTATAGTTGCCGCTGCCAGCCTTGATCAAGCTGCCGCCGCCGCTCAGGACGCCGGCGAAATTCGTGGTGGCATTATTGCCCCCGACCGTGAGCGCAATATTCCCGACGTAAGCATGGCTGACTTCGTTGTATGCGCTAAGAATTACCGGACCGCTGCCAGTGAGCGCGCCCAGCGTAGCGCTGCCACCAAGGCCAGCACTGAACACCAGCGGGCTGTTGCCAAATTTCGCGCCCGAACCGACAACCGGCCCAGGCACGTTGATGGTTGCGTTCGCGAGAGCTGTGCTGCCGTTGACACCCAGGTAAACGCCACCGGCAGCGGAGGTGGTGTTTTCATTGATGGTAATTGTTCCCGAGTAGGTGTTGGCGTTGTTTGTGAAAGCCACGAACGAAGTGATGTAAGCACTATTTGCAGTGCTGATACGGCTGTGCTGCACCGTCAGGGGAGCGGTGCCACTCAGCACACCGCAAATGAACAGGCCCTTGTCCTGCTCGCCCCCGGCGTTGTTATAGGTCGAACCCATTATGCTCGCAGCGGTGACATTGATATTGCCAGTGAGGAATTGCCAGGCGTCGTCCGCATAAAGATTGCCGCCCGCCAGCGCGATGTTGTTCGCAGTGTAGGTCCGATTGCCATTCGAGGTGACAGTGTAGCCGACCCGCAAAGTGCCGCCGGAATTAACAGCCACATCGCCGCTGCCGAGGTAGGTGTTGGCACCATTATCCCTGCCCATACTTAACGTGCCGCCATTAATCTTGGTCCCGCCGTTGTAAGCATTCCCGGTGTTTTGAACGATGAGCATGTTGGCACCTTCCTTGTCCAACGCGCCAGCGCCGGAAATGTAACCGGAAGAGGTGATTGTCCAGTTGGGCGTATTGTTCGTGAGCGTGCCGGTCAGATTGATCGCGGCACTAATAACATACGGCGACTGATCCGCCTGGATCGTCCCGCCGTTGGCCGTGACGTCCATGGTCCCAGCATACGTCTCAATAGCTGTAGAAGCAGTCCCGCTGCGAATCAAACCGCCGTCCAATATCCAGTATGCGGTGAGCGTCCGGCTGCCCGAAGCCTTGTTCAGTATGCCGCCAGCAGACTGTATGGTCAGCGAATCGCCGCCGAACGTAAAGTCGCCGGCGTTCGTCGGGGTGCGGAGCCATTGCACGTTCACAAAGTAGTTGTTGCCTGCGGTGGGAACCGTGTTGTCGCTCCAATTGGTCGAGCCGATAAAGGAACTGGTATCCGCCGCATCGCCTGTCAACTGGGTGAGATTGGCTGCAAACGCGGTGGTTGATCCGACCAGCACCATGCCGAGCAGAGCAGCGGTCTTGACCGGGAGTTTTGGGGTTATGTTCTTGACGAACGTAGCCAATACAGGGGACGTGTATTTCATATTTTGGGGTGGGGTTGAGGAATTCAGGCTCTTACGGGGCAAACAACTAGCTGCTTAACATTGCGCAAACATGATGGGTCGGCAGCTCCAGCGGCTACTTGGATACCAAGCCAGCTTGGCGCACTCAAATTCAACATCAAACCGGTGCCAAGTGAACCAGTGTCCCACACCGCCACGTCAGTTGAAGCGGGGGCCACGGAACCGCCCCAACTCGCGCCGTCGGTCAAGTCAGTGCCGGAACCAGCCTTCGTGATGTTTGCCGCGCTGGCAGGCAATGTTAACAAGATAGCCAGACAACAAAGGCTGGCAGCTATGATGATTTGGGGCTGGCGGAGGGTTGGTTTCATGGGATCTTGAGTTGAGTTGGATTCTTTGGGTCTCTCTTGCGTGGGTATCAAATAAGTATTTTGCAAGGCGGTAAAAAATTTTAATGGCGGCTATTTGCTATGGCTATGTCACATGGGCAGACAACAATTGTCCGTGTTTTTGAGCTGGTGTTGGTTTCACAGCAAACCTTGCACACAGCCGCCGTGCCAACAACCGATTTTCTTGTCGAACTGTAAAGCATGAGTTCCGTGCTCTTGTCCCGGATGCTTTCACCATCAGAACCCCTGCCGGGCAGGCAGCCGTGCCGGTCAGTTTTTTTGCGAACAAACGCATGGGATGCGCCTGGCTCTGCGGATGGGCCGGGCTTAATGGGCTCACGCTTTTTCGGTGGTTGGGGTAACCATGACAATCGCCATCATGCGGGCGTTTTTCATCCGCAGAAACAGTGCAAATTGAGGGCGTTGACATATAGGGTCAACTATTACTGCGCCAACCGCCCGCCAGATTCCGCCAGATTTTTTTTAAAAAATCCATGGGCGGAACAAAAACGGAGAAAACGGAAGCCAAATGATAGATTCGGCAGATTTGCCAATCCTTTCTTAAACAACAGCCGGATAAACCCTCACGCATCCTTAGATGACAAGTCAGTCAGCAGGAATTGGAGTTTGCTTCTCCACCAAGCGAAACTTCAGGCCACCAAACGGCGGGTCTTGTTCACGGCGGGTTTCTGAAACTGGGGATTGCGGGAACCTCCGCTGCCTTTGAGCATGCCATTTTTCTGGCGCCATTTGCCGGGGCTGATGCCAAACCGGCGGGTGAACATCAGATTAAAAAAACTCAAGGATTTGTAGCCGCTTTCCAGCGCCACCTCCACCACCTTGGTCTGGCTGTTGGCCAGCAGTTCGCGGGCGCGGGCGAGGCGGATTTCCGCGCGCTTGTCGCGAAAGGACATCCCGACGAGTTCACAAAAAATCCGGCTCAAATGACGCGAGGTGCAGCCCGCCGCCCGGGCCAATTCATTAAAACTGATTTCCAACAGGGCGTCCGGCGGGGTTTCCGCAAGAAATTTGCGCAATCGTTCCCGGGCGTCAATGGATATCAAGTCCTCAACTGCGGCGACCGGCTCCAATTCCGGGCCAAACATTTCGACGACCAGTTGCAGGAGCCCGAGCCGGACCGACAATGCTTCATGATTCTGGCGGACACATAATTCAGCCATCTTCACCGCCACCGGTTCCGCGGCGGGAACAACTTGAAAGGCGAGCTTCCCCCGCGCCGCCGCCTGCTGAAAACGATCCAGCTCGCCCAAGGTGATCAATCCGGTGAGGCGGGCCGGAATCACATTGAAATAGTGCAGGGTCAGTCCGTTCAGCAGACTGGCGCGAACTTGTCCCGTCGTCGCTCCCGCCACCAGCAAAACCGTGCCGGAGGCCAATTCCGTGCTGGATTGCGCTTCGAGCCAATAACCGCTTCCCCCCTTGATCTGAATCAGCGACCAGCCGGGCAGCCCGGGCGTCCACTCGCTCCCCGGCGGCAGGGACAATTCCCGCAGCGCGAGGTGGGACGCATAATTTTTTACCGGCTTGCTCATTATTTCATTTTAAAAAAATCGGGCTCCGCGCACGCGGCAGCGACGAAGAAATTTCCTTTCTTCTTTCGGATAAATCCATCAGTGCCGCCAGACCTGCACGATGCGCGGCCCGTGTTACAAACGGATGTCGTTTGGGCAAAAGAATGGAAACTGTTTTGACGGCGGCGTTTTTGGCTGCGCGTTTTGGCGGGATGATTCTGTCTGCTTTGTGTCGGGTTTTGTCACGGGATTGTCACCCGCCCGACAGAAGTCCGTAATATAAACCGCCCATCTTTCCAGAAAGTGGATTTTCGTCCGCCGCAAACGCCTCATCAACGGGTGCGGCCAAGGTGAGTTGTTAGTCAGCTACCCGTGGCGGAAAAACACGACAGCACACGATGCCAATAATGAACGGAACCATTTTATTCGCGAGCAGTCCCAAGCAGCTTCCAGTCACTGGAAAATATTTTCCAGTGGTGACGCCGGACGTGGCTGGCAACTTACCCATGGCGGCGCGTCAGGAACGGCCGAACCACCGCGCGGCCGGATTATGATTTTTGTGAAGTCTCATCCGTCCGGTTCGGGTCGTTTGAATGCGAGGTTCCGTTTTTCGCAATTAATTTCAATGGCGCGATTGCTGTCAGCGTTTTGGCTGGCGCTGTTCCCCGGCCGCGCGGCCGCTGCCGAACCGACGCCAACAGCTCCTACCGGATCCGCGTTTAATGTGGTGGCGTTTCAAGTGAGCGGCGCACCAACCCTCGAGACGAATGAATGGATCCCGCTGCTGGCCGGGCACACCGGCACCAACGTCAGTCTCACCGAACTGATCCAAGCGGCAGCGGCGGTGCACGAGAAATATCGCCAGCGCGGCTACCCGCAGATGAGCGTGGCGATTCCGCTGGCGGGCATCACCAACGGGATTGTGCCGCTGAATGTTTTTCCCACGGCCATTCCGCAAGTGGTGGTTTCCGGACAAAGCTATTTAAAATTTACCAACAACCCGGAGATCATCCTTCCGCAAATCGCCACTCAATCTCCTACTGAACTGACGCCGCCTCAGGACAACCCACCGGCGGCGGTGACGGCAACCAACGTCGTCGCATCAGCGCCCCCGCCGCCGCCGCCGGCGAAACCGGCCACGCCCGAGCAGATCGCCGCTGCGCGCGCCGCGTTGCTCGCCAAGATCGCGGACATCAATGAGCATGGATTGGACAATCGTATCCATGTGGTGTCCACCAACAGCGGTCCACGCTTTGCCGTGAATAAATATCTCGTCATGGGCAATACCGCGTTGTCGCCGCAGGCCATGGCCGTAGTGCTAACGAATATTGACGGGGCGTTCGGGACAAACGTGAGCTTTGACGGCATTCGCGTGGCGGTGGAGGAATTGCAAAAAGCCTATCGCGAACGCGGCTATGTGACGGTGGCCGTGGGTTTGCCGCAGCAGAAGCTCACCAACGCCACGGTCAAGGTGCAGGTGGCCGAGGGCCGGCTGGCGGCCATCAACGTCGTGGGCAACCAATATTTCAGTTCCAACAACGTGATGCGCGCCCTGCCCAGCCTGCATACGAATCTGCTTCTCAACGGTCCGGTGTTTCAGGCGGAATTGAACCGCGCGAACGCGAGTCGCGACCGGCAGATTTATCCGGTCATCGGCCCCGGGCCCGATCCAGGCAGCAGCGCGCTCACGCTGAAGGTGAAAGACCAGCTGCCCGTGCACGGCAAGGTGGAGTTCAACAACCAGAGTTCGCCCGGCACGCCAGATCTGCGGGTGAACGCCTCAGCCGAGGCGGACAATCTCTGGCAGTTGGAACACGCGCTGGGCGTGCAATATGGTTTCTCGCCGGAGTCTTACAAAAACGGCGACCGCTGGGATTTTTATGACCGGCCGGCGGTGGCCAATTACAGCACATTCTACCGGATGCCGCTCGGTAATCCCGAGCCGGTGGATCAACTCATCGCCGCCAACCAAAATAGCTTTGGCTACAACGAGGCGACGCACCGCTTCAATCTGCCGCCCGTGACTGCCGGGCCGAGCCTGACCGTATTTGGGAGCCGTTCCACCATTGACAACGGAGTGACGACGCTGGGGTCACAAAATCTCTACAACACGAATGGCAACAGTCTGGATCTGGACACGGTGCAGCAAGACACAACGTTCAACAGCGATATCGGTTTCCGCATCAGCACTCCGCTGCAAACCCAGGATGGGTTTCATTCGGTGTTGTCCTTCGGGCCGGATTACAAGCACTACGAACTAGACAGCGGCCAGACCAACATCTTCACTCTCACCAGCGCGGAGATTCTCTACAATCCGCCCCGCACCAATATTGTCGTCTCCAAAAACTATTCGCCCGTGCCGTTCACGGTGAACAAGCTGGATTATTTGCCCATCGCCGTGAGCTATAATGCCGGCTGGCAGGACGCACTGGGTGCCGCCACGTTCGGGATGGATCTAAGCGCCAACGTCTGGTATTGGAGCCAGACCTCCTTCGACACCACCGATACAAATGGCGCACCGGTCACGGCCCATGTCAATGGCTCCAAATCCATCCAATACATCTCCGGTTCCAAAGAGACGAGCGGTTATTGGGTCATTCTCCGGCCGAGTTTCTCGCAGGAGTTTTCCATCTACACCAACTGGACGGGCACCATCCGCGCGGACGGCCAATGGGCCAGCGAGCCGTTGATCAGCAACGAGCAGTTCGGCGTTGGCGGCGTGAACAGCGTGCGCGGCTACTACGAAGGCGAGGCCTTTGGCGACACAGGCTGGCATTTTTCCATCGAGCAACAAACGCCGGCGCATCAGATTGGCATGGTCAACGCCCGGTTGCCGCTCACCGTCCGCGGCTCGGTTTACATGGATTATGCCGAGGCCCGGCTGCTCGATCCGCAAGGACGCGCCAATCAAATCCAGTTGTGGAGCACGGGGTTTGGCGTGGCCACCGCGCTGGGTTCGCACTGGCAAAGCAAGTTTCTCGTTTCGTTGCCGTTGATCGGCACCGCCCTGACGCCGCGTAACGAACCGCGTTTCAATTTCGTGCTGACCGCGCAGTTTTAGATTTAACCGAAACGTCACCGAATGTGCGGTGGCGCACGGGTTATACTGCCCGGCTTTTTGGAAATTTGTGGAAAGAAATTTGGTCATGAAAAATTATTCGATCCGTCATTTTGAACCGGCCCCGCTGGCGGTGGCTTTGCTGTTGGCCGGCCTTGGTCCAGCGATGGCCAATCCCACCGGCGGCACCGTCACCCGGGGCGCGGCCACCTTCAGCACGTCGGGTTCGTCGTTTACCATCAACCAATCCTCCAGCAGCGCGCTGATCAACTGGCAGAGTTTCAACATCGGCGCGGGCCAGACCACGATCTTCAACCAGCCGTCCGCCTCCTCGGTGACGTGGAATTACATCAACGATCCCAGCGCCTCCAGCATCAACGGCAACATCATCGCCAACGGTTACGTCGTCTTGCAAAACCCGAATGGGTTCACGGTCGGCGGCGATGCCGCCATCTCCGCTCACGGCTTGGTCATGACCACGGCCTCCACCCCGCCGGTGGATTTTTCCGGCGGCGGCGCCTGGTCGTTCGACGCGCCTTCGCCGACCGCGAAAATCATCAACTACGGACATATCAACATCAGCGGCGGCGGCTCGGCGTATCTGATCGCGAGCGACATCGTGAATAACGGCACAATTTCGGCTCCGGGTGGGAACATTGGACTTTATGCTGGGCAGAAAGTGCTCGTTTCCCTGGCTCCGGACGGGCGCGGCCTGAGTGCCGAAGTCACGCTGCCGCAGGGCACAGTGGATAATAACGGTCAGCTAATTGCGGATGCCGGCAGCATCGTGGCCAAGGCGCAGTTCGTAAATCAAAACGGATTGGTCCAGGCCAATTCCGTTCGCGAGGTGAACGGAACGATCGAACTTCTGGCCAGCGACACGATGAATCTCGGGGCAGGTTCAACCCTCTCCGCACATGGAGACGATACGGCCATCAGTGCCGGTGGCTCGGTGGTCATCAAGTCGGACAACCATTTTTCCGATCAGTCCGGTTCCACCATCAACATCACCGGCGGAAATGCCGGCGGGAATGCCGGGCTGGTGGAAATTTCCGCGGCGCAATTGGGCGCGTTCCAGTCGGCGATTAACGGGCGGGCAGCGAATGGTTTTGCGGGCGGAAAATTTATCATGGATCCCTACGACCTGACGGTGGACAGCACCCTGGTCAACTCATTGAACAGCCAGATTGCCGGGGGACTTGCGGCGATCACTCTGCAAGCTGACCACAATATCCTGTTGAGCACGCTGTGGACGTTACCGGATTCGGCACCGGGGGCATTGCTCAGTTTGATGGCAGGCAACAACATCACCCTGAACAGCGGCACAGCGATCCGGGGCGGGGTTAATTGGAATCTGAACTTGGTCGCGGGCGCGGCTTTGCCAGCGGGCACCATTCCCACGGCAGGAAATGCAGGAATTTATTTGAGCGGCAACGCCATACTCCAGACCCAGAACGGCTACCTTCATCTCACCGCTCCGAACGAGGTGATGGTCAATGGCGGCGCGATACGAACCCAGAACGGCGGCAGCATAGTCGTGAGCACGCAGTATGGGAACGTGAATACGGGAAACAATGTTGCTGGATATTTGTTCGGCCAACGACTGGCTCCTTACTACCGCGTCAACGCCAACGTGGGCGGCATCAGCACCGTGGCGGGCGGCGATGTCACCATCACGGCGGGCGGCGATGTGATCAGTTATCTGCCGGTGCAAAGCAATTACGGCGGCGCGCAAAACGACGCCGGCACGGGGGCGTTTGGTTCGCTGCCGGGCAATGTTACCATCACAGCCGGCGGCAACGTGTATGGTCATTACGTCGTGGGCAATGGCATCGGCACCATCACCGCTGGCGGCAATATCGGCGCGCCCACGTCCATTTTGGCAAACGATCCCACCAAAGCGTATCAGGGCTTTGCGCTCAGCCTGATCAGCGGAGGTTGGGACGTCAACGCGCCGAACGGAAACATCTATGTGCAGGATGTGCGCAATCCCAACGGCATTTTCGGAGAACGCACCGGCGGCACACCGTCAAACTACGCCGGATATCATTACTTTGATTACAGCGCACTGTCCTCGTTGTCGTTGGCTGCGGGCGGTTCAGTTGAAATCACCGGATACGACGCCCCGCATGGACCGCCTTCCAATCCTGGTGCCGCCATTCCATTGATTCTGCCCTCGTCCCTCGGGGTCACCACCGGTTCCGGGGATTTCATCATGGACACCTCGGTGATTTTGTTTCCCTCCGCCGCGCAAAATCTCAACCTCACACTGGGTGGCAACTTCCTGGGAATCCCGAATGGGAATCCGATTAATCTCTTGATGTCCGACAGCGCCGCCACCCGCTGGGTGGGCAGCGAGAGCTTTGGCGTGAATGATCACGGCCCCACACCACTGGGAGTGAATGATCCCAACCCGGTCGAAATCCAAGTCGCCGGCAATATGAAGGATGTGAACCTTTACACGACCAAAGAGACGCAGATCACCGTCGGCGGCGATGTGATCAACTCCGGTTTTTCCGGGCAAAATCTCCACGCGGAGGATGTGACCTCGATTCACGTAGGGGGACAAATTTACAACAGTCCGCTGTTCACCTTTGCCGGTTTGACCGCACCGATTACCAGCGCCAACCCCCAGCAGTCCGGGTTGTGGGATTCGGTCTTTTTGCTGGCGGTGGACCCGAGCAAGGTGGCCGATTTGACCAGCTTTAACGCCTATACAGCGCCAGGGGCAAACGGCCTGGCTTACTATCTCAAATCACAAAATTATCTGCTCTTTCCCAGCGATGCGAGCAGCCCCAACTATGGCAGTAATCCGGGCTTTCTGTATGATCCGGGTTCGCTGCAGTTGGGATTTAAAGGCAGCCTCCAATCGCGGTTGTCGGCCAGCCAGATCGCGGCCTTGCAAGGCGGCACCCTGACCGTGTTGGTCGCCGATTCGCAGGGTAATCCGATCATTGACGCCAATGGCCACCTTCAGGTGAAAACTTATACGTTCGCCGGCGCTTCGGCCGTTGCCACCTTGGCGACCGCCAGCGCGAACGCGACCACAACCGAAGGTCTGGGTTTTCAAATCGGCGGGCCGGGCCGGTTCGACATCAGCGCGAGCTCCATGGATCTTGGATTTTCGCCGGGCATCATTTCTTATGGCATCGGCGGCCGCTATGCCTCGCTCAGCGATCTAACGGGCCCCCCCGGCTATGGCGGGGCGGCCATCAATGTCAATGTGGCCGGCAATTTGAATTTGCTCACCTCATCCATCAACTCCATTGATGGCGGTGACGTGACGGTCCACGCGGGCGGAACCATTGACCTCGGCAAGGGGAATTTTGATTTTCAGACCTCGGACTGCTACGGGATTTACACTTCCGGCTACAGCGACGTCAACGTCACGGCCATCGGGGACATCAACGTCGGCGGTGGTTGCATTGCGACCTTCAACGGCGGGGACGTTACGGTGGAATCCTATAATGGCAACGTGAACGCCGGCAACGGGGTGAACAAGGCGCTCTTTGTTTATACGATCTACCCCGATCCAGTCACCGGCCTGCCGGTGTTTGGAACCATTGGGGATCTCACCGATACCACCTCGCTCCAGGTGGATCCAACGCCTTATGGCAGCGGCATTCTGGCGCAATATCCCATCCAGAAATATTTCTGGCCGGGCGGCAAAACGCAGCCGGGCAACATCACGGTGCTGACGCCTCATGGCAACATCATTTCCACCCGCGGAGGCATCTCGCAGGTCGCCCTCAATAGCACCATTGGCGGCGAGCCGACCGTGACCTTGAGCGCCGGCACGGTGGGAACGCCGGCAACGCCGGACCAGGGAAACATCATGCTGGGACAAGGCGGCGTGGTGGGCGGAACGATCAATGTCAAAGCGCAGGGCACGGTGGAAGGTCTGATCGTTTCCCAGCACGACGCGAATATTGATGCGGCGCAAAGTTTCAATGGCACCGTGCTTTCCGGCGGCTCGGCCAACTTCGGCGGTCCGGGCAGCATTTCCGGCACGGTGGTGGGCATCGGCGGCATCAGCACCGGTTCCGGCAGCCTTGGTGGCGCCACCTTGTTGTCACAAAATGTTTCCTCCGGTAACGGTGCCTCGCAATCCACCCTCGGCACCTCCGCCAGCGCCACGGCCTCCAGCCAGTCGGCAGCGCAACAGTCCAGTCAGGCAGGCTCGCAAGAAGTTGCCAGCGACACCACGGATGACGATGACAAAAAGAAAAAGCAGCCCAAGATTCGCAAGGTGAGCCGCGTGACTGTTCTCTTGTCAGCCAACACTCCGTCGCACTGAACCGGCAGACCTCAAATTCGGCCGGGGCTGTTTGTGCCGACCGGAATGCGGACAGGAACTGGGCAAGTGACGCAATGTGTCTCGCAGGTTGCCGCAGACGATTGAGGCGGGCCCAAACGCTTTGCCCAATCGGGTCTCTAGGCGTTCCATGATGAGCGCTTTTCCCCACCCTTTAACCAACTGGTTCTGATCGCCACACCGCATACCGATTCGCAACATTTTTGGCAGCACCTTTCTGCGTCCGGTTTTCGGAATGGTTTGGACGGCTGCTTTCAGATCCAGCAAGCGGGATTTTCCAAACAGGCAAGGTTGAAACCGAGCAGGCGCATAGCTCCGCGCTTCTTCACCGGCTTGCTGCCAACGAAAAGGCTGGTCGCCACAACGGCAACCAGCCTTGATCAACAACCTTCAACTGGAAGAATCTTATTGAACGCCGATGCGATAGAACTGGTTGGCGTCGGTCGAAATATTCTGCAACGTGTTGGTCAGGCCATTGCCAATCACCGTGGTGACGGGCGACGGCCAGTTGGACACCGCTGCGGTCAACCCGGCGGCATTGGTGAAATACAGTTTGTAGGTGAAGCTTCCGTTGGTGGTGGTGAACGAAATGTAAGATGTGGTGTTCGTGCGGGTAATGGCCACGATTTGCGGCACCGGCGGATTGGCGGAAACAACATTGAAGGTCAATGTGCCGCTGCCGCTCAAAGTGAAGGTGCCAATATTTACGGGCGTTGAGCCATTGGCCACCATGCTGAAAAAGGTGGCTGAAGTTTTTCCAGCCACGTTTGGTGTATTGCCCTTGAAGCTTTGGTAGGAAGTGAAGCTGCCCAAGCCATCGAGGGTTTCTTTGTTCCAACTATTGGCGGCAGCCGAATCAATCAGCACCGATTGTCCAGCTCCGCCACTGGGCATGTTCTGGATGATGGTCCCCGTGGCATTGTCTAAATTGCCCCACGCGTTCAAGTTCGGAACCGGACTGGGCACGATGCCGTCCGTGGTGATCCAAGCGGTGCGGATTCCGGAGACATTTTTGTCGCCGATGACCCCCCAGTTGACCAGATCCAAATTGTAGCCCGCCAGGAGCGCGGACAAATTCCAGGACGAACCGTTGGTCAGGGTGGACTGAGCGCCGAGATCATAAACCAAATCGTTGCCCGTCTGGGTGGTGAAGCCAACAATTAAATCGCCGGTATAAGTTGCCGCCTGGCTTGACGTGAGCGTGAGTCCAACCGTGGTTGCCAACAGAGCGATTTTGATTTTATTCGTCATATCTTGATTAGTCATTTCGAGGGGGTTTGTCTTGAGTGTTCGTTGCTAAACTATTCGAGCAGTCTAGCGGCTTGAGCCGCCTGCTTCATCCTCTCTGGAGACACGAACGGGTGTTTTAAGGACGTATCCTTTCTTCCGTTATCAAACTCACCGACAGCTAGTTAACGAACTGGAATCCCTTGAAATCACCGCGAGATCGCAAATGGAGGCAACTTGTAACACTCGCTGCCAAGCTGTGACCATTTTGTCACAATGGTGCCGATTTATCTGCGACTTTTTGCTGGCATGGCTTAAATCCCTCATCGCAGCGGAGCGTTATGGCAATTCGGAGCAACCGCAATCGGTTATCGGGACTGGTTCATAACCGCGATCTGATAGGTCTGCCAAGGCATGACGCCCAACATGCCCTTGGCCAGATTGTCCACATCGCTTTGGGCCTTGAGCCAGCGCTGTAAATAATCCGGATCGGCGGGATCCTGGTTCGGCCCCCCGATTTCCTCGACAAAAGTCTGGCGCAGTTCGTGGACGGTTTGGATTTGTTGTTCGTTAAAATTCAGGGTGGACAGGTCAACGTCATGATAAACAAGCGGCAATTCGGGAATCGGCTGAGTGTCGTGGTGTTGGACAAGAGTTGAGGTCGCCAGAGGTGCTGTCCCGGGAAACACCGTGGGTGTGCCGGATGAAGCGGCAGCCACCGTGGCTTGAACCGATGCCGGAGCCGAACCGGCTGGTGTCGCCAACAGATTGTCCATTTGGGATTTTTTCGCGGCGGGCAAAGTCTGCAGTTCAGCCAGCCAGGCTTGTTTGGCGTTGTAAGCTTTTAATTTGTCCTCCCAGGAAAGCTGCTCGTAGCCGGCAAGCTTTTGACGCAAATCATCGTTGCGTTCCCGATAAACTGAATCTACATCCGCCGCGACAATGGCCTGTAATGTTGCCTCGGGGCAACCAATCCGGCGAAGGTTTTTGACATAGGTGTTGTAATCAGACGATTCAAGCTGGCTCCAATGAAACGGCTCCGGTTGCGCCAGTTGCTCGGCCGGTGGTGCGACAAGGGCCGCAATTCGGATTGGTTGTTCGCGATCGGGATTACCGCCGGCAACCATTGGAGCCGGGCTGACCTCCCGGCCGGTCCGCATGGAAACCAGGCCAGCCAGCAACACGAGGTTCACTAGGAAGGAAATTTTTAAGGCGGTCTTCATACGATCAATGGTTAAGCGGCTTTGATCCGCATGCGGCTGCCAATACCTGTTGGGCTTCGAAAACAACCGACGACGATTTCATGGCGATATGCAAAAGCCGGCGTGAACCTGCGTTCACGCCGGCATGTGTCGCTGCAAGTGTTAGTTATGGGCGGGGTCACCGGTAGGGCCAGGGCGGGTGCAATGCATGTCCGTCAACTTGATGGCTTTGACACCGTCGCAGTAAGCATTGATGCCGGTGGTGGCGGCGAGCCGGGTGTAGGTTTTATCGGCCTCGGAGTTGGCCACCACGTTGTTGGCGGCAAAAATATAGTCGTTGCCCCAGAAACCGTAGGTGCCTTCGATCACCGTTT
>Ga0068856_100002306_pt1 | contig 19651 bp, 26 predicted proteins | sample KBSCornC62_FD_66595 | JGI IMG/M metagenome (GOLD analysis project Ga0068856, IMG submission 66595) | Corn rhizosphere microbial communities from Kellogg Biological Station, Michigan, USA - KBS Corn C6-2 | ecosystem: Host-associated > Plants > Roots > Rhizosphere > Soil ... | reverse complement strand
AGCTATACTAAGTCTTGGTTTATTTAAAATACCTTCGTCAGAATTATTTTTCCATTTAAATCCAAATATTGTTATATCTTTTTGCATTTTATTAGACCAAAATACATCACTTATAAAATCTTTACATTGAACAAAAGGAGTCATTACTTCTTCAGTTTGTCTATTATATAATGCAAATTTTGCTGTTATTGTACCATGACCAATTTCACTTAATCTTGCTTTGGAACTTAAATTATCTATTACTTTCATAGCGCATACTTTCTTTTAATAATTTTTGGAATTTCTTGTTCATATTTCTGTAAGGTAACAGTACCCATTGATGGAGCAGAACAACTTTCAATTATTATATATTTACATTTCTTATCTTTAGATTCTTTAATAGAAGTACATTTAACATCAAATGCTAATATATCAGCTTCCATTGCTACAACAGCTTTTTTACAATCTTCTACTATTTCATTCCAATTTTCAGGTTTATTGAATTTAGGATTATCTTCTAAGAACCAAGAACAATTATCATCATGCCTTTGAAATCTTTGCTCTTTTGGAGTATCGGATTTTAGCATTTTTCTACAAGTGTAAAAATATCCATCTTCTGTTGCATGAATTCTATATTCAACTGTATAATTCTTATATTCTTCAATTATATAGTTACGTAAAGATCCTGATCTGGATTTAATTAGTTTATCAAGTTCTTCTTTGGTTTTTACTAAAGTATTACCAGTACCTCTACTTCCAAATCTGTTTTTTACTATCAGCCAAGAACCTTTTTCTTTTCCAAATTCAAGTTTAAGTAAGAAGTCATCAAATTTCTTTTTATCGAAATTATAAGTATCTAACTGTAACCAAGCAGCATGTTTAATTTCAGCTTTGTCAAATGCTTGCTTCATTAGTAGTTTATCAGCACTTGTTTTTACAGATTCAGCACTATTTATTTCATATTCGAAATCACCCTGAGTTGTTGATCCATGTCTATATACAACTTTCGCTCCTTTTATTAATATTTTATTTCTCAATGGTGATACAGTAGGATGCCTAGATAATATTCTCAAATAAAAAGATGTAGGTTTAATCTTTTTAACTTTTTCGGATTTAATTTTCTTATTTGTCGGTTTAATAGCAACTGTTGTCATTTTTTATATTTTTTTCAAGGTTTACAAACTTAATCCAATCACCACATTCCACACGAAATTCCTTTTCTGTGGAATATCCATAAGGAAATAAAGAATAATCTTCTCCTGATACATTTATTGAATCTTCATAGAAGCCAGCTAATTGCTCCATTTCTTTTATACAATTATAGGCTTCTTTTGATACTTTAAAAAGATCAATAACTATTCTCTTATTTAAATCAGCTTCTTTTATACCTGGATATTCAGAATTTATAGCATACATAGTGTATCCAGGTATAGAAACTGTTTTTATATAAGACATTGAATCACTTCCGAATTTTCTAATTATTCTGTTATAATTATACATTGGTCTTCTTAAACTACCATAAAAAGCACAATTAATCGTTGTCATATATTTTCAATATTTCTCCATTTAAAGTATACTCATATAGAGCTTGCATAAATTTCTGTTGACATGGATAAGCTGTTATTACTTTATCTTTAGTTTTCCATTTTATCCATTTAATATTCTCGTCCCAAGGAAATATAAACATATATTTACATGTTATTATACCCATAGGTACCCCGTCATCAATAAATTCATATTGAGTATATTTCTCAAACGAACTTCTCATTTTATAATCAAGTTCATTATTGGATAATTCATGAGCATTTTTTATCTGATCTATAATAGTTCGTAAATTATTATTTTTATCATAAACTCCCAATAATACGTCAAAAGCTTTATTATTCATGTATTATTGATTTTTTTATGTATTGCGTCAGTATATGTATACTTTAATTTTTCGAATGAATAATGCTCATTATTTAAAGCAAGATCTTTCTTCAATCCTTTAATATGTACGTATGGTATACCGTATGCTTTCTCATATAATTTCATTCCTCTAATTCCCGCTTCATCATCATCTAGCATTGAAAACACAAATTCATACTTAGAATTCAAAAAATCTATTTTATCCTTTGAAATTAAAGAATTTTCTGAAAATCCTGCGATATATTCACAGTTTAATCCAATCATACTTATCGCACATATATCTTTTAACCCTGATATTATGCCGCAAAACTTTGATTTAAATTCTAATTGTTCACTACCTATTAAGTAATTAGTATCGATATTTACATATTTTACTTCATTGTCTGGCTGATATATTTGATATGGTCCTTTTGAATTATAAAAAGCAAAGAATGATTTATTAAAAGTATATTCTTTATCTTCTTTCAGTATTGTGTAATATGAACCATTTCTTATTTTAAATTTATTTAAGCATGGTAAATCTATCTTCCATCTTTCCCATACTTTTAATGATTCTACATCATAATAATCTGGCTTTACTTTAAATTCACTTCTTTTTATTTCATCTGGTAAAAAGATTTCATCCTTTTCATCCGTAGACATTAAATATTCTTCGTAATCACAAATTATCAGATTAATAGCTGATGCTTCAACCTTGTTCATATGATAAGAAACAAATGATACGGCGCTGCCTCCTTTTCCAACTGAAAAATCCTTCCAATAGTAATGTCTATTTTTATAAAAGAAACATAGTGAAGGATTTGAATCTCTACTTATAAGCGATTTTACTTTTATAATTCTACCATTGAAAGGTTGATTTATTGAAATATTACCCTTAGATAGTTTTTTATAATAAAATTTATATATCCAGGATTCAGGAACTTCTTTTATATCAGATACTATATGATCTAATTCATACAACATATTTAGTCATGTTTATATAATCAAAAAGCCCCTCTTATAGGGGCTTAATTTTAGTATTAAAATCAATTAGAATGGTAAATCCGCTATACTTGGATCATTAGGATTATCAGGTATCGGTGAAGAATCATATTTATTATATTTTCTATCTCCATTATAAGAGTTAGAAAAAGAATTAGATGTTTCACCATTAATTGCCATATAATGATATTTATTTGTTTTATCAAATACAACAATTGTAGATGGATTAGCATTTTCTGATTCAACAAACTTGAACTTAGGTAAACTAAGAGTTATACCAACCTTTCCATCTGATTTTGGATATTCCTTTGCAACAATAGTGTATCTGGCATACTTACCTTTAAGTACATCTGATATCTTCTTTACAACCTCCCCAAAATCTTCAGATTTAATTTTGTTTATTTCTTCTTCTGAACCAACTGCTGATGCAATTGTCTTCATTTTTTGAAGGAATTCTTTCTTTAAAGTATCACTATTCATATACACACCGCAAGCAACTTTCCCAATTTTTCCAGCTGCTCCTTCAGCAGGAGTAAAAGAAGGGTCTTGAATTGGTTTAGTCTCCATATGAAGTATAGCTTTTGGAGCATTTGTACTTTGACTAAACTTTAATTCAATATCATTAATTTTTAAAATTTGCGGGCCACCATAACTCATATAAGGAGAAATATTCTCAGTTTGAGATTTTTCTGGACCGACTTTCGACAAATCATAATTATTCATAAATACAGGATTTAAATTATTCTTCGTAAGATAATATAGATTTTCTAACTAATTCTAAATCATTTGGTATTTCGGTTTCTGAAAACATTCCTCTAGGAGTTCCAGCTGTTGTAACACCATCTGTTTGAGTTTCAAAGAAATATTCTATACCTTTCTCACCTTTTCTATTGTTAGATCTTAAAACTGTGGTAAATAATCCTTCAAAAGTTATAAGTTTATCTATAAGTTGTCCACAAGTTTTAGCTTTGATTTTTACTATTCCTTTCTCATCTGTCTTCTCTTCTTCATGGTTTAAATAAAAAATAACTAGATCACTCCTCATCTCTTTCGGTTTTATTGCAGCCGTAAGTAAGATATTATTAGCAATCATGTTAAATTTATCAAATCCCTTATCATTTATTCTGGACATAAATTCATAACCAGACATGTACTGATAATCTTCCAGTATTAACGTTTTAATGTTAGGAAGTTTTTTATCAACTATATCCATAGTAGATAATATGTGATCTGCTCTCCAAATAGAGACCATATTACCAGTTAATTCTTTAGAACTAAAAGGTGTATAATATTTTTTCCATCCTTTAAAAGGTAAGGATTTATCGGAAACATTTATTATAAACGTAGTGCTTGGATCTAAAGTTTCAATAGATGTGGATTTACCAGTTTTAGATTCACCAAAAATTAGGGCTTTATTGGCCATTAATTATCATAGTATTATTTTTTTCATGTTATCATATGCATATTTGCATCGTGAAATTCACTTACAATTACATTAGTACCATCTGCTACAAGTTTAAAGTCGGGAGATTTTATGAACTCTTTATATTTAGTTAAGTAATTTTTCATTTCTTCAACTTCAATAAACTTTCCGATTGTAGATTTTCTCCGAACATTTCTTCTTATAGCTTCATCAAATCTTACATCAAAAAGTCTTATTGTAGCTTTCGCGTTAGCTGTTAATCTAAAATTAATTGTTCTTTTTAGAAGTCCATAATTTAAAGGAAAACCATCAACTATAACTGTATCTACTCCTGGTCTAACTAATAAAGACTGTATTGGACTTGGTATAGAATCAGCTACAATTGGATTGTATTCTCCTCTACCAGTACACATATAAAGATATTCATCAAAACAAAATCTGTATGATTTCGGATCTTCTCTTATTCTTTCTTTAGACCAAGTTGTCTTTCCAGAACAAATTGGACCTAAGCATATTATTAATTCTTTAGGCATAAAACTGTATTAAATAAACTGGATCTCTTTAGAATTATGGTTTTACATAAGTCCATCTAATAGCTTTTCGACCATTAGAGAACTTGCCGTTTGCATCAACTTGTTTGACCATATTCTTTTCACTAAAACGATTCAAACATTTACTAATCTGTGCTACAGTTAACCTTTTTTTGGATTTTACTTCTTTTAAGGTTTCATTAACTGCTTCACAAATTTGTTCACTTGTTAGGTTTCTTCTACTATTACGTCTAAGAAAACCTATTACTAATTGATTCTGATTAATTATTGTATTATTTTTTACTGTTGTATTTTTACTAGTATTCATTTACTTGTTTTTTGTTTAAAATTGAAAGAATTATTCTTAGATCCAGTTTATTATTATTTTACCAATTTGGTTTTCTATTCTTTATCATTTCATAATGAGATGAATTTATTTGATCACTTTTAGGAAGTTCTTTAAAGAAATTTACTGCACCATCGAAATAAAGACCTACTCCAACATTGGATGTACCATATCTGTTTTTAAAAATGTTTATATATCTATAACCATCTCTCATTTCAAATATGTTATATCCTCTATCACTTTTTATTTCATGCTTTTGCGGTTCAAATATTCCTATAGCTAAATCGCAATCGTTATATGTTAACTTTGACTCACCAAGCGTATCTTTTGATGGTAGTAATTTAGAGCTTTTAAAATGGTCTAAATCTTCACCAGAAGCGCTTTGTTGTTGAATTGGAACAGGTATATACGAATATTTATTCCTTGCTTTAACAAAAGTTTTAGATACATCTTCAATAGTTTGTTTAATTGAAGATCCATTATCACTAGATAAAAGACTATAATGATCTAATATGATCATTACATATTCTTTTGGTCTATTTGGTATATAATTATCAAATACTTTAACTAAATCTCCTTGTTCATTTAAAACTTCTTTTACATTAAATTTACCATTAAGCATTGCATATTCTTCGATATCTTTCTCAATCATTGAAGGTTTAATTGTACCATCATACATAGTAATAACATCTTCAAGTCTTTCGAAATATTCTCTCGTTTCTTGCACTGCCATCCATAGATTATCATTTAATCTATTTTTTCCAACCGATTGTAGAACTTTCATTCCAGATCTTATACCATAATGTGTATATAACCTTCTAGACATCCATTGGTGCATTTTTGATATTTTATCAAGCTCCAATGAATAATAAATATATTTTACAGTTATATCGGTTTCTTCTTCTAAAGTAAAATCATAAGGAGTAAATATAAAAAAATCATCAGTAAATTGAGATTTACCTGCTCCAGATGCTCCAGATATTAAGTAATATCTCTTCTTTTCAATACCTGGCAGATATTCTGAAAACCTTGGAAGTTTCTTTTCATAAGGTATACAGTTGTGTTTATTATTTCTGTTTTGCTCTATAAGAGATAGAGCATTATTAAATATTGACAATCATAAAGATTTTTATAATATGTTTATACATCAATATGATAATCTTGTTCTATGATTCCATCTGCAGCGTTTTCACACCATTCAGCTAAAGTGGATGTTCTTATTTTAGTTGTCTCTTCCTTACATATAAAGTATCCAGAAGTTCTCATAAAAGCATACCCTCTTTCTCTATAATATGTTATGTAGCTTTCTGTGGCTTTAAATATAGTATTCCAATCGTAGTTATACTTAGAGAAAAACCACTTAAATCTAGATTCTAATTCAAGGTTGCTACCTCTAGCCATTTTTCCATTTGGAAGCCTAATAGCAGGCCACATCAACCTATATTGTTCTACTTTACCAGAAAATTCACTATCCATTAAATCTTGAAATATTCTAGTTGACCTTACTTTATCTGTAGGTTTTTCACTGGAATCAATCCATTTATGTCTGATTAAAAAATCAACATAAAGATGTCTTTTCATTTTCTCATGCAACGGTCTATTTTGAAGTATCATAGCTAATCCAAAATACTCATTGGGAGTAAGACCATAACTTAAGATTTCATCAAAGATTTTATTTATTTGATCGAATTTCATTATGCAAAGCTACATAAAAAAATCGATATAAACAAATCTTTTTTAATTCATTATGTTCCTTACAATACAACTATCAGAACTAGCAAGGGGTTCATCACCCTTTAAGAACCATTTTATTTCATGTTTATCTCCGTTTTTCACCGCTTCAACTATAGTTTTCTTTGGTTTCATTATAAATGGAGGTCTTTTTTCATCTTTATTTGGAAATGGTTCAATTTGCATTGGTGATATCCATACTCCTCTTTCATCTAATTTTGGATCTATTGGTAGGGATTTTTCTTCAGGATGTGGCATATTAGATGCTTTTCTCTTCTGAGCATTAGTATATCTTTTTCTTTTCTTTTTAGACATATTAGATTAATTTTATATTTGCTCTTCTAATCTTGGCATTTCTTCCGAAACTTCTTCACTTTCAATTCTTTGTTTGTATAAATTGTAATAAAAATCCAATACTGCTCTATAGTCAGATATATTTATATCACTGATCTTAACATCAAAATACCAAGGAATAATCCAGAATAACGCTACTAAGTTAGAAAATGTTTCAAGTCTATTTGAGTAAGTAGATCCATTAACTTTAACTTTCCTTTTAATAGTTATAGTTGTTTCATAACCATATGCTACTTCTAGGTCTTCTGATTTTATTATATAATTTAATATTTCCTTTAGTTTATTTTGATCTCCTACATTCAAATATCCAATATCAGATTGCATTAAACTTCTCATTTTTTACCTCCTTTAAAAAGTATATTTCTGTGTCCAATTCTATTTCTTATATCATTTTCAGTTGCTCTTATATTGGCTAACCAATGAACTTCTCTTTGAGTTGTACAACAAAAATGACTACTTAATAATTGACCTTTAACTACTCCATCTAAAGATTTATTTTCTTTTAATATTGATACAGTATCATAAAGATATTTATACTTAATATTTGGATAATAAGTTCTAACTAAATTAAAAAGATCTTGTATACTTCTCATTCTTCCTAACTCACATTGGTATCTATATTTACCAGTTGGTAATTTTATTACAGTACCTTCCTTTCTACCAAGTAATCTATATATAGCTTCTGCTAAATCTTTAGGTTCTTCGTTAGGTTTATTCTTACCCCAATAATGAGGTGCTCCAGTTCCAAACACAACAGGATATTTTCTAGCTTTTAATCTTCTTTCAGTTCCTTCGAAATTATGAGTTCCCATCTTTTTATTTTTTTGTGTTCTTTATATAACAGATCAATTATATGTATTCCTTCAGTAAAAGAAAAGAAAAGCATTTCTCCTCCTGTTTGAAATGCATTTTGTAGATGTGCATTCTTTAATTCTTCATCTTCTCTATTGAATTTTTCAAGTTTTGTAAACATAACTCTTGAAAGTTCTGTTGTACATAATTCAAACCAATGATATTCGTGTGGGTCTGGATGAATATCAGGCTTACTACTAAACCAAACCTCATTATGCTCAGCTTTAAAATCGATATGACTATATTCTGGAAATGAATCTTTACACATTTCTAATAGTTTATCAACTTGTTCTCTACTTAAAGAAATTCTCTTATTCATATTAAAATTTTATATAATAGAATATTGAAATTATTGAAAATACAAAAGTTAGAAAGCCAAATACAAGAAAAAATAGATTTACTTTTTCTGAAAGTCTTCTAGTTTGTATGCTGCTATTATCTGTTGGTTCAAATCTAAATAATGAAATTACTATTAACAATAACAATAGCACCAAAGTATATTTAAAAGGTGTAAATATATACAAAAATATCATATTTTCCAATTTTTATTTTTAAATCTTTCTATTCTTGAAATAACTAAACAAATAAAGCATATTGGCCAAATCGCAATGTGAGCTAAAGGAAGCTGCCAATCGTCGTCATTATACATGTTTCTTAAAGTTCCATTTATTATAACGTAAGCGATTCCGATTAAAAAATATATTGGTATCATATAAAAATATAGTGTTTTAGTTTATTTCCTGAATTTGCATTTCTAAATTGTCCAACTTCCGAAAACCCAGCTTTTAAAAAAGCTTGCTCCCAAATAAAATATTGTTTTTCTTCATAGGGTAATGTTACAGAAAATCCTAACGTATGGCTTTCATTATCTGAAAACTTATTTTTATTTATAACATCTTCTACTTCTTTTTCTATTGTTTTGACTATAAGTTTAGATAATAAATTAATTAATAAATCCTTAGGTAGATTAATTTCTACTTCCGGATTACTTAACTGACCTATTTCTCTCATACCACAGCAAGATGGATATTCCTCTAAACGTAATCTAAATTTTTCAGTTTGTAAATTATCTGCTCCAATTTCTAAAATAGAAGTATTAGATGCTTGTGATTTTATATCTATTGTTACTTTAGAATTTTTAAAGCTGGAATTTAAAAATTCCACTGCCAATGTTTCAAAATTCTTCTTTAATTTAGTTATCATATTCTTATCATTTAAAGCTATTAATAATTTTCCTCCTTAACTTATTAATTTCAAGTAAATCATATTTACTTTTTACGTATTGATATAAAGTTTCTCCAGCTTTCAAAACAGTTTCTGGATTTCTTGCTAGCATTAAAGTTGTGTCATACCATTCTTTAATGTTAGAACAGAAAAATATACCTTTGTCGCTCATTTCTTCATCTTCTATATAAGGAAAACAGCGACTAGCTATTAATGGTACACCCATACATCCTGCCTCTATTGTCTTTAAATTTGATTTATAGTGATTGAATAGATTACTATCAACAGGAGCAATTGCAATATCAGCATAATTATAATGATCCATATATCTCTCCAATGGTAAAGCAAGTCGAGTTTCGTAATTTGGAGAGGATGACATTATGTCATTCATATCTTTTAAAGATTTTTCTTTATAATTAGGGTTATAACCCGCCATTATAAATTTTACCTTACTTAACATAATGAGATTTCTACCACACATTTTAAAATATTCATCTATTTTTTTTAAATCTCCATAATGACTTGGTCCACCAGCATATAAAAAGCGTAAAAAAGATGATTCTGTTCTATTTGGTATAAATTGTTCGTGACCTATAGGTAAAGCATTTGGTATTATTATACATTTAGAATTTATTGGTGCGACTTTTCTAAGTAATCTAGTGTTTGTTACAGTTAAAATATCTGCTTCAGACATAGATTTAATTATTAAGTCTCCTATTTTGGCTCTTTTCCATTCTTCATATAAATAATGTTCTTTCTCAAGCTCCCATGAATCATCAATATCAACCCACATTTTAAATCCATATTCTTTCTTCATTTTTAATACTTGACTTAAATCTCTATGTGGATGTCTATTAAATATAACCAAATCTACTTTAAAATCTACAGTCCTGCATTCTTCATCTTCAGGCTTAAAGTTAATTTCTTCTCCATTTTCTAAAGGTAGTAGTCTTAGTGGCATAAATACCCTATGATAGTCACAAGAAGTACCTTTTCGATATAAAACTAATATTTTCATTAATTTGAAATTTTTTATAAAATAAATTTGGTAGATTCAAATATTTTACATATCTTTGTATTATAATTGTGAAGTAACTGCGCCCTCACGCTATATATAAACTGATTGGTTTCTACCAGATGCAAATGTAAAGGTTTTAGTGAGGGCTAAAGCCTTTTTGCATTTATATCGGTTTATTAAATGGTTTCTTACCCGATTTATCTATAACTCGATAAAAATAAGAAAGTAAACAGTTTAGTTATCTAGGCTTCAATTTGACGGAGTTTTATGTTTAAAGTAAAACTTTAACTTGGTTGAAGTAGATATTCGGACAATTAATAAAATAATCCAGTCTAAGCTCTGTTTTTCGCAACATCTTAGGACCTCAAGCACGAAAGTGTATTAATTGATCCACCACTTGTACATAAACTATGTACTATATCTTGAAGATGGGATGTGGAAAGATAGCTGAATTGAGTTATGCATGAGTTATCTAGTTAATTGCATAACACTGGATCAATCAAGAATATATCACTTGAGGGATCTAAGCGAAGCTATGTTTAGTTCTTTAAGTTCTTATTTATTACTAATAATTAGCTGATCGTTAAACAGTCTAAATTCAGTTATGTAAAATAAACCTTGTTCACCAAGCTTATGATTTTTCGCTACTGGAGTATCATTTATATACAAAATAAGTACCTTTATAAAATTATTGTTATATTCCAAAAATATACCAATATAATGATTACTTTCAATTAAATCACCAGGCTCAAATTCGCGTTTTATTATATCTTGTTTTATTATTTTAGTTTTAATCATAAAGAATTCTCCAATTCTATTTTACCATTGAATAATGAGAAAGAGTCCTTACTAAAATTAGTAGAATAACTTCCAAATGGTGTAACAAAACTCCATACAACCGTACCACAAAAGCATTTAGTGTCATTTGCCACTCCAGTAGAAACTACAACTATAATATTTTATTAAGTGATATTAGTAAATTTCCAAGCTTAAAAATATCTTCTTTATCTTCATGATGTCTTGTTATTATCGATTTCATAATTATCTTTCAATTGTTATTGTAATAGTACCATAAAAAGGTTTTAAAGAACTTTTTGGAATACATTCATAGAATCTAGCATTCTTAAAAGGCATTACGTTGAATGTACTCTCATTTACTTTAGTTATTAAATATACTCCTCCTTCACTATCAACTGCATAATCTCCTTTAGATAAGATCTCATGATCTTGAATTTGTTCTTTTATTTCTACTCTTCTTGTCATATTAATGATTTTTTCTCTTTGTATAATTTCTCAAAATGTCTTTTTAAAGCGTTTACAGACTCTTTTTTAGTCACTTTAATAGAAAGATCATCCCAATCACTAGAAGTTAAATTTCGACCTCCTATTAATCCTCCATTGTTAGTTATGATCATTTTAGTGTGAAAATTGTGAACTATTTTTACATCCATTTGATATTTAGTAGCCATTTTCTCCATAAATCTTAAAAAAGCGTTGGATGAATCTTTAACACCAATAATTACTTTTATTTTACAATTTGGTGGCAGACTTTTAATTACTTCATAAAAGAATCTATTAGCTACTAATCTAAATGTACATATATAAAAGAATTTAGGTTTTAGACTAGCTAATACTAGAATTTCCTTTTCAAATTGAGTTTTATCTGTTATTAATTTCATTAATTAATATTATAAATTTATAATAGATACAAAAACTGTATTACCAGTCCTCTTATTTTTTACCTGATGTATATCTTTCCATCCATTAGTTTCTAAAAGCTGTCTCTGATATGTATTTTGCGATATATCAGTACACATTAGACTTGAATAACCAAGAAGTCTACCTATATCTTGTCTCATTGTATTTAGTGTAGTACCTACTCTCTTACCCCTAAATTTTTCAGCAACAAAAGCCTTACAAGAAACAAGTATCGCGCAACAGTGTGGTAGTTTATATAATTCAAATGATGCTACTAAACATTTGTCTAAAATAACTACATATTTACCTTCCGACCAATCATTCCATCTAGTATATCGTATTTTATTTCCAGTTTCATTACCTTCTTCATCTTTTTCTGGCTCAAAATATTCTATTTCTGCTATTTCTTTTGCGTTTTTCATCATAATATCAAACATACTTTCGTTGATATATGGTTGACTTACTGTATAAAATTTTAATTTGGTAGGATCTTTTTCTTTTATTAATCCACAAATTAGCTTTCTATATTTGTCTAGTAATTGTTCAGTTTTCATTTTAAATATTATTTGGTAAATTAAATATTTTTTATTATATTATATAAAACTAGTTTATGATTACAAATTCATGTGGAACTGGAGGCTGCTCCACACCATGGGATGTACTTCCAGCGTCAATTACTCGTGTTGTTATAAAGCAATAATTAAAATTTTTTTGCAATATACCACTAAGTCATGCAATTCACATTTGGTGGATTGCTTTTTTATTTGTAAATTATATTAACCGAAGGAAATGTCGGTCGATTAAAATCAGTAAAAGCTTACGTATTCAGCTATAAGAATACGTCCAACATAATGAGAACATCATATTATATCCAGGACGGCTTAATTGTAAAGAAAAACACAAATACAGATAAAGACGCTGCTGGACTTTTTAGTTTAACAAAATGGTTTAAGAAAATGTTAGATCGTTTTCACATAGCATTCAATGATGATTGTTGTGATGCTACAGTAGACCCTACAAATTCTCCAGTTAGATTTAATCAAACTACAGGACATATACAATACTATAATTATAGTAATAATACCTGGACAAACGCTACACTCTAATAGATGGCTTGTAACCCACAGAATATTAATCCGGATCCTTCATGTGTTAACCAAGTTCTTAGTTTAGATTGCGACACTGGTGACCTTTCTATTTCTAACGGTAACATTGTAAACCTAGCGTGTGCAGTGAGCCTTCTAGAAACAAAAACTCAGCTAGTTGCATTAAATTTAGTTGGAAGTTTTCTACAACTTATTTATCTTGGTGAAGATGGTATACAACAGTCAAAAACTGTTGATTTATCTCCTATTGTCCAACAGACATTAGGTCTTAACGTGATAGATAGTAATTCAATAGATCTTACTTTAGGTAGTAATGTGCTTAGAGCTGATTTAAAAGTTGATCCTTCTTCTACTTTACCAGTTAGCGCAAGCTCTGCTGGTGTTAAGTTTGGGTGTTGTCCTGAGACTCCAGTTACTTCCAATACAACCAATACTATACAGTTATTGACACTTGGAACTAACGGACATCTTTTGACAGCTAACTTAAAATATCAGGATTCTCCTAGCGTAGATTTAAGTGATAGCTCAAATGGATTACTTGCAACTGTTAAATATTCGACAGATCCAAATAATGCCATAATGGCAGGTAGTGATGGTGGATTATTTGTTGAACAAGCTTCAGCACAGCTTGCAACATTACCAAATAATGGATATGTTACAACAGGTCCAACTGGAACTCTTATAGTAGGAGCAGATTCTAAAACTTATAGAATACCAGATCCTCTACCTGAAACTCCTATAACAGGAATAGATAGTAATACAGTTAACTTGACAATAAGTGGACCAGGAAATCATACTGTGCAAGCTGATGTTAATTTAACAAATACTAATACAATACAGCTTTCTACGACCGGATCAGGTATTCAGGCTGATCTAAAAATAGATACTATTGCTCCAGGTAATGTAAATATTACAAGTGATAGTAATGGATTGCTTGCTAATATTAATTGTGATAGTTTAAAAAACATAATTACATCTCAAGCATCCGTACAAAACCCAGTAATTAAAGTATATGGTACTTTAAATAACAATGATTGTGGTTATGCAGACGTATCAATAAGTCAATATGGAATAAAAATCCCATCTTTTACTACTACACAAAGAATTTCTATACCATCTGCAGACTTATACAATTCTTTATTGGTTTTCGATTCAACAGTTGGTGCATATTTTTACTATGATGCTGTAAACTCAGCATGGGTTCAGATAAATGGAGCTTCAGGTGGTGGAGGAGGTGGTGGATTAACTTCTATAACAGCAGATAATGGATTAACTGCTACTAGTGCTAGTAATGTTCAATTAGGTGGCACACTTATTCAAGATACCATTATTGACAATGGATCGCATATTTTAAGTATAACTGGAGCAAGTCCTTTATCGTCAACCGTTGATATTAATGCTACAGGAGCAGCAAAAGTTTTAAACGTTACTTGTGATTCTACAAATACTGCAATTTATGGTAATGGAGTCGATGGAACAGCAATTACAGGAGAATGTTCAGGTGTTGGACATGGATTAGAAGGAATTTCACAAAATGGTAGTGGAGTTTTAGGTAATTCAGTAAATGGATTAGGAGGAGATTTTAGATCAGCTCCTGCTTCAACGACTGGAATAATACCTGTTATTCAAGTAGGAAGATTTTCACAAGGTACTCCTGCAAATGGAATAGGTGGCTCTATAGATATTTTTACTCAAACTACTGATTTAGGTGCTAGATTATCTAATCAAATAAGTTCTGAATGGACAGATGCAGTATTTGCAACAAGAAGTTCTAAACTTATATTAAGTGGTTTGGATAATGGAACTCAAAATAGTCTTTTAACATTTTTGGGTAATGGAGCATTACAGCTTAATAAATATGGAATAGGTTCTTTTACAGGAGTTGCAGCTAAATCACTAGCAGCAGATTCATCAGGTAATATAGTAGAAGCTAATACATTTGGTACTCATACTATTACTACGCCGACAACAGGTGGAACAGTTAATTTGGTTAATAATCAAATAAATATCATAAATCCCGCTGGAACACTTTCTACACTTACAGTTAATTTTCCATCTTCTCCTGCGAATAATGACTATGTTAAAATTAAATTTAAGCAAGCAGTCACGACAGTAACTTATGGAAATGGAACGGTTATAGGAGGTGTAGTTTCACCAGGAGCAGAGCAGGAGAGCACTTGGGTATATAATTCATCAGATACATCTTGGTATTAAAAAATTATGATATGGTAGATCATAAAAATGTAATTTTTTGCTTGCTTTCTAATTTTAATATAGTTATAGGACTTATAACTTTGAATAATTTAGCCATATTTATAGGTATACTATCCGGTCTTAGTGTAATAGGTTCCAATGTATTTGGAAATTATCTAAAGTGGAAAGAATATAAACGAAATAAAGAAGATGTCGACAGGACTACAAAATAATTGTTGTACACCACAGAAGCTATTAATAAATAATAGCTCAGGTTACTTATCTATATCTGATGGTAATAGTGTATATTTAGGTACTTTAATAAAGTCTCTAGGTATAAAAACTCCTGTCATTAATTTTAGTATAGATGGTTATATACTTACCTTAATATATACCGATGCAGCAGGTAACATACAAACTAAAGATATTGACTTATCAGCTATAGCACAAGGAGGTAGTTTTGTAGCAAACAATACTCCTAGTATAACATTAACTTATAGTAATGGAAACTTAAATGCTGATTCTAATATATCCCAAGCAAGTGGAAACTCTATAGTAATAAACCCAGACGGACTTTTTGTTCCAGTAGCTAATCAAACACCTTTGACTGCAGTAGATAGCTCTACTATAGATTTTTCTACAAGTGGTATAGCTAACACTACAATTACTGCATCTTTAAAGATATCAGCAAATCCTTCCAATAAAATACAGGTAGCATCCGATGGACTTTTAGTTCAGGATATGACCACTTATATTTTACCTGGTTCAGGTGTATCGACAACTGGTAGTGGTTCTGCTTCAGATCCTTTAATAATAAATGCTACTGGTACTCCACAAACACCACTTTCTGTAAATGATTCACCATCTTTACATTTGGTTAGTTCAGGAACTTTTGGAATGAACTTAACTGGTAATGTAAAAATATCTGCACAAGGATCTAACGCCTTAATACAAAATGCAGATGGTTTATATGTACCTCAAGCAAGCACAAATGGTTATACTGATGTACAAGCTAGGCATGCAATAAGTGCTACTGCGCCTATTTTATATAATAATACAACTGGCGTAATAAGTGAGTCTCAGGCAAGTTCAACTGCTAGTGGTTACCTTTCAAATGTTGACTTTAACACTTTTAATAGTAAAATAACAACTGGAGCAAACCTTGGAAGCAGTAATTCTTTACCTGTGTATGCTGGTCAAACAGGAACTACTTTAAATTATTATGGTTTAAGAGCAGGTACTAATTTTTCTATTGTACAAAATGGAAATGACCTTGTTTTGAATGCATCTGGTGGTGGATCTAGTACTAGTGCTGTATTTTCTTTAGATTTTATAGTCGGTGATGGTGGTGCATTAACTCCAACAGCTAATGCTTCTCAATTTAATCCTTCTGGAAATCCTTTAATTGGTAAAACAATACTTGGATTTTGGGTGGAAGGTATAAAAACAGCAGGAGTACCAAGATCAGGCGGGGAATTATATTATACTTTTAGTCAGGCAACTGGTTCTCTGACATTAACTAATGGAGTATTTTCTCAAGATACTTATTATTCAATACTTTACAAATAATGAAGAATCTATTTAAATTAACAATATTAATAATTATATCTTTCGTAATTCCTAAGATATCCTTTGGACAATTTATTCAATGGTTAGGTACTAAAGATAATGTTGTAGAAATAAGAAATATTCTTAGAGCAGATTCTGCTATCGAGTTTCCATTAACAGATACTTCTAAACATCCAACCCGTCCAGGTAGGTTAATTTCATTTAATGGATTGCCTTATTGGTATGATGGTGTTAGATGGAGTAGACTTAGAGGAGATACTTCTACTAATCCTAGTCAAGTAAATGCTGACTGGACAGCCACAAGTGGTGTTGCCTTTATTTTACATAAACCTGTTCTAGCAGCTGTTGCAATAAGTGGTTCTTATACTGATTTAAGTAACAAGCCAACCATACCAGCCGCTCAAGTTAATGTAGATTGGAATGCTAGTTCTGGTATAACTCAAGTATTGAATAGACCTAGAATGATAGATTCAATATGGAAAGATTTAGATTCCATAAGAATAAGAGTAAGAAATAATGATAATTCTTTTAGAACTTTTGCAATAAAAGATTCAGTTGGATCAACTGGAGGATCTGGCTCTGTTACTTTGGTTTCAGCTGGTAGTTTATCTCCTTTATTTGGTAGTTCAGTAAATAATCCAAATACAACTCCAGCAATATCTTTTACTCTTAGTAATGCTGGTGCACATAGCTTTTTTGGTAATAATACAGGATCTACTGGACCTCCTGCATATGTAACTTTAACCGTTGGTGATTTACCAAATTCTATACCTGTATCCAAAACTTTACTTACAACTACAGTTGGAACTGGTATAACACTTAGTGGAAATAATTTATCTTTAGATACTTTAAGTATACTTGCTAGTATATATGATGTCTCTCTTAAACAAGATAAATTAAATGGCACTGGATATTTAAAACAAAACGCTGGAACTACTTCTTATTTAACTCCAACCCAAGTTACAGCTGATCTTAATCTTTTTACTACGACATTACAAGGTTTAGTACCTGCTCCGGGTACATCTACAGGTAAAGTATTATCTGATAATGGAACTTGGATAGTAGCTCCAGGAGGTGGAGTAACTACTGCATCAAATGATGCCACTGGTACTGCTGTTGGTTCTAATTTACCTCTTACTCTTGCTACTGTAAATAGTAATGTCTTTGGTTCTAATACACTTTTAAAACATACAGTTAATGCTAAAGGTTTAATTACCTCAGCTGTGGTTGTTAATGCAAGTGATCTTACCGGTATATTAGGTTATGTACCATTTCAGCCTTCTGATACAGTAAGCAAGCTTGCTACAAAATATGATCTTACAAAATTAGATACTGTAAAAATAATTCCATCTCCACTAGCTGGAACTGCTCCCATTGCCATGTATGGTAGAAATGATACTCTTTTTGGAAAGAGGATTATAAATGGTATTCAAAATAATGATAGTTCTATAACTGTTGGTAATGTTATAGCCGCTAATAATCTTAATGATTTAGCTAATAAAAATAGTGCTTTAAATAATATCTTACCTTCTCAAAGCGGCAATGCAGGTAAAATACTTCAAACTGATGGCACAAATACTTCATGGGTTGTGCAAACTGGTGGTAGTGGAACTGTAAATTTGACTTATACAAATGGTTCTACGACTGGTACTATAACTCCTTCTGGAGGTGGTACAGCAGCTATAATACCTGCTGCTACGCATTCTATAGCTGGTTTAATAACAGCTGCCTCTCAATCTAGAATAGATAGTATAGTTAACATAGCAAATACAAAAGTAGGTGATACTATTGGATTTATGACTTTAACTCTCGATACTATATACTTAAAAGGTATAGATGTGACCAGCACTGCGGGTTCTATGGGAGTTACTAAAAATCATACACAACAAAAGTTGTCTTATAATGTAGATATAAATCCCTCTCATACTAATACTTTTACAGCACCTCAGAATTTTGGTCAACTGGTTGCAGCAGGTAATGTATTTTTCTCAGCAACCAATTATCAAGCATCAAATGGTAAACTGGATTATATAATTCAAGATACTACCACGGGTAAAATATTTAGAACTCCATATATACCCATAGATAGTACTGGAGCACAAAATGGATATGTTCTTACTTGGAACACTGCTACTGGTAAAGCTACATTTGTATCTCCCGGAGTAGGTGGTACTGTAACTAACTTTTCAGCTGGTACTCTTTCTCCATTATTTACAACTAATGTAGCAACATCAACCACAACTCCAGCCTTGACTTTTACATTAACTAATGCACCAGCTAATAGTGTATTTGGTAGTGTTGCAGGTGGAGCTCCTTCTTATTTTACTCCTAGTTTAACAAGTAGTTTATTTTCGAATCAAGGTACTACATCAACTTTACTTCATGGTAATGGTGCTGGTAATCTTACATTTGGTGCTGTTAATTTAGGATCAGATGTAACTAGTGTTCTACCAACTGCTAATGGTGGTGTATCTGCTGGTGGTACGATTGGTCAGGCTCTTATAAAAAATAGTAGTACTAATTATGATTATTCTTGGGCCAATACTATAAATTCTATAGTGGGTACAGTTAATCAAATTAATGTATCAACTACTGCTGGTGTTAGTACTCTTTCAACTCCTCAAAATATACATACTGGAGCAACTCCAACATTTGCAGCAATGACCCTTGCTTCTGGAGACTTAGCTCTTAATAGAACTGATCAAGCTTTAGCAAGCATAACCAGGCCGAATACTGTTG
>Ga0068856_100002304_pt1 | contig 19660 bp, 19 predicted proteins | sample KBSCornC62_FD_66595 | JGI IMG/M metagenome (GOLD analysis project Ga0068856, IMG submission 66595) | Corn rhizosphere microbial communities from Kellogg Biological Station, Michigan, USA - KBS Corn C6-2 | ecosystem: Host-associated > Plants > Roots > Rhizosphere > Soil ... | reverse complement strand
ATCAGCGCCCGCGAGGCGCGCACCGATCGCGCTAGCCGCGGCGAATTACGCGCGCCGCTCGCTGCGGCGGTCGAGAAGGCCCGCGACGACGAGCACGAACTCGCCGATGTCGAACGGCTTAGCGAGGTGCGCCTGGTAACCCGCGAGCATCGCCTTCTTGCGATCGTCGGGGCGCGCGAATGCGGTGAGCGCCAGCGCGGGCAGGCGTTGGTTGCGCGGCTCCCTGCCACGCAGCGTACGGATCAGGTTGTGGCCGTCGGTGCCGGGCATGCCGATGTCGCTGATGAGCAGGTCCGGCGTCGTCGTGCGCAGAACGGCGAGCGCCTCCTCGGCCGAGCCCGCCGTCGTGATCTTCGCGCCCTGGTTCTCGAGCACAGCGCGCACGAGCTCGCGCGCATCGACCTCGTCGTCGACGACGAGGATGCGCGCACCGTCGAGCTCCGGCATCGGCGGCGGCCGCTCGGCGGCGTCTTCGAAGTCCGCGTCGCGTCCATGGGCATGCGCGACGCGATTGGACTCGACGATCGCAAGCGGCAGGCGCACGATGAACGTAGACCCATGGCCTTCGCCGGCGCTTTTCGCACTGATCGACCCGCCGTGCAGCTCGACGAGCTGCTTCGAGATCGCGAGCCCGAGTCCGAGGCCGCCGTGCGAGCGTCCCGGCGTGCTGTCGCGCTGCGTGAAGCGGCCGAAAATGTGCGGCAGGAAGTCGGACGTTATGCCGATGCCGGTGTCGCTGACCGTGACCTCGACGTGCGAGTTCACGCGCTCGAGCAGCACCTGCACCTTGCCGCCCTTCGGCGTGAACTTGATCGCGTTGCTGAGCAGGTTCCAGACGATCTGCTGGAGCCGCCCGGCATCGCCGGAGACGATGCCGCGCCGCGCGTCGAGGATCGTTTCGAGCCGCACGTTCTTCGCGTCGGCCGCCGGCTGCGCCGATTCGATCGCCGCGCCGATGACGTCGGCCAGCGCGACCCGCTGCACGTCGAGGCGAAGCTGCCCCGCGAGGATGCGGGAGAGGTCGAGCAGGTCGTCGATCAACTGCACTTGCGCCTTCGCGTTGCGCTCGATGATCGCGAGCGCGCGCTGCACCTCCTCGGGTGCCGGGCTGCGTTGCGGCATCCGCAGGATCTGCGTCCAGCCGAGGATCGCGTTGAGCGGCGTGCGCAGCTCGTGCGACAGCGTCGCGAGAAACTCGTCCTTCATCTGCGCAACGCGCTGCGCTTCGATCCGCGCCGCGCGCTCCGCCTCCAGCATCTCGTCGCGCAGCACGCCGTATTCGGCGAGGTTTTCGGCGCGCTTTCTTTCCGAAAGATCACGCGTCAGCTTCGCGAAGCCGCGCAGATGCCCCGACTCGTCGCGCAGGGCCGTGATCGTCACGTGCGCCCAGAAGCGCGTGCCGTCCTTGCGCAGCCGCCAGCCCTCCTCCTGATACCGGCCCTCCGCGATCGCGACCTGCAGCTCGTGCTCGGGCCAGCCGCTCTCGACCGCGTCCTTCGGATAGAACGTCGAGAAATGCTTGCCGATGATCTCGTCGGCGCGGTAGCCCTTGATCCGCTCGGCGCCGGCGTTCCAGGTGACGACGCGGCCGTTCGCATCGAGCATGAAGATCGCGTAATCGGCGACGCCTTCGACGAGCAGACGAAAGCGCTCCTCGCTTTGCCGCAGCGATTCCTCGTGCTCGCGGCGGCCCGTGAGGTCGCGCGTGACCTTGCCGAAGCCGATCAGCTCGCCGTTCCTGTCGCGCAACGCGGTGATGACGACGCTCGCCCAGAAGAGCGAGCCATCCTTGCGCACGCGCCAACCTTCTTCCTCGAAGCGTCCTTCGCGTGCGGCGACGCGCAACTCGTATTGCGGATGCCCGCGCTCGGCGACCTCCGTCGGATAGAACTTCGAGAAATGCTGCCCGATGATCTCGTCGGCGGTATAGCCCTTGATCCGTTGCGCGCCCGCATTCCACGTGGCGATGCGGCCTTCGGGATCGAGCATGAAGATCGCGTAGTCGCTGATGCTCTCGACGAGCAGGCGGAAGCGTTGCTCGCGCTCGAGTCCGCTGGCGCGGACCGTCCGTCCGTTGTCGTCCAACGCGCAACCTTTACAAAATGGGCGCGACCGCCCACGCGCACGCTTGGCGAGGCGTGCGCCGAGCGGATATTGTCCCGATCGTCCCCGGGGGGCGTCTGTAGGAGAAAATCCTTACTCGCTACCCGTCGGCGACGGTGCCGACCGCGAGCGCTACTTCACGGACCGCCGGTCGACGACGCGCTTCGCCTTGCCGAGCGAGCGCTCGATCGCACCGGGCGAAAGCACGCGAACCGTGCAGCTCACGCCGATCAAGTCCTTGATTCGACGTGCAAGCCGCTCGCCGGCCGCGTCGGCGTCGCCGGCGCCCGCCGAGGCCTCGCGCTCGACGACGACCGTCATCTCGTCGAGTGCGCGCGGTCGCGTGATCTCGACCTGGTAATGCGGCGCGAGCGCCGGGTCGCGCAGGATCAGCTCCTCGATCTGCGTCGGAAAGACGTTGACGCCGCGGATGATCAGCATGTCGTCCGCGCGGCCGGTGATCTTCTCGATCCGGCGCATCGTTCGCGCCGTGCCGGGCAATAGGCGTGTCAGGTCGCGCGTCCGGTAGCGGATCACCGGCATCGCTTCCTTCGTGAGCGACGTGAGCACGAGCTCGCCCTTCTCGCCGTCGGGCAGCACGGCGCCGGTCTCCGGATCGACGGTCTCCGGATAGAAGTGATCTTCCCAGACGGTGAGCCCGTCCTTCGTCTCGATGCACTCCTGCGCGACGCCCGGACCGATCACTTCGGACAATCCGTAGATGTCGATCGCGTCGATGTCGAGCAGTTCCTCGATCGTCTCGCGCATCGTCGGCGTCCATGGCTCGGCGCCGAAGATGCCGATCCGAAGCGACGATGCGCGCGGGTCGAGCCGCTGTCGCTGCATCTCCTCGGCGATCGCGAGCATGTACGACGGTGTCACCATGATGATGTCGGGACGGAAATCGGCAATGAGCTGCACCTGCCGCTCCGTCTGGCCGCCCGACATCGGCACCACCGTGCAGCCGAGCTTCTCCGCGCCGTAGTGCGCGCCGAGACCGCCGGTGAAGAGCCCGTATCCATAGGCGACGTGCACGGTGTCGCCCGCGCGTCCGCCCGCCGCGTAGATGGACCGCGCCATCACGCCAGCCCATGTGTCGACGTCGTTTCGCGTATAGCCGACGACGGTCGGCTTGCCGGTCGTCCCCGAAGACGCATGGATGCGTGCGACATTCGTGCGCGGCACCGCGAACATGCCGAACGGATAGTTGTCGCGGAGGTCCGCCTTCGTCGTGAACGGGAAGCGTGCGAGATCGTCGAGGCTCGCGACGTCGTCGGGATGCACGCCGGCGGCGTCGAATGCGCCGCGGTAGTGCGGAACGTTCGCGTAGGCATGGCGAAGCGACCAGCGCAAGCGCGAAAGCTGCAGCGCGCGCAGCTCGTCCATGCTCGCCGTCTCGATCGGATCCAGGCCGCGTTCGCGCGCAGTGCCGTTGGCCATGGGTCCCGTTCGCGTCGATCAGCCGGCGTCGACGACGCTGCCGTCGATCCGGTAGCTCTTGCCGCGGAAGAGCGCGATCGTCGTCCCGTGCTGGTTCGTGACCTCGATGTCGTAGACGCCTGTACGGCCGGTGCGGCTGCGCTCGACGCCGACGGCACGCAGGACGTCGCCCGTGCGCGCCGGCGCGAGATATTCGATCGCGCAGCCTTGCGCGACGGTGTTCCGGTTGTGGCTGTTGCAGGCGAACGCGAACGCGCTGTCGGCGAGCAGGAAGATGAAGCCGCCGTGACAGATCGCGTGTCCATTCACCATGTCGCCGCGCACCGTCATCGTCATCGCGGCTCGGCCGGGCGCCACGCTCTCGATCCGCATGCCGAGCGAGCGCGACGCGTGGTCGCTGTCGAACATGCTCGCCGCGACGCGCTCGGCGAGCGCCTGCGCACCGCCATCCGCGGCATGCGCATGAACGCGATCGTCGGATGTCTTCATGCCGCCGCGAGCGGCTGCCCGGCGGCGTAGCGCCGCGCGATCAGCGGCGACAGCCGATAGCGATCCTCGCCGTAATGCGCCGCGAGATGCACGAGCACGTTGCGAACGCGGGCGACGCCGATCTCGTCGGCCCAGCGCAGCGGCCCGCGCGGATAGTTGACGCCCTTCTGCATCGCGATGTCGACATCGCCCGCCGATGCGACGCCCTGCGTCACGGCGTCGGCCGCTTCGTTCGCGAGCGCGGCCACGGTGCGCAGCACGACCATGCCGGCGACGTCGTCGAGCGGCGCGACGGCGATGCCGGCCGCCTGCAGCGCGCCGGCCACCATTTCGAATCGGCCGAGCGGACACGTGTCGGCGCGCGCGAGGCCGAGTCGATTGCAGCGCGCGTAGTCGAGGGCGAGGTCCATCAGCACGAGATTGCGCATGCCTGTCGCGGCCGCGCGCGCGATCGCCGTGCTGCCGTCCGACAACGCAAGCGTGGCGTCGCCGATCTCGATCGAGCCGTCGGGAAAGGCGTCGTGCGCCGGCGCGCGCTCGACGGCGATGCCGGCCTGATCGAAACGGCGCGCGAGCGCCGCGGCAACGCCGACCTCGCCGCGCACGACGAGTCGTTTCGGCGCGGGCTGCGCGGAAACGGATGCAGGCGCCGGCCGGGGCGCGCCCGCCGTGTAATCGTAGAAGCCGCGCCCGTTCTTGCGGCCGAAATGTCCGGCCGCGACGCGCTCCTCCTGCAGCACCGACGGCGCGTAGCGCGGATCGTGGTAGAACGCCTCCCAGACGCCGCGCGTCACCGCGAAGTTGACGTCGTTGCCGATCAGGTCCATCAGCTCGAACGGTCCCATCCGGAAACCGCCCGCGTCGCGCATCAAGGCGTCGAGCGTCGGCACGTCGGCCGCGCGCTCGGCGAGGAGCCGCAGCGCCTCGCCGTAGAACGGCCGCGCGCATCGGTTGACGATGAAACCAGGCGTCGACGTCACGCGCACTGCCTGCTTGCCCCACGCGGACGCGGTCGCGGCGACCGTATCGGCGAGCGCTTCGTCGGTCGCGAGGCCGCTCACGACCTCGACGAGCTGCATCAGCGGCACCGGGTTGAAGAAATGCATGCCGACGACGCGTCCCGGGAATCGCAAGCCCGCAGCAAGCGCGGTGATCGACAGCGACGACGTGTTCGACGCAAGAATCGTCGATGCCGGCACCACTTTTTCGAGCTCGCGCAGCAGCGTGCGCTTTTCGCCCAGGTCCTCGACGATCGCCTCGACGACGAGCTGGGCGCTAACGCAATCGCCGAGCGCGTGCACCGGTGCGATGCGCGCGACGGCGGACTCGGCGCTGCCGGCATCGAGCTTGCCTTTCGCGACGAGACCCTTGAGCGTTTCGCCGATGCTCGCGCGCATCTTCTCGGCTGCGCCGAGACGCGTATCGAACAGGCGCACGCGATGCCCGGCCTGCGCGGCGACCTGCGCGATGCCGCCGCCCATCGTCCCGGCGCCGACGACGGCAACCGTCGCGTCGCGCGGAATCGCGAGCGCAGGCACGGCCATCAGTCCCGAAGGGCCACCCCGAGCGTGGAGGGATCTTCCATCAGCGGCCGGTGAAGCTCGGCGCCCGCTTGGCGAGGAAGGCGGCGACGCCCTCGCGATAATCGGCGCTCTGGCCGAGCGCGCGCTGCGCGTCGCGCTCGAGCGTCAGTTGCTGCTCGAGCGTGTTGGCCGCGGATGCATGCAGCGCTCGCTTGATCTCGGCGAGCCCGCGCGTGGGTGCCTGCGCGAGCTGCGCGAGCAGCGCGTCGACGCTCGCGGCGAACGCGTCGTCGTCGACGCACCTCCAGATGAGTCCCCACGCTTCGGCCTGCTCGGCCGTGAGCTTGTCGCCAAGGAGCGCGAGACCCATCGCGCGTGCGCTGCCGACGAGGCGCGGCAGGAAATACGTGCCGCCGGCGTCGGGTATGAGGCCGATGCGGCAGAACGCCTGGATGAAGCTTGCGGAGCGCGTCGCGATCACCAGATCGCACGCGAGCGCGATGTTCGCACCTGCGCCGGCGGCGACGCCGTTCACCGCGCAGACGACGGGCAGCGGAAGGTCGCGCAGCGCCGTCACCAGGGGACGGTAGTTGTTGTCGATCGACGCGCCGAGGTCGACGGGCGTCTCGCCCGGCGCAACGGCGCGATCGGCGAGGTCCTGTCCGGCGCAGAAGCCGCGTCCCGCGCCGGTCAGGAGCAGCACGCGCGCGCTCCCGTCGCCCGCGACGCGCCGCAGCGCATCGCGCAACTCCTCGTGCATCTGCGTCGTGAAGCTGTTCAGCCGGTCGGGCCGGTCGAGCGTGACGCGCGCGACCCCGTCCGCCGATTCGAAGCGAATCTGCTCATATCCGTTCATACGTGTGCCCGGTGCTGCACGACGCGGAAGCGGTTCGCCACGTACGCGGCGTCGGTAAGCGCCGCATTGGCTGCCGGGTTCGCGCCCGTGCCGTGGAAATCGGAAAACGCCGCGGACTGGTTCACGAAAATGCCGCGGGTCAGGTTGATCGACAGCGAAACGCCGACGTCCTCCGCGACGTCGACCGCGCGGTGGATCACGGCGTCGTCGGTCGAATAGACCGACATCGTCAACGCGCCGTGCCCGACGACGGCGTCGCGGGCGATCGCAAGGCTGTCGTCCGTGCTTTCGGTGGCGATGACGAACGCGATCGGGCCGAACCACTCGTTGAGATACGTTGCCCGATCGGCCTTCGTCAGCTTGACGATGAGCGGCGTGCGGACCACCGCGTCGGGAAACTGCGGGTGCGATATGGAGCGCGTGTCGAGCGCGATCGGGCCGAGCGCGCGTGCCGCTTCGAGCCGCCGCAACACGCCGTCGTTGACGACAGCGCCGAGCACTTCGACCGCGCGCGCGTCGTCCGCCAGCAGCTTGTCGACGCCCTGCGCGATCGCCGCCGCGACGTCGTCGAACGAGCGGTGACCGTCGGCGGTCTCGATCCCGCCTTTCGGAACGTAGATGTTCTGCGGTGCGGTGCACATCTGCCCCGCATAGAGCGACAGCGAGAACGCGAGGTTCCGCACGAGGCCCGCGAAGTCGGACGTCGAGTCGACGATGACCTGGTTCACGCCCGCCTTCTCGGTGTAGACCTGCGCCTGTCGCGCATGCTCCTCGAGCCAGCGACCGTTCGCGGTGCTGCCCGTGAAGTCGACGATCTTGATCTCGGGACGCAGCGCAAGTGTCTGCGCGACGTTGTCGCCCGGCTCGTGCGCGACGAGCGTGACGACGTTCGGATCGAAGCCGCCTTCGCGCAGCACGTCGCGCGCGATGCGCACGGTGATCGCGAGCGGCAGGATCGCGTTCGGATGCGGCTTCACGACGACGGCGTTGCCGGTGGCGAGGCTCGCGAACAGCGCCGGGTAGCCGTTCCACGTCGGAAACGTGCTGCAGCCGATGACGAGCGCGACGCCGCGCGGCACGATGCGGAACCGCTTTTCCATCCGGACCGGGTCGCCCTTCGGCTGCGGCTTCTCCCACGTCGCCTCGGCGGGCACGCGGCGCATCTCGTCCCACGCATACGCGACCGCCTCGAGACCGCGATCCTGCGCGTGCGGACCGCCGGCCTGGAACGCCATGACGAACGCCTGTCCGGTCGTGTGCATCACGGCGTTCGCGATCTCGAAGCTCGCCTTGTTGATGCGCTCGAGGATTTCGAGGCTGACGCCCACCCATGCGTCGGGTCCCGCCTTGCGCCAGGTCGTCTGCGCCGCCTCGACCGCGGCCATCAGGCCGTCCACGTCGACTTTCGGATACGTGATGCCGAAGCGAACGCCGTATGGCGAACGCTCGGTGCCGACCTGGCCGATCGTCGCCGGCTGCGTCAACGCAAACCGCTGGTTCGCGAGCTTGTCGAACGCGGCCTTGCCGGCCTCGGGGGCGCCTTCGCCGTAGACCTTCGGGCTCGGCGATTCGGGGAACGGCGTCCAGTAGCCGCGACGGGCAATCGCTTCGACCGCACGCTCGAGCGTTGCGCGATGCTTCTCGAAAAACGGATGCGCCACGAGACGTTTCTCTCTCGCTTCTGCGATGCGTTTACTCTAGCACGCTGCGTGCGCAAATAGTCGGCGGCAAGCGCACCATTAACCGGTACCTGTCTGGTCGAAGTCGACGGTGACCTTGTCCGTCACCGGGTAGCTCTGGCACGCGAGCACGAACCCGCGCGCGACTTCGTAATCCTCGAGCGCGAAGTTCACGTCCATGTCGACTTCGCCGTCGACGAGCCGGCAGCGGCACGTCGAGCACACGCCGCCCTTGCACGAGTATGGCAATTCGATGCCGTTGCGCGCGGCGCCGTCGATGATGTTCTCGTGTCCTTTCTCGAGCAGGAACGATCGCTTCGCGCCGTCGATGATCGCCGTCACCTCGCATTCGCTCTGCGCGGCCACCGGCAGCGGACGCGGCACGTGCGTGTGCTTCGGGATGCTCGCCGCGAAGCGCTCGATGCGGATGCGCTCCTCGGCGAGCCCGTGCGCGGCGAGCGACGCGCGCACCGCGTCCATCATCCCCTCGGGCCCGCAGACGAACGCGTGGTCGACGTCGTCGATCGGCACCCATCGCTCGAACAGCGCGTCGGCCTTCGCACGGTCGATCCGGCCGTGGAGAAGCTCGATGTCCTGCGGCTCGCGCGAGAGCACGTGAACGAGGTTGAAGCGTGCGAGATGCCGGTCCTTCAGCGCAGCAAGTTCGTCGCGGAACATGACGCTCGCCGACGAGCGGTTGCCGTAGATCAGCGTGAAGCGCGACTGCGGCTCGGTCGCGAGCGAGGTCGCGATGATCGACAAAAGCGGCGTGATGCCGCTGCCGGCGGCGACGCCGAGGTAATGACGGCGCGCACGCGGATCGTGGGCGACGCCGAAATGGCCCATCGGCGGCGTCGCATCGACGTGAAGTCCGGCGCAGAGCGCCTCGTTCGCCCAGCACGAAAAGCGCCCGGCCGGTGCCTTCTTGACGGCGATCCGCAGCGGCTCGCCAACGGCTGCGCAGATCGAATACGAACGCCGCACGCGCTCGCCGCCGATCTCGGCGCGAATGGTGAGGTGCTGGCCGGCAGCGAAGCGGAACTGTTCGCGCAGCGCCTGCGGAACGTCGAACGTGACGGCGATCGCATCGCGGGTTTCGCGATCGACGCGGGCAATCGGCAACGGGTGGAACCTGCTCACCGCGAAGCGTCAGTGCGCCTTGAAGTAGTCGAACGGCTCGCGACAATCGCGACAACGGTACTGCGCCTTGCACGCGGTCGAGCCGAAGCGCGCGAGCTCTTCCGTCGCGAGCGATCCGCAATGCGGACAGCGGATCGCCTCGCGGAGCGCGACCGTTGACGCCGCAGTGCGCGCTTCACCGGGTGGGGCAATCCCCGCTGCCGCAAGCTTGCGGCGTCCTTCGGGCGCGATCCAGTCGGTGCTCCACGCAGGGGCGAGCGCGGTCTCGATCCGCACCGCGCGATCGGTCGCGTTCGAAACGGCCGCGCGGACCTCGGCTTCGATGACGCGTGTCGCCGGACATCCCGAGTACGTCGGCGTCAGCGTCACGACGCATTCATCGCGACCGCAGGCGACGTCGCGGACGATGCCGAGCTCGACGATGGAGACGACGGGGATTTCCGGGTCGAGCACCTCCCCGAGGGCGGTCCACGCCGCGGCGGCCAAAGCGTCGGCAGCAGCGCTGCGATCGTCGTGCGCCATTTGCGCCCTGCACTCCTTCACCAGCGTGCGTCGGGGTGCGTGCGCGGCAGCACCTGCATCTCGGCAAGCAGGCGCGACAGATGCTCGGTGTGCACGCCTTGCCTGCCGCCGCGTCCATTCGCGGCCTGCATCCACGAATCGGCAGGTTCGACGAGCGTCGCTTCGGCGAGCACCTGGCGGACCGCGACGAGCCAGGGCGCACGGAGGGACTCGCCGTCTGCGGCCACGCCGGCTTCGATCAGTGCGCGCTCGCCCGCGTCGACGACGAACATCTCGCCGGTGTACGTCCACAGCGCGTCGATCGCGGCCTGCATCCGCGCATGCGACACGTCGGTGCCGTCGCCGAGGCGCACGACCCAGCGCGACGAACGCTCGACGTGGTAGCGCACTTCGGTCTGCGCCTTGGCGGCGATGCCCGCGATCCGCGTGTCGCGGCTCGTCGCAAGCTCGGCGAGCAGCAGCACGTGCCATTGGTCGAACAGGTACTGGCGTGCGAGCGTGTCCGCGTAGTTGCCGTTCGGCTGCTCGACGAGGAGCAGGTTGTAAAACTCGTGGCTTTCGCGGAAGTACGCAAAGCGGTCCTCGCTGCGCCCGTCGATCTCGCTTGCATACGCGAACCAAAGGCGCGCCTGGCCGAGCAGGTCGAGGCCCACGTTCGCCGACGCGATGTCCTCCTCGAGCACCGGCCCCTTGCCGACCCATTCGCCGAGGCGCTGCGCGAGGATCAGGTCGTTGTCGGCGAGGTGCAGGACGTACGGCAGGAGCGCCGAGTCAGAGATGCTTGACCTCCTCGGGCATCGGAAAAAACGTCGGATGGCGATAGACCTTGTCGTTCGACGGCTCGAACAGCGGTCCGCGCTCGCCCGGCGACGATGCGTGGATGTCGCCCGAGCGCGCGACCCAGATCGACACGCCTTCGTTGCGCCGCGTATAGACGTCGCGTGCGTTGCGGATCGCCATTCCGGCATCGGCCGCGTGCACGCTGCCGACGTGCTTGTGCGCGAGCCCGTGCTGCGAGCGGATGAACACTTCCCACAACGGCCATTCGGCAGTCATCGCTGCATCTCCTGCGTCATGCGGCCTGCGGCTCGCGCGCGGCGCCCTTGCGTGCATGTGCGAGCGCAGCCTCGCGGACCCACGCGCCGTCTTCCCAGGCCTTGATCCGCGTCCCGATGCGCTCGCGATTGCACGGCCCGTGTCCCTTCAGCACCTCGTGGAACTCGTTCCAGTCGATCTCGCCGAAATCGTAGTGCCCGCGCGTCGCGTTCCACACGAGCTTGTCGTCCGGAATGCGCAAGCCGAGGTACTCGGCCTGCGGCACCGTCTGGTCGACGAAGCGCTGGCGCAGCTCGTCGTTCGAGAGCAGCTTGATCTTCCAGCGCGCCGACTGCGCGCTGTGAACGCTCTGTGCGTCCGGCGGGCCGAACATCATCAGCGATGGCCACCACCAGCGCTCGAGCGCGCCCTGCGCCATCGCCTTCTGCTCAGGCGTGCCGCGGCACAGCGTCATCATGATGTCGAAACCCTGCCGCTGGTGAAACGACTCCTCCTTGCAGATGCGGATCATCGCGCGGGCGTACGGTCCGTAGCTGCAGCGGCAGAGCGGGATCTGGTTCATGATCGCCGCGCCGTCGACGAGCCAGCCGATCGTGCCGATGTCGGCCCACGCGAGCGCCGGATAGTTGAAGATCGACGAGTACCGGACCTTGCCGGCGTGCAGGTCCTCGATCATCCGGTCGCGCGAAATCCCCAGCGTCTCCGCGGCGCAGTAGAGGTAGAGCCCGTGCCCGGCCTCGTCCTGCACCTTCGCCATCAGAATCGCCTTCCGCTGAAGCGACGGCGCCCGCGTGATCCAGTTGCCTTCCGGAAGCATGCCGACGATTTCCGAATGCGCATGCTGCTGGATCTGGCGGATCAGCGTGCGCCGGTACGCCTCCGGCATGTCGTCCTTCGGCTCGATCTTGACGTCCGCATCGATGCGCGCCTGGAACGCCCGTTCCTCCGGCGACATCTCGGACACGTCCTGCACGCGGGCGACGCCCGTTTCGACCATCTGTGCGTACATCGGTCGCCTTTCCTCGCGCCTCCCGGCGTGCGATCGCGACGTCCATAATAGCGCGCGAACCCGGTAACTTTGGTCGAGCAGAAATTACCAGGGCTCCCTGGCGGTGCGTGCGCATCGACCGGCCGTCACTCGGGGAAACGCGAGCCTGCGCATGGCATGGCGACTGCTATAGATGAGGATTGCCCCAAGCGAGCGGCCGGTCCGCGCGAGCGGTCGGCGTTGAGAATCTCCGGGAGACCACGATGACGCGAGCACACCACGGCGAACCATCGAAGGAACACAGCCGCCAGGAACAGACGATCGACGAAATGGTCGACGAAACGTTTCCGGCAAGCGACGCGACGCAACTTCCCGGGCGCGCCGCCGGCGCACCGGAGCCGGGCGCTCAACGGCCCGATCCGAAGCGCGAATTCCGGCGGCAGCAGCCCGGCACCATCGGCAACCAGGGCGTGCCGCCTTCGACGCGGATGAAGGAGGAGCGCGTCGCGCTCGGCGGCGACGCCGTCGCCACGTTTCGCTTCGACGATGCGCGGCGGCTGTCGCTGCGCTTCAGCGAGGAAGGGATGATGCTCGACGCGGCCGCGCTCGACCACCTGATCGAGGCGCTTTCGAGAAAGCGCGCCCAGATGGGTGACTAGAACCTGGGTTCTAGCGTCCCACCATCGCGAGCACGTCGGCCTTCAGGAATCGCTCGACGACGAGCATGAACGCAATCGACGGCACGAGCAAAAGGAGCGCCGTGATCGACGCGATCTGGTAATTGCCGCCCATGCTCGCATTGAACATGAGGAGCGGCAGCGTCGTCACGTCGGGGACGCCGACGAAATAAGTGCCGGTGAACTCGTCGACCGACTCGAGAAACACGAAGATCGCGCTGGCCATCAGCCCTGGTGCGGCGAGCGGCAGCGTCACCGTGCGAAAGCATGTCCACGCCGAGGCGCCCATGTTGCGCGCCGCCTCTTCGAGCGACGCATCGACGGACGCGAACGCGGCCGACGCGATCCACACCGCGAGCACGAGGCCGTGCGACGCGTGGACGAGCACGACGCCGCTGATCGTTCCCGCGAGGCCGATCCGGTAGAACACCTGCGCGATGTTCACGTAGACCGGCAGGTTCGGCACCGCCTGCGGCAGCAGGAACGCGAGCAGGATCAAACCGCGCCACGGCAGCTTCAGCCGGCCGAGCGCGTAGCCCGCCGGAATCGCGACCGCGAGGCTCACGATCACCGTCAGCACCGCGATCCAGATGCTCGTGCCGAGCGATGCAAGCGCATTGCCGCGCGGCGCGAACACGCGCCGCCAGAACGTGAGGCCGTACTCGAGCGGCAGCTTGCTCGGGAAATACCATTTCTCGGCGAACGCCCACAGCACGAGGTTCAGAAGCGGCCCGAAGATCGCGAACGCGAGCAGCGCGAGGACGAGCGCGCGCAAGACGTTCTGCCCGTAACGGGCAGCAATGGCACCGCTTGTACCATCCACCCACGCTCGCGGCTTCGCCGTTTCGCTGCCCCCCGAGGGGGCGGAATTCGCGCTTCGACGCGCGTCTGCAGCGCTCATGCGTTCTCGACCTTGCGCACCGCGTGGCGCAGGTAGAACGCCGCGCCGAACGCCGCCAGCAGCAGCGACAGCAGGCAGAGCGCATTCGCGACGGCATAGTCGGCGAACGTGTTGATCCGGTACGCGACGTCGACGGTGATCATCGTCGGCGAGTTCGGATTGATCATCAGCGGCACCGACAGCACCGACAGCATCGCGACGAACGACAGAACGAGACCCACGAGCAGCGTTCCGCGCACCTGCGGCAACACGATGTCGATCAGGACCCGCCAGCGCGGCGCGCCCAGGTTGCGCGCGGCCTCGATGTGCTGGCGCTCGAGCGCCGCCATCGCGCCCGCGAGCAATAGCGTCACGAACGGCGCCTGCTTCCAGACGAACGCGATGACGATGCCGCGCCAGTCGAGCATCGACTGCGCCGAGATCGGCTCGATCAACCCCGTGCCGATCAGCACGTGGTTGAGCATCCCGTTCTTCGCGAGGAACGTGCGCATGATCTGGCCGGCGACGACGAACGGGATGAACAGCGGCCAGCGATAGAGCCAGCGCAGGACCGCGACCGCGCGCGGATGCTCGCCAAGCGTCAGGTAGCCGGCGATCGCGATCGCGACGATCGCGATCAGGACCGTCGAGAGCACGACGATCCCGATCGTGAAGATCAGGTCGCGCGTGTAAAGGTCGAGCGACTTCGCGAAGTGCGCGAGCGTGAAGGCGCCGTCGGCGTCGCGAAACGCGCCGACGGCGGACAGGACGAGCGGCGCCACGAAGAACACGCCGACGACGAGCAGCGCCGGCAGCACCAGCGCGAACGCGGCAAGGCGGCGATCACTGCGGATGTGATCCCCCCACGCTCGCCGCTCCGCGGCTGCGCTGCCCCCCGCGGGGGCGCAATCCGCTCCTCGGGGCGGCCCTTCGGACGGAATTTGGTCCCCCCACGCTCGCCGCTCCGCGGCTGCGCTGCCCCCCGCGGGGGCGGAATCCGCTCCTCGGGGCGGCCCTTCGGAGCGGATGAACGCCATCGCTTTTCCGCGTCGCCTACTTCAGCACGACCCGCTCGTAGCCTTCAACGATGTCGGTGAAGTATTGCGACAGCGGGAACGGCCGCCCCTTGCTCGCGAGGTCCGTCGGCGTGATGTCGGTGAAGAGCTTGTTCCACTCCGCCTTCGGCATCTTCGACTCCACGTACTGCGGGTCGATGCCCGGGTACCAGTTGAACTGCTTGACGATGCCGTCGGCCTGCACTTCCGGGCTCTCGGCGAAGTCGATGAACTTCTTCGCGAGGTCCGCGTGCTCGGCCTTCGCCGGAATCACGTAGTACATTGGCTGCCCAGGGAGGCCCGGCGCCGGCAGCTCGAGCTTGACCTTCGGATTCATCTTGCCGTCGGCCATCCACGTGTAGAACATGTCGACCCACACCGGGCCCATCGCGATCTCGCCGCGGTTCAGCATGTCGAGCGTGCCGGCGTTGCCGGGCGTCATCACGACGTACTGGTTGAACGTCTTGAGGCCCTCGAGCGACTTGTCGATCGTCGCCTTCATCTTCGGATCGTACGGCCCCTTCTCGAACGTGTTGCGCATGCCCGGGTCGCTCGCCTCGACCCAGCCCATCACGAAGCCGACGCCCGACATGCCGCCCTTGACGCCGTTGTAGCCGAACTGCTTCGGGTTCTTCTTCACCCACTCCTCGAGCTCCTTGAAGCTCTTCGGCGGCGTCTTGACGAGGTCGGGGTTGTACGCGAACGCGATCTGGCTGTGGAACATCGGCAGCACGTAGCCGTCGACGTTCGCGCCGAGCGCGTTCTTCGCCGTGTCGCGCGATACGAGCTTGCCCGCCTTGACCTGGTCGCGATACTTCATGAGCAGGTTGTTCTCGACCATCGTCGCCGCGCCGCGCTGATGGACGACGGCGACGTCGACGTCCCATTTCGCGGCACCCGCCTTCTGCTGCGCCTCGAGCTTTTCGTAGATCTTCTGCGAGCCGGAATCGCCGGGGCCCGTGCCGACCGCGCGCACCTTGACGCCCGGATTCATCTGCTCGAACTTCGGTCCGAGGTAATTGTTGACGTAGTCGACCATGTTCTGGTCGCCCGCGGAGACGACGTTCAGCGTCGTCTGGGCGGCGGCTCCGCCGATCGAAGCAAGCCCGAGCGCCGCGATGGATGCAAGACTGCGCACTTTCATGATCTCTCCCGAGTCGTTGACGGCCCGTTGCCGGCCTGTTCGCTGATCACGTCGATCGCCGCGCGTCCCCGATCAGCCTGGGGTGGTGGCGCGCGGAAAGAGCAATAGCGCGTCGCGCGGGACGACGACGGCGACCGAAGCGCCCTCGTCGATCCGCTCGCTCGCATGCGCCCAGACATCGGCGCCTTCGGTACGGACGCGATAGCGGTAGCCCTGCCCGACGTAGAGCGTCTGCACGATCTGGCCGTGCAGGCGCAAATCCGCGTCGTTCGCCACGGACGACGCGGCGTCGATCCGCGCGGCGTCGCTGCGGAAATGCGCGGTCATCGCCTCGCCGCCGCCGTTTCCGTTTGCGCCGCGCAGCCGTCCGTCGCCCTCGCGCGTCAGCTCGATCGCGTTGTCCGCGCCCATGAAGCCGGCGACGAACGCCGACGCGGGCCGGTGAAAGATTTCCTCGGGCGACCCGTACTGGACGACGCGTCCGGCGTCGAGCACGGCGATGCGATCCGCGAGCGTCAGCGCTTCCTCGCGGTCGTGCGTCACGTAAACGGCGGTGATGCCGATCCGCTTCTGCAACGCGCGAAGCTCGTGGCGCAATTCGATGCGCACCTTGTAATCGAGGTTCGACATCGGCTCGTCGAGCAGCAGCAGGGCGGGATCGACGGCGAGCGCGCGAGCGAGCGCGACGCGCTGCCGCTGGCCGCCCGACAACTGGGCAACCGAACGCGACGCGAATCCGTGCATCTGCATCAGCGCGAGCATCTCGTCGACGCGCTTCGCGATCGCATCGCGCCTCGCGCCGCGCATGCGCAAACCATAGCCGATGTTGGCGGCGACGCTCATGTGCGGCCACAGCGCATACGACTGGAACATCATCGCCGTGCCACGCTTTTCGGGCGGCAGCGCACCGATGTCGCGGCCCGCGACCCGGATGCGCCCCGACTGCGGCGTCACGAAGCCGGCGATCGACCGCAGAAGCGTCGTCTTGCCGCAACCCGAGCTGCCGAGCAATGCGACGAGTTCGCCGCGCGCGACGTCGAGCGAAACGTCGGACAGCACGCGCGTGCCGTCGTAGGCGACGCACACGCGGTCGATCGCGAGGTAAGGGTCAGGAATCAGAGGTCAGGAATCAGGGATCAGGGGAACGGCGAGCGCGCCGGTCGACTCCGGGGCGGGCGACATTGTGCCGCGATGCGGCTTCGATGGCGATGCTGCAACGCAAAAACGCGCAGGCACCGGCGGCGGCCTGCAGCGGCTCCTCGTCGTCGTCGTCGTCATCATCCCAGTCGTCGCCTTCGTCGTCGTCCGGGGGATCGCCGATCGGAAGCTCGTCCTCGTCGTCGTCGTCGTCGCCCGGACCCAAGCGCGAAGCATGTACGGCAACGTTCATTGCGGCGGAATGCGCAGCTTCTGTCCCGGATAGATACGGTCCGGCGAAGTCAGCATCGGCTTGTTCGCGTCGAAGATCTTCACGTACTTGTTCGGATCGCCGTAGAACTGCTTCGAGATCTTCGACAGGTTGTCGCCCGAGACGACGGTGTAGTACTGCGCCTCGGGCTGGCTTTGGTCGACGCTCATCATGTCCTTGACCGCCGCGACGCCGGCGACGTTGCCGCAACACAGCACGATCTTTTCCCGCGTCGCCTGGTCGGGCGCGACGCCGAAGACGCTGACCGTCGCGGTGGCGCCATCGTAGGTGACGGTCAGCCCGGTGGCGTCGAGATGCTGCGACTTGACGTATTCGAGAATCGCGTCGGCGGCCGCCGAATTGGCGGCCTGCGTCTTCGCGGCGTTCGACGGCTCCGCCGCCGCTTCCTTCGCCGCGGCCTGTGCCTGCCCGCGGCCGAACAGCTTCTCGCCCGCGTCCTTCACGAAATCAATGAGTCCCATTCGCGCCCTCGTCGATTGAATTCGCATTCGCGCGGTCCAAAAACTCGTCGGCAGCGCGTTCTCGCAGGATACACCGCTCGGGTTTCGCGTTTGCACGCCAACGCGCGACACGCGACGCAGGTAAATTTTTCAAGGAGGCACGATGAGCGATCAGATGCAGCAACGCCATGCACCCGGGCAGAACGAGCCGAAGCCGCCGTTTCCGAAGCAGCATCAGGAAGCGCCCGGTCTCGAATCGAAGTTGAGCCCGCGTCCGCGCTACGAGGCCGAAGCGTACCGCCCGGCAGGCAAGCTCGAGAACAAGGTCGCGCTCGTCACCGGCGGCGATTCCGGCATCGGCCGGGCGGTCGCGCTTTTGTATGCGCGCGAAGGCGCGAAAGTGGCGATCGCCTACCTGTCGGAGGAGCAGTCCGACGCCGACGAGACGCGCAAGGCGATCGAAGGCGTTGGCGGCGAATGCCTTTCGGTCGCCGGCGATCTGACCGACCCCGGTTTCTGCGACCAGCTGGTGGAAAAGGTCGTGCAACGCTTCGGCAAGCTCGACATCCTCGTGTCGAACGCCGCCCACCAGGCGCGCAAGAAAACGCTCGACGACGTGACCGACGAGGAGTTCGATCGGACGTTCAAGACGAACATCTACGCGTATTTTCGCCTCGCGCGGGCGGCGCTGCGGCACATGCAGCCGGGAAGCGCGATCATCGCGACGAGCTCGGAGACCGGCATTTTCGGCTCGAAGAACCTTCCCGACTACTCGGCGACGAAAGGCGCGATCAACGCGCTCACGAAGACGCTGGCGATGAACCTGCTCGACAGGCGGATTCGCGTCAACGCCGTGGCGCCGGGTCCGGTCTGGACGCCGCTCAATCCGTCGGACGCGGGCGCGTCGCCGGACAAGGTCGCGCACTTCGGCGAGGACAATCCGATGAAGCGGCCGGCGCAGCCCGAGGAGCTCGCGCCGGCTTACGTGTTCCTCGCATCGAACGCCGACTCGTCGTACATCACCGGCACCGTGCTGCAGGTGATGGGCGGCGAGACGACAGGCGGATGAAAGCGGGTTTTCGCGTCGAGCGGCTCGCGTCAATGGAGCTTGACGTGCGGCTCGGTCCGCCGCGTGATCATGCGCGCGGCGGTGTCGAGCGTGGTCTTCCAGAAGCCATGCAGTGCGAGCTCGTGCATCTTGTAGAGCGACAGGTACATCATCCGCGCGAACCAGCCTTCAAGCCAGATATTGCCGCGCGTGAGGCTTCCCATCAGGTTGCCGACCGTCGAGTGCTCGCCGAGCGACACGAGCGAGCCGAAATCGCGATAGCGCCACGGCAGCAGCGGCTTGCCGGCGAGGCGGCGACGGATCTGCTTCACCATGTGCGATGCCTGCTGATGCGCCGCCTGTGCGCGCGGCGGTACGACCGCTCCTGCTTTTCCAAGCCATGGGCACGCCGCGCAGTCGCCGATCGCGAACACGTCGTCGTCGCGCGTCGTTTGCAGCGTCGGCCGCACGACGAGCTGGTTGATCCGGTTCGTCTCGAGACCGTCGAGATCGCGCAGGAAGTCGGGTCCCTTGACGCCGGCGGCCCAGACGACGAGCTCGGCGGGAATGATTTCGCCGCTCGCGAGCCGCACCCCGTTTTGCAGCACCTCGGCGACCGGCGCCGACGTGCGCACCGCGATGCGCATCGACGCTAGCAGCCGCGCCGCCGCATCGGCGATGCGCTTCGGCAACGCCGGCAGCACGCGATCGGCCGCCTCGATCAGCACGAGCTGGATGTCCTTGTCGACGTCGATGCGGTCGAGTCCGTACGAGACGAGCGTGCGCGTCGTGTTGTGGAGCTCCGCGGCGAGCTCGACGCCGGTCGCACCGGCGCCGATGATCGCGACCTGCAATTGCGCGTGCCGCAGCGGCTCCGCTTGCGTCTGCGCGCGGATGTACGCGTTGACGAGGCGACGATGGAACCGCTCGGCCTCCGCCGGATCGTCGAGCGCGATCGCGAATTCGCGCGCGCCGGGCGTTCCGAAGTCGTTGGTCCGGCTGCCGATGGCGATCACCAGCGTGTCGTAGGGTACCGCCTGCTCGGGCGTCACCGTGTCGCCGTCCTCGTCGACGAACGGCGCCACGAGCACGCGGCGCTTCGCGCGATCGAGGCCGTTCATCCGGCCGATGCGATAGCGGAAGTGATGCCAGTGCGACTGTGCGAGGTAGTCGGTTTCGTAGACGCGCACG
>Ga0068856_100002302_pt1 | contig 19687 bp, 24 predicted proteins | sample KBSCornC62_FD_66595 | JGI IMG/M metagenome (GOLD analysis project Ga0068856, IMG submission 66595) | Corn rhizosphere microbial communities from Kellogg Biological Station, Michigan, USA - KBS Corn C6-2 | ecosystem: Host-associated > Plants > Roots > Rhizosphere > Soil ... | reverse complement strand
AAGCCGCGCTGCTATTTCCACAGCAGAAAAGTGAATAGGTCCTTGGAATGATTTGCCAATGATTGAGAAGCCGAGCTTTGCTTCTTCAACCCGAAGAGCATCTTGTTAGATCTAACTCGCGACCTGCACAATCCAGTGGCTCTTTCTCGGTAAGTGAGAATTTATTTCCGAGTCAACTTGTTTTCATGTCACTTCGTTAGAATCCACAACGCTGAGCTTCGCAGTTCAGCCCCCCTGTAATTCACTGCTAACAACAACCCTCGGTAACTAAGACCCCGGAGTAGCTATCCCGTCATTCGAAGGAGGAACGATGAACTTACACGCTTCTGCAGACACAACTCATCAGCGTCGCCTGTGGCTGGCGGCAATGCCATTGCTTATTCTGGCGACCGTCTCCATCCCTGCGCAAACAACTTCACCGACACCGCCGGGACAGTACATTACACCAACCGCTTTGCCTCTCGCTGTCCAGCAGTTACTGAACCCCGGGCTCGTCCATTATCCGAATTTCATCGCCGGTGAGGCAGTTAAAGAGGCGGTAAGTCCGGATGGCAAGACCTTGGCGATCTTAACCGCCGGGATGAACTCACTATACGACTCTAACGGCAGTGTCGACACTGGCGCGTCAACACAGTTTCTCTTTTTGTACGACATTTCAGGAGCAAATAAGGCCCACCCTGTCCTGAAACAAGTCATTCAGCAACCCAATGCACACGCTGGTCTGGTCTGGTCACCAAACGGCCAGGCCCTCTATGCGGCAGGGGGCTGCGATGATGCGGTGTATTCCTACAGTAACAACAGCAGTGCGTTTGCGTTAAGCGGCAAAATCGGCCTAGGTCACGCACCGAATGGCTGCGTTTCTAATGCTACCAATCGGACCGGCCTCGGACTCAGCGTGGAACCGAATGTGGCTGGACTTGCCATTTCACCTGACGGCAAGACACTTGTGGCCGCCAACAACTACAACGATTCAATCAGCGTCATTGACACGGCTAGACGGACTGTCCGGTACGAATATGATCTTCGGCCCTATTCGGCATCCGGCGCACCGGATGGCACCAAAGGCGGTACCTTCCCCTACGCCGTCGTTTTGAGGGGCACAACCGCCTACGTTGGCTCGGATCGCGATCGCGAAGTTGTGGTAGTCGATGTGGCGAGCCCGACCGCCGGTTCACTGGTCACTCGCATCCCACTCGATGGCAATCCGAACGGCATGACCCTGAGCACCGACGGATCCACGCTCTACGTTGCCCAGGACAATCAGGACCAAGTCGCAGTAATCAATACAGCGACAAATACCATTACCCACAAAATCGATACCCGCGGTCCCATTTATCTGAATCTCCCCGACAACACTACCGGAGCAGCCCCAACCGCGGTTGCCATTAACCCCATCAACAGAATGCTCTATGCCGTCAACGCCGGGTCGAACTCGATTGCGGTGATTGCTCTGGCTGGGCCGCATGCGTTCAAGACCGTTGGTCTTCTCCCCACCGCATATGATCCTACCGATGTAGCCTTCAGCGCTGATGGCAGCTGGATGTATATCATCAACGGGAAGAGCAACACCGGCCCAAACCCCGGCTATGGGTTCGGCAACTTTGCCTCCATCCAGTACATCACCCCACCCGGCGGTCCCTTCCAGGGTGGCAATGCCGCCGAGGCCGCGAGGCAGCGGGCAAACAACCAGTATCAATTTCAGCTGGAACACGCATCACTGGTCAGTGCTCGGGTTCCGGAGAGCGTCGATCTCCAGGATTTGACTTCACGAGTGGCGGCCAACAACGGCTATCGGCCAGAATCCGCCGAATACGATGCCGGGGTGATGAACTTCCTTCACTCGAAGATTAAGCACATCATTTACATCGTGAAGGAAAACCGAACCTTCGATCAGATCCTGGGGGATCTGGGGAATGGCTCGAACGGCCAAGCTTCGCTGACCTTGTTCGGCGAAGGCGTTACACCCAGCTTCCATCGGATGGCTCGAAACTTCGTCACGCTGGACAACTTCATGGATCCTGGCGACGGCTCCATGGACGGTTGGTCCTGGTCCATGCGAGGCCGCGTTACCAACAGCGAAACACTGACGCAGCAGATCAACTATGCTCGGGTCAACCGCGGCCTCTCCTATGAAGGCGAAGGTCAGAACCGCAACATTCCGAGTAACCTGAATTCGGTTGCTGCCCGAGACTTCTTCTTTGACCCGAGTGGCGCAACCACGCCCTATAGCAACTCCACCTCTGCGCTCAAGGGCGGCTCGGAAAACATACTGGCTGGCGACGGTGACCATGCGGCCACCGATGGCCCAACCGGCTATCAACAGGGATACATCTTTAATGCCGTGTTGAACGCAGGCGGAACGATTCGTAACTATGGCTGGATGGCCAACACTCCGGGTAGCGTCGGGACGATCGCTAACCCGATCTCCGATCCTTTCAGCGCCGGCGTGGTCCAGACCACGACCGCCAATCAACTTCTTTATGAGAACGGATTCTATGATCCGTACTTCCGCGCCTACGATCAGGTCTACCCGGATTATTGGCGCTTCAACGAATGGAACCGCGAGTTCCAACAATTCGTTGCCAACGATAATCTGCCGTCTCTAGAGATGATTCGCGGGCTGAGCCACGATCATACCGGCAGCTTCGGCTCTGCTTTGGGCGGCGTGAACACGCCTGAACTGCAACAGGCCGATAACGACTTCGCTGTTGGCCTGGTCGTTCAAGCGGTGGCAAACAGTCCCTACGCGAAGGATACCCTGATCATCGTCATCGAAGACGACTGCCAGGACGGAGCTGACCACGTCGATTCGCACCGCGCTACCACCTATTTCGTGGGGCCATACGTGAAGCAGCACGCCGTCTTGAGCACCCGCTACAGTCAACCCAACGTGCTTCGCACTATTGAGGACATCCTCGGTACCGAGCACATCAACCTAAACACCTATTACGCTCGGCCGATGGCGGATGTATTCGACGTCCATTCATCCGGTAAGTGGACCTATCATGCCGTTGCGTCTACGCTTCTCAAGTTGACTACGTTGGGACTGGACCCAGCTAAGGTCGAGTTCGCATCCGGTCCGGACTTAAAGCCAACTCACGACGCACAGTATTGGGCGGACAAGACCCGCGGCTTCGACTTCTCTGGGGAGGACCGTGTTCCCGCCGATCTCTACAACAAAATCCTTTGGGAGGGTCTCAAGGGAACGCCTGCCCCGGCGGCGAAAACCAGCTTCTCAAAACTGAACGCCGGCAAACCGACCGACGACGACGAGTAGACGATATACAGGTAACGGTGGGACCTTCCGGTCCCACCGTGATTAATCAATCGATCCATTAGAACCGAAACACCAGGCCGGCAGAAGGCTGCGCCGTGTGGGTCACTCTGTCAACCCTCAGGCTGGCCAGACCAAAGTCTGGCGTGTTGTACACCAACCCGCGATACTCGGCCCGTAAAGACAAATGTTTAACCAGACCATAATCGACGCCTCCGCCATAGGTGAAAACGCCAACCGCTTGGCGCTGCGCGCCCGCGACGGAGCCGAAGCTGTTGCCGGTAGGATCAAAAACCAGCGCGCCGCCCTCAGCGAGCAGGTATGGGCTGAATCTCCACTTCGCCGATGTCGGCAGACTCACCACGAACCCGCCGGTGGCTTGATGAATGTTGGCTTGCACTCTTGACAGCCCCGCAGATCCAAAATACTCCTGCGTGTTGCGGCCATAGCCATACACGGATTCGGCTGCCAGCCAGCGATTGAGGTGATAGCGGTAGCCAACCATAAAACCGCCGGTCTGAGTGCCGCGTTGAGTCGTCCCCTGTCCGGTTGAGTCTTTGGTGAAGAAACCCGTGCCTTGCAGGCTGATTTCGGAACGGACTTCTTGAGCGGCAGCATCAAGCGACAGCAGCGAAGCCACCATAGCAATGATCAATGCAATCTGGCGCATGTTACTTACTCCTCGCGATTCAAATTCGAGCCGTGCTTCTAAGGGGCTCACGAATCGAGAAGGCATGTACCTCGCCAAATCCAATTCGAGCTTCGTTGTTGGACCGAACTGCTTGCGGGAGAATGCGTTGAAAGATCTCGGCGAGCGAGTTGTGCGGCCGGTTTGTCGATCGGTTCGACATTGCCTTCGACAACTGTCGAAGCCTGCGACATTTTTATGGCACCCTTCGGGTGGTTTCTAACATCTGATCAGGAAGTAGTAGTCCATCGGCGGCTTTTTTCACATCGGTTGGCAATTGTCAGTTTGTGTGTTCAGACTTTATGAATGCATCCCTAGCCATTGGGGTGGAAGTTCCGATCGAGCGTTACGCAGCGCTGATTCGCGCGGCGAATACGATCGCCAACTGCAGCGACTGCGATACCGCAGCCGACGTACTTCTCAATGAGCTCCGCAAAATCATCGCCTTCGACTATCTCCAGTTGGTGGTTTTCGAAAATGGGACCGGGGAAGTTGGTTGGCGGCTCCTCTATGCCGACGGCGAAACGAAAAAAGTCTCGCTTGCTGATGACGTTCATAAAGGCACAACCATCGAGTGGGTGGCGGACTCTCAGCGATCGCTGCTGACGCACGACTGGGCAGAGGAACCTCGATTCTCAAAGCACCGCAGCTTTCTCCGAGAACTCCGCGTCAAATCGACATGCACCTTACCTCTAATCAGAAAAGGTCGTCCCCTAGGCGTGCTGGAGGTGGGAAGCGCAAACTCGCAAGCATACTCCGAAGAAGAATTTCGGTTTCTTGACCTCGTTGCCGATCAGCTGGCTCTCGCTATCGACGCTGCCGTCAGCTCCTATTTATCTCAGCAGGCAGAGGAGCGCCTGAGGGTGATCCTTGAGCTGACGAACCAGGTTGTCTCAAACTTGAACTTTCAGGAGCTCTTGCACGCCATCTCCTCGAGCGTTCGACAGGTTATGCTCAGCGATGCGGCTGCCATCATGTTGCCCGACCCTGATGGCAAGCAATTGCGCGTGCACGCTCTTGATTTCCCGAATAGTCGGGGATACTTCAAAGAATCGACCACCATTCCGATTGACGCCTCGATGCCGGGCGAGACGTTTAGAACTGGTACGCCGCTGACCATTAATGTGCTCGATCCCGCTACCCTGCCGCCTGAGATGTATGCCAAGGCATCGGGCGAAGGAATGAATTCCTTTTGCGATGTTCCACTCGTGAGCCACGGTCGAACCCTGGGAGTACTGGCTGTGGCGCGGCGCCAGGAGAACAGTTTCGATGCCAGCGAGGTTGCGTTTCTCTCACAGGTAGCCAAGCAGGTCGCCATTGCAATTGAGAACGCGCAGGCTTACGGCGAAATCGCCGATCTGCGAGACCGGCTGGCGCAGGAGAAGTTGTATCTGGAAGATGAAATCCGAGGGGAACTGGATTTTGAGGGGATCGTCGGCCAGAGCTCAGGTTTGCGCCACGTTTTGAGCCTGGTAGAGACCGTAGCTCCCAGCGACTCGACAGTCTTGCTACTCGGCGAGACCGGAACCGGGAAGGAGCTGATTGCCCGCGCCATCCATGATCGCAGCCGACGCAAGGACCGGACCCTGGTGAAGCTCAATTGCGCAGCCATTCCAACGGGCTTGCTCGAAAGCGAGCTGTTTGGCCACGAACGCGGGGCATTTACGGGAGCAATTTCTCAAAAGATTGGTCGCTTGGAACTGGCCGACAAAGGCACGCTGTTTCTGGACGAGGTCGGAGACATTCCTATTGAGATTCAGCCGAAACTGCTGAGAGCCCTGCAGGAACGGGAATTTGAACGCCTAGGCAGTTCTCAGACGAAGAGGGTTGACCTGCGACTGGTGGCTGCAACCAATCGCGACCTGGAGAAAATGGTCGAAGATCGCGAGTTTCGCAGTGATCTTTTTTACCGACTGAACGTTTTCCCCATCCGCATACCTCCCCTGCGGGAGCGGCCGGAAGACATTCCTTTGTTAGTTCGATACTTCACCCAGAAGTATGGACGTCGTATGGAGAAGCGGATTGAATCCATTCCGGCTGCAGCGATGAAGAAGCTTTGCAGCTGGCATTGGCCGGGCAACATTCGGGAGCTTGAGAATTTCATCGAACGCTCGGTCATACTGACGCAGCGCAATGCGCTCCAGGTTCCGATCGGTGAGTTGACTCAGAATGGCAGGGCCGCTCCCCCACCTGGCACGCGGGAAGCCAATGAGCGTGATCAAATCCTCCAAACGTTGAAGCAAACCAACGGGCGGGTTGCGGGTTCTGAAGGAGCCGCGGCACGTCTGGGTCTGAAGCGCACCACTTTGATCTCGCGTATGAAGAAGCTTGGTATCGATCCCCGCAGATTGTCCTGAGGATCGCAGCCAAGTGGCAAGCCTACCGATGGGTTCCTTCCTAGAAGTGTCATGCCATCGACAAGTGTCGAACTTGGTTTCGACACTTTTCGACATTTCCCGACTCTCTCTTGCCTGGCGTCCAATAAAGTCAAGCGCTTAGCCGCCGCTAGGCAAGCACTCGAAATGGCAGCTGTTTTGCGATGTGAGTCCCCGGGGCTGGCGCAATGTTCAAAATCTCAATCACTGACACCCCCTGCGAGCGGAGGCTGCTGGTAGAAGGGAAACTGATCCCGCCGTGGACTGCCGAGCTGCAGCGAGTCTGGCAAGATGCCAGTCACGAGCTAGACGGACGAAGGCTGGCAATTGATCTGTCGGACGTGACCATCATTAGCCCAGAAGGCGAGGATGCGCTCCTCGATTTGATGAAAGCGGGTGCCAAGTTTACCTGCGGCGGGGTACTCACCAAAGATGTTCTGAAGCGACTCGCGCGCAAAAGCCAAAGTAAGTTTCGCGACATATTGCTGACGATTTCAGGAAAAGCGATTTCAGGAAAAACGAATTGACGGAGATGAAGATGCGAGTGACTGACACTACCCATGCGAATGAATTCGAATACGCAACCGCTCGAGACTTCTGTCGAATTTTCGACCAAGACTTGAATAGTTTGTACCTGCTGTCGTTGCTGCTCGCCGGGGATCACGCGAAAGCGGAGCAGTGCTTCGTGGGTGCCCTGGAGAACGCAAGTAGCCGAAGGACGGTCTTCAAGGAATGGGCACGCTCTTGGGCCCGACGATCGGTCATTCAAAGCGCGCAGCGAATGATCAGCCCGCGAGTGCATCCCGTTGGTCGAGCGCTGATGGCGCACTCAGATGACGCCAGGAAAAGCTCTGCGCGCGAGCGCGTTGAAATCGCTGCGGTGCTTGGTCTGGAGTCTTTCGATCGGTTTGTCTTCGTCATGTCGGTTCTCGAGGGCTATTCCGACCATGAATGCGCCATTCTCCTCGGCGCGGCGCGCAGGGAAGTCATTGAGGCACGCGCTCGGGCTCTGAAGCAGCTGGGACGCGAAGTAGAATCTAGACTTTCCAGGCACCGGGTTGATGCCGGATCCTCAGAATTTGCAGGTGAGACACCAATCGTCGAATTTCCTTTGGTCGCCAGGTCTGCTTAGAAGGACCGATGTGGTCTTGAGAACAACCGGTCAACCCTGTAACGCGAAGCCGTGTTGCACATCTCTGAAGGGCGAATCGAAGATCGCTCACATCTGATCATTGGCAGTGCGCGGTGAACAGATAGGAGCTGTACGGTAGGAGTGATTCGTTCCGTCTATCCCCTGGAAAGTCGCATTTCATTTTAAAAACGCAGCACAATTCCGGTGGAAAAGCGGCCCTGTCCCTGGGAGCTACCCGCAAAGTGGGTGTGAATGTAATCGCCCTGAAAACGCCAGCCGAGAATAGGTGCGATCTTGAAATCCACTCCACCCCCAACGGCGCTAGCAAGAGACAAATCTGAAGTGGCGCCGCTGATGACGCCCGCTCCTACCAGTATGTGCGCAAAGGGCCTAATGCCGAGAATGGATACTGATGCACGAGGTCCGAATAGGGCCGTGTGAATATTGCCGTTTACCGGCGCACACGCACCTCCCACCGGCACAGGACAAACGGGGATTTCGGTCCTGCCGTAATGTCCACTGCCATCGGCTACAATCCCGAGAAATGGAAGAACCTTGCCTTCCAGTGAAGCCTCCCATCCGTTCAGATTCTCGCGATGGGCGGAATTCGGAACATCCGCACTCATAAACGAATAACCAACAAAAAGGTTGCCTTTTGGAACCTGGGCAAAAACTACAGGAGAAAGACTTAGCAACAGCATCACTCGTACAATGACACGCATGCACAGCCTCCCATTTCCGAGTCGTAAGTAGATCCTAAAACTTAGATGCCCGCCAGGGATCCCTTTGCAAGAAAATCGCCGCCCGCCTTCTGTCAACAGATCTTTTCACGGCAGGGGAGTCATTGGGGCACGGCCTAGGACGGTACTAGATAGAGAGATTTAGCACCTAAGGAGTCAATGGATTACCTGCTCAGCCTATGCCGAGAACAGCCGCGGCGATGGGCATACAAGCCCTCAAGGAACGGCGTCGTGGAGCTTAGAGGCTGCTGCTATTTTGTGTTGCCAAAATGTGGATGTACGTTTAGAGGGAACTTTTCTTGTGGCTACATTCGGCGCTCCGGCCCTCCGTGGTCATTCTGCAATGTGCTCCACTCGCGGTCGCGCGATCTGAAAGTAGTCTTCTGCGTTGAGTGCAACCGAACGATCCAAGCGCGCCGCATTAAAAAACAAATCTTCGACTCGACGCAACCGTGGATCTGCGATTAGTTCCAAATCAGGACTAAAACTGAAGGGCAATATCGTCCCACTGGGACTTCCTGCAAGCCTCTCAGCAATATCGGCTGAGGCGAACGAAACGTATGTTGCACCAAATATGAGTTTCAGAGTGTTAAGATCCAACTTTCGGTCCCCTGGAATAACCGCTAAAACGTACTTCGTGGTTTTCCGGCCTAGCTTGAGAATGGTGATGATGCACTTCGCGGCACTGCTGAGATTATTACCGCGCAACGGACTAACAACCTCTGTCCGACCTTCAGGAGGGTGATCGATTAGTCGATATCGAGCATTGTGTCCGTCTCGTAAATCGATCAACTGATCATAAGCGGTCGTCGATGGCAAGGATTTGTCTCTCCCTTAGGACCTGTTCTGAAAACCTACCCGCTGGCCGTTTGTCCGCGGACACGAGAGCGGGGAACATTACGAGATGCAAAGTCAACAAGATGACACAGGTCGCAGCAACCAGGTTCACGGGCTGCTGCTGTTTCCGTCTGCGATGAACGTAAGCGATCCCTAACACTAAAAGCACGCAGAATTGTGCCCACCAGTATCTTTGTTCCTCGAGACTGCCGGAGAAAAACCATCCGAGGTGTACTGAGGAATGCGGGAATAGCGCTAGCGGCTTTGGATGGATGGACATATCCAGAAGAAAATGCGACAGCCCAGCGATCGCGATTGAGAGCATCACGCCCCGTCCGAGCCGCCAAAAGCACAGCGCGAACAGGACTGCCCACACGAAGGTCATCGCCAGCGAATGCGACCAGTCGTCGAAGAACTGATTGGGTTGGGTGGGTTCGATGCCGACACTGGCGAAGGCAATCCAGAGGAAGTCGCAAAGGGAGGCGCCGGTGAGCAGCGCCCAAGTAGGCGCCTTGGGAGCGTGACCCTTCACAACCAGACCGGCGGCGAAGTGGGCAGCGTACATTAGGCTTTCTCCCCCTTGGTTGACATATTGACGAGTGCCAGAATGATGAGGGGAAGCAAGATCAACAGCGCCTGACCGATCGCGGCCTTAGAACTCAATTTATTACCTCCACTTGATTCACTCTTCCCTCGACTCAGGACGGCGTTGAATTGATCAGATCTGTCGTTTTCCTCGACCATGCTTCAACGGTTGTCTTCGCGGTGATACTCATTTCGTTGAAGGACCTGAAAGCCAAACCACCCCCAATAGACTCTGTGATGCTCGATGAATCCCGCATCGCTGATTTCCATCACTTCCACGAAATCCATTTGTCCACCCTCGGGGGTCGAATGTGGATACTCCCACATCAATGTCTTTCCGTCCGTGAAATAGGCATTGCGATATCGTTTTCGTGCCGTGGGCGTTCTTTGAAACACCATCTCGATGAAGTGGCGCAATTGAGCGCGTCCTTGACAGACTCCGGTCTCCAACCCCAGCAAATGAGAGACGAGCGGGCTCTCAATGGTGGCCTCCGCGCCATATAGAGCGAGTGCGGCATCGACGTCTTTGTTTCCCAGAGCCTCATCCCAGGTTCGGTAAACACGATCGACGTTTGGAAACTCTGCCGTTTGGGGTGTCGATCTCCGCTTCACAAAATCCTCCTTTTTGGTGTGACCAGCATTGATCGTCGGTCGCCGGGCTTTTCAACCTGGATTGTGCCGATTCCGCACGAACTATGATTTGGCGGGCGTCGAAACAAGTGTTGAGAGCCGGTCCGCTATCTCGAGCTAAGGGACAAGTGAGGGCGACCACAAGCTACTGGCCGTATCCACAACAGTAACGTCTGTGTGTGCGCGGCTGTCTTCAAAGCACAAATTCGCAGTTCGCCTCCGCGCGCGCGTCCGGTGAGTGATTCCGGCCGGAACGGTGAAAGCTTGCCATGGCTTTATGTGAAATGTCTCGCCGCCCGCGATTTCTATTTCCAGCTCGCCTTCGAGCACGACGAAGCACTCGTCAGAATGTGGATGATGATGCCACGGGTACTCTCCTTCCATTATCGCGATTCGGATGGAGTGCTGATTCACAGCCAGCAAAACGAAGTTGCGGTACGCCTGGCTCACGGAAGCAGCTGTCTGCTTTATGTCGACGATCGTTAGCGGCCCAAACGATGCTGTTTCGGCTTGAGTCACCCTAGTTTCATTGGCTTGCGTTCGGTCATCTGCCATAGTTTTAGATCCTGACGGAATCCCCTCTTAGCCTAGCGATCCTCGCGCACCTCAGGCATTCAAATTGTCCCAATTGCAAGAACCAGACAATTTGTTCATGGTCAAAGCACAGCTGTCGAAGCCCCTGATCACTAAGTTGGATCCGAGAGGTTAAAGAAGTGCGGGCTGGCTAAATCGATTGCTTTGCGCGACGACGGGCCGGTGGTGTTCGTCATAATCTGCCGGGGGCTTTGCCGGTTCTCGGGGCCTCAGCTGTGGTTCGCGAACCACTTAGTGGCTTTTTTCGAAAAGAGCAGGAACACTGCTAGGGCTTTAAGGGCAAAATTGGCGATGGTATACGTCGCCGACCAATTCGATCCCTCAAGAATCAAACGACCAAGCATGTGCAGCGGCAGAGCCGCTAACAGCAGAAAAACGACCGTGACCGCCCGGGCAAAAAGATGCCCGCGTGCGACATACACGAATGTGCCTGCCTGGACAACTAAGCTTAGAAATCCGAGGGTCAACCCAGGGCCAATGCCAGATCCATGAAAAACAAATTGATTAGCCAGCAAAGCCAGCGAACTCATTGCCCAACCGACCCACAACCCGATTAAAGCGCAAACGACGCGAGTAGGCCGGTCGCGTTCTTTGCCTACAGCTTCCGGCACAGCGATTGGCCTGGTCATGGTTTCGGGAAACTCAGACGAAGAGGGCTCCGATTTCGCCCCCCTTCCGGCATGAATGCTAAAGCTTTTCCATCAGTGCTTGACCGAGTTGTTCGATCACAGCGTCGAGCGAGGTGCATGGCTCACGTCGCAAGAGCCACACGGTTAACGGGAGGTCGAGGCCCGGTAAACGTACCACGCGCAGGGAAGACTTCATGCGACTGCGTGTCAGGATCCGCTCAGGCACCAGGCTGAGTCCACGATTCCGTGCCACCAGAGCAAGCTGAAGGTCATAGTTGTAGGTTTCGATGGCTACCGTCATATCAGTATTTGAGCGTAGAAGTTTCTGGCGCAAGGTTGCACGAGCCGCGCATCCTTCCGGGTTCAGAATCCAATTTGCTCCAGCTAGGTCCTGTATCTTGCGCGGGCGGCGGCTCGTTCCGCGTTTGGCCGCAATGATCAGCAATCGCTCTTGGCCGATAGCTTTTCCAACAATCTCGCTCGGTAGGTGCTCTCCTTCAGGTAGAAAGATCAACGCGGCATCAAGCGTTCCCGCACGCACGCGTTCCAATAAGTCATGGCTCCACCCGGTGCGTAGGCGAAGAGCAACTTTGGGGAACTTACGACGCACTCGTTCTATTGGTTCAGTAAGGGCAACTTCCGTTAGGGCGTGCGCCACTCCTATCTTGATCTCGCTCATTGAGAAGTGATTGTTTGCGGCAGCCTGCACCTCTCGAAAATCGTTTAACAAGCGTCGGCATCTTTCGAGCACGACTTGCCCCATACCTGTGAGAGACACGGGTCTTGTCCCTCGATCAAGTAGCGAGGTGCCGATCGATGTCTCAAGTCGTTGGATCCGGCGCGTTACCGCAGACTGCGTCACGCAGAGTTGCACTGCGGCGCGGCTGACGGAACCGGTATCGGCGACACTGACAAAAGCGCGCAGATCATGGAATTCCATACGCGCATACTATCATGAAGACTATTCACTTCTCACATACAAGAAGTTTGGATAGAGTGGAATGTTCTCCAGCTGTGGGGGATTGCAATGGACAACTTTCATAGTCACGCTTTAGCGCATTCCGTCCGCATCGATCGCGTCGCTCGTTCGCGAATCCAGGAGGTAGATTTCACAAGCGTTGCGTTCAGCAGTATTTTCAGCGATCACATGTTCATCTCTCAGTTTCGTAACGGGACGTGGGGCGATGGCTTAATCCGTCCTTTTGGTGAGGTCTCAGTGTCTCCAAGCATTAGTGGGCTTCAGTACGGCATCTCCGTGTTCGATGGAATGAAGGCGTACCGATCGCCCACCGGGAATCCGCTCTTGTTTCGGCCGGCTGAGAATGCCCGGCGGTTTCAACGCTCCGCCGCGCGGTTGGCCATGGCCACGGTGCCTGAGTCGCTGTTTCTGACAGCGCTACGTGAATTGGTTCGCGTGGATAAAGGGTGGATTCCTCCGGCAGAGGCAGGCGCCCTCTATATCCGTACGCTGCAGTTTTCAGACGACCCGTCAATTCGAGTCAAACCGGCGGATCGATATCAATTTATCGTTTTGACTTTTCCCTTCGGAGCGTATTTCTCCTCGCCGGTAGATCTCCTGGTGAGCGAGCGCTATGTGCGCGCGTTTCCGGGAGGAACAGGCGACATAAAACCCGCTGGTAACTACGCCGCCGGGCTCCTTGCAGACCAGGAAGCGCGTGACCTCGGGTTCAATTCTGTGATGTGGCTGGATGGAATCGACCGCCGATATATCGAAGAGTGTGGCGTAATGAACATCTTTTTTGTGATCGGCGATGATGTGATTACACCGCCCCTCACGGGGACAATCCTTCCTGGAGTTACACGGGACAGCGTGATCACCCTGCTTGCTGGCATGGGCTATTCGGTAAAAGAAAGCCGAATTTCGATAGAGGAGGTCTTAAGCAGCTACGAAAATGGCACGCTTCGTGAGTGCTTCGGAACAGGAACGGCCGCAACCGTATCCCACATCGGCCGAATTCGCTACCGAGAGCGCACCCTGGAACTGCCGCCAATGGAAGCGCGGACGGTTGGACGCGCTGTGCGGGAGAGGCTGCTGGCGATCATGACTGGGCGAGTCCACGATCCGTACGGCTGGGTCGAGCAGATAGAAGGGTAAGTGGTCGTTCCAGGAACCGAAACACAACGATGAATCAATAGCGAGAGCAATTAAAAGCGACGGGACAGTATGCCGAAGCACTATCTCTTATTCTATGAAGTTGGTGAGGATTACGTTTCCAAGCGAGCCGCTTTTCGCAATCTCCATCTCGATAAAGCATGGAAGGCGAGCGAACGCGGAGAGCTCCTGCTCGCTGGTGCGCTGGCAAATCCAGTGGACGGCGCCGTGCTTTTGTTTCAAGGTGAATCGCCCAAGGTCGCAGAGGAGTTCGCTAAAGTCGATCCATATGTAACCAGCGGGGCGGTGAAGCGGTGGTACGTTCGAGAGTGGACAACGGTTGCTGGAACCTACGCTGCGACTCCCATCAGGCCCGAGAAACCTATGTCAAACAGATGGACATGATGCTGTGGATCTCAAAAGGGGCGTCCAACCGGATATCGCGAAGGCTGGTTGTTTCAGCCGCCTATCCCCGGAATCGTGCTAGCTATTTGGGATTCGATGGAAGCAGGTCACAAGTTGGTAGGCCAATTGAGCGGTTGTTGAAGCCGAGGACCGCTCGGCAGGGAGGGAGAACAATCGCTCATGGTTTGATTGCGATCAAACTCTAGGTAAAAAGAAGAAGGCATACTCCCTGAGGTCTGAAAGCAATGGATTCGAGCGGCAAAGAGATCAACCTTGGTAAGTCGGCGAGTTCCGGACAGAAGATCGCGATGCATGATTCTCGAAAGACGACGATTGTCGATGTAGCGCCGGGCCTATGGCTCTGGCGGTTGGAACACCCGCGATGGCGCCCAGGGCTGGGCTGGGATCCCATCGTGACGTCGACTTGCGTTACCTCTGGGGGAGAAACACTTGTCATCGATCCATTAGCGCCAGACGAAGAGGCAACTGAAGTCTGGGCTAGAATCGACCGGCGGAGGCCGACCGCCGCAGTCGCCTTGAAGCCAGACCATGTCCGCGACATCGACACCTTCGTACGGCGGTACAGAGTTCCGGCGTATGGCCCCAGAGTGTTCTTACGAGGAGATGTCCCCGAGACAGAACTGGAACCGATCGATCCCGGTAGTGTCCTCCCCGGCGGGTTGCTCGCCCTTTACGATGGCCGGGGCCGTAATGAAACTCCGCTCTGGCTTCCAAACCAGCAGACACTCTTGTTCGCCGACGCACTCACAGCGCCTGAGGGTACGCTTCGTGTTTGGAACACTCCGTGGCATCGTGAGCGCGTCGTGCCGGCTCTTAAGGCCCTCCTTGATCTTCCATTCGATTGGGTAATCGTGTCGCACGGCGAACCCCTCCACTCTCGCAACGACTACAAGCGTGCCCTGGAAAGAGCACCTTGGACAGGTTGACAAGAATTCCGCGTATCTCGTAAGGAGGGCGAGGGCAAATGCATGAAGGCTTTGAAATAGAGAGGAAGCAATTGCATTGTCGAGCGACAAGGTCGTCGTGTTCGGTAGAGCGGCTGCGGAGGACTGTTTGTGGTTTTCAGGATCGATCCGAGCGCGGGCAGATGGAGTGCGGTAGCCAGGCAACTGGTGGAGACCTCCAACCACTCGTAATATTTTGATGATGGACGCACCATGGAATCGTGGAATGACGATCGAATCATCAAATCCTAATTTCGTACGCGATATCCAGGAGAGTTTCGCTAGGCAAGGATTGAACGCCACTTTGGGTGCATCGCTGACGCTGGTTGAGCCGGGCCAGGTGCACATTGAGATAGATTTCTCGCCTCACCTTACGCAACAGAATGGGTATCTCCACGCTGGGGTTATTACCAGCATCGCCGACAATGCTTGTGGCTATGCTGCGCTATCGCTGCTGCCGGCCAGATCGGATGTTCTGGCCGTCGAGTTCAAAATCAATCTGCTCGCGCCGGCGCGAGCACCGCGGTTTGAGGCGCGGGCTCGGGTTATTCGGCCCGGCCGAACCCTCTCGGTAGTGCAAGCCGACGTATACGGCATCGATCAAGGGTTGGCCGAAATGGTCGCAACCATGCTCCAGACCGTGTACTTGAAGCGACCCGCACCAAACTCGAAAATGACCTGATCATCGGTGTTGTCTCAATCCTGCAGTCAAACTCGCCTGGTTCGCGGTTCATGCTTTGACGGCAAACAAATTGTTCCTGATCGACATTGGAAAGAATTTCATACGAGGAGATCGTTGCGTTGAGTGCAAACAATGAGGTTCTTCCGACCGAGATTCTTCGTTACGGAGCATATATCTGCCTGACGGACGGCGCACGAAAAGCTGTTGCAGCCTCGGACGTGGGGCCGCTTGTCAAGCGGCTAGGCTTACAAAACGAATTCGAGGCCGAAGGCGGGCATCCGACCGAAGCCGTTGCGTTTTTGCAGCGTGTCAAAGCCGTCCCCGGTGACATAGTCGATAACGGTCTGCTTGAGGCAAGCGCGATCATTCACGTTGCCTCTCCGGCCTCGCCGGTGGTTGTTGAGTTTTGCCGCGAAATTGGGCGCCTGTTTGGTGCAGCACTGAAACCACTCATCCTGCGAGGCGTCACCCGCCCCATGAGCTACACGGGCACGGCAATGCACAACTTTGCATACGCGCATCAGGTCACACAGCAACCGGGAAGAGCCATGCCCAATGCTTTTCTGGTTCCCATGAGCAAGACGGCTGAGTGGTGGAAGAAACACTGGCTTGAGCGCCACACGTACTTCCTTCCTCGATACGACGAGAACGGGCAGATGATCAATGAAGGCCACACGCTCGCAGCGGCCGCGGGAATCGCGTGTCTTCTCCGTCGAACCTATAGGGGAGTGAACGTACCGGCACCAGCAGGGACTTACGACTTCCTGAACTATTTCGAGTGTGCAGATCGCGATGTGCCAACGTTCCACTCGGTGTGTGCAAACCTGCGCGATGTAAATAAGAATCCCGAGTGGAAATTCGTGCGCGAGGGTCCCTCCTGGCAGGGCCTTAGGGTGGCGACATGGGCAGAGATGTTTACATAATTGGAAGCCGATTTGATGGGTGTTCTTGACCTCCTCTGCGTGATCTCACAATGAGGCCGATGGCACGAAACTTCCAAAAATTTGGACCGACAGACTCAACAAGCCACCTTGTTCTTACCTGAACCGGTCTCCCGTGCACGCTGCTTCCCCTAGATCAGAGCTGACCGCGAAAGACGCTGAAATGGCAACCTGCGCGGGCGAGATTCTGATTGGAATACGTTGTATGCTCGCAGGTCGCAATTTTTAACTAGTATTAGCCATAGGTTAGGCATAATCATGCGTAATCAAAGGATAAGCTGACATACTTCGCAATCAACAATCGGTCCTATTGGACAATAATGCCAATTGATGAGGGAGCGGATTGGCATTGTCATTGCCTGCCGCTGAGTCCAAAACCATTGTCAGAGCACACCTATGTTGGCTCGTGAAAGCTTAGTTTTGGCGGCCGAAAGCCGCACGTCGCGTGGCCCCGATGATCGGACCCTGAGCCTCGGGGCAGATGCGGATGACGCGGCCTGCTTGATCGCCGCGGTGATAGGCGAGCGGGCACGAGGCCGCATACTTTATTGTCTTATGGACGGCCGAGGGCGAACCAGCACAGAGCTTGCAGTGGTAGCCGGGGTGATGCCATCGACAGCCAGCCTGCACTTGAAACGGCTGAAGAGCTTGCAACTGGTGAAGGTCCGTGCTCAGGGGAAGCATCGCTATTACAGTCTGAACGGCACAGATGTCGCGTCCGCCCTCGAAGCGTTGAGCGTATTAGCGGGTGCCCCCGAACGCTTCGCACCGAATGTGCCACACCGCTTGCGTGCCGCGAGGGTGTGCTACGACCACATCGCGGGCAATTTAGGCGTGTCACTCCTCAACCGATTCAGCGTGCTCAAATGGCTGACCGGGACAGAGGGATGCGACAGCGGATATGAAGTCACGGCGGAAGGAATGCGGGCCTTTGAGCGAATTGGGATCAACATCGAGGAGACTCGCCGTTTGCGTCGTCGATTTGCGTTCGCTTGCCTCGATTGGAGTGAGCGACGTCCCCATCTAGCAGGGGCTCTCGGTACAGCGCTACTTGGGGTGGCGCTACAACGAAAATGGGTGGCTCGGGATCTCGATAGCCGCGCTTTGAGCGTGACCCAAACTGGCCGACACGAAATGATCGCACGATTTGGACTTGACGATGTTCCTTCTAAAAAACCCTCGTTGTTGATGTGCGAACCCTGGGTGTGACCTGGGAAGTCCTTGAAAGGGTTTAAACGCCGGATCGAGTTCGAGGATGGCCCCGCAACGGGTCGTCAGGGGTGCGATGCAAACGAAAATATGAATAAGCCGACAGCGCTCAGAATGATCGGCGAAGGCGTCTTGATTTTCCACGCTACGGCCGTTTTGCCAATCTGGTCGGAGCTAACCTTGCAAACGGATGGCTCCTATCCCTTCGCAAGGAATATTTTGTTGGAGATTATGTTCCTTTCGGTTCCCTACAGCGTCTGTCTGCTGCTCAGCCATCCCCTTTATCGAAAAACTCAGACAAACGCCCCTTTGATTAGCTGTTTACTGTCCCTGGCCATGTTCGCAGGGACACTCTATTTATGGAGCGTGATAAACCGCCTCGGAGAAACGGGGATAATTGTTCTGTTCCTAGCAGGTCTTCAGAATTTGCTTGGCGTGCTCTTATTTGGAGTTCTTCGATATCGTTATCGAACAGGATCCTGCATTGACCCGTCCCTGGAAGCGGGCTCCCATTTTGAGCGCAGCTAACGAAGTGCTCCGCATATGCCAAGAGAGTTTTCGCCGCCGGGACAGTGGTCGCATCCCCATCTACTGAGATCGCGATGTGTGCTTTGAATCAAATCGTCCCTTGGGGGCGAAGCTACGCGGAATACCGGCAGATGTTTGCTCTCGAGGATGCGGATTTGCGCTTGAGAGTTCTGGGCTGTGCAGACGGTCCAGCCAGTTTCAACGCCGAATTCACTCGTCGCGGCGGCTTCGTTAAGTCAGTCGATCCCCTGTACCGATTGAGCACGGAGGAAATTCTCGATCGGATATCGGCGACGTATACGCAAGTCCTGGATGAAACGCGGCGCAAGACGAACAACTTCGTCTGGACGACGATTCGCTCGGTGGAGGAACTTGGACGGGTCCGGATGGAGGCTATGCGGACTTTCTTGGCCGACTACAGCTCAGAAAAGCGAGACGAGCGATATATTGCTGCCGCGCTCCCAGTACTCCCATTCGAGGATCATTCTTTTGACTTAGCATTGTGCTCGCATTTCCTCTTTCTCTACAGCGAGCAGTTATCCGAAGAGTTTCATTTGGAAGCTATCCGGGAAATGTGCAGAGTTGCCGATGAGGTGAGGATTTTCCCATTGCTCACGCTGGACGGTCATAGGTCGGGGTATCTGCCGGCGATAGTTCGGCAACTCCGGGAAAGTTGGGAGGTCTCAATCCAGACTGTTCCATATGAGTTTCAACGAGGTGGAAATCAGATGATGCGAGTTCGTGCATGCTGAAAGCCGAGAATATTTTTCCGAACTTGAAAAGTATGGTGAAAGAAAACCATCGATTGCATCAGGATTGCGCCAGGGTCTTCGACGCTAGCGATCCAAGGGGAGCTCGGTGGAGTACTTGATCTGCTTCATGCTGATATTGGACTTAACATTGCCGACCCCGGATATGTTGGACAGCGAATTCACGCAGAACTCCCGGAAGTCCTCCAGGTCACGAGCGACGACGCGCAGAGCGTAGTCCCAATCGCCAGCCAATTGATGACACTCAAGCACGTGCGAAAAATTTGCTATCTCTTTTTCGAACCTGTGAGCTGTGTCCTTTCTTTGACGATCGAGACGAACCTCCACGATTGCTTGCAATTTACACCCAACCGCTGCCGGGTCCAATAGAGTCACGTATCGTTGGACGACGCCGTCTTTTTCTAGGGCCCTCAATCTTCGAAGACATGGAGAAGGTGAAAGGCCAACCTCATCGGCAAGATCCTGATTGGATATCCTGCCATTTTTCTGAAGAACTCTTAGTATGTGCAAATCTATCTCGTCAAGCATGGGAGGAGCAATCTATCACTCATTATTAGGTTATTACAAGCATAATCATGCGCTCCTAGGCT
>Ga0068856_100002301_pt1 | contig 19698 bp, 17 predicted proteins | sample KBSCornC62_FD_66595 | JGI IMG/M metagenome (GOLD analysis project Ga0068856, IMG submission 66595) | Corn rhizosphere microbial communities from Kellogg Biological Station, Michigan, USA - KBS Corn C6-2 | ecosystem: Host-associated > Plants > Roots > Rhizosphere > Soil ... | reverse complement strand
CGCCAGCCGCATTTCGTAAAGCGCGAGTTGTACGGCCTGCAGCGCGGCGTCACGGGGTAGTGCCTCGCCAGTCTTGTCGACCGCGGCGTCACGCGACGGTTGCAGCGCGTTGCGGAGATCGAATTCCTCGGCGTCGTTCAAGATTGCGGCGACCGTCAGGTGGCTCGCGACGTTTAGTGAAGCGCTGTCGAGCGCACGCAGTCGATCGCGAATCTCCTCTAGTAAACCCTCGGGCAGCTTTCCTTCCTTAAGCTGCAGTGCCAGCCCGACTACAAGCGAATCGGGCTCATTGGCGCCTGCGAGCTCGACGAGTGCGCGCTCGGCGGCTTCGGCCGTGTCGATCGGATCGAACGGCAGATACAAGCGACCGGCAAGTGCCTGCGCGCGCCGGATATCGTTCGCCGGCAGGGCGTCCTCCATGCGGCGCATCTCGGCGCGCGCGCTACCATCGCCTTTGAGCGCTCGGCGCGAGGCCTGTGCCATCGCCAACATTGGATTCTGATCGGCATTCGCGCGATCGAGCAGGCCTTCCCAAAAAGACTGCCGGTCAAAATCAGCCGCGTAGCGCGCCGCGTGTTCCATGATCGTCGGATCACCGTTGCTCGCGTCGACGGCGGCCGCATAGCTCGCGTCGGCAATCGCGAAGTCGCCAATCAACACCGCGCCACGTCCGCGCCAAGAGAGTGCGCGAACACGATTCGATGCCTGCGGAAGATCGCTGAACTGCCGCTGCAGAATGGAGTCGAGCCGTGCGATCGCCTCGTGCAACCGCGCTCGCAATTCGGCGTCGCGCAGCGGCACGCCCTCGCGCACGCTGCGCCTTTCGCCTTCGAGGATCGGCGCCATGGCACGCAGCATCTGCGGCACCCAATCACCGACCTTGTCGCGCGCGCATTCAAGGATCGCGACATGCTCTTCAAAGGCGCCGACGTTCCCGTAGAAGAGGGCCGCTTGCGCGAGCGGCAGGTGCAAGTTCGGGTCTGCGCGATCGGCCAGCGTTACGTCGGCCGACAAGTCATCGTAAGTTGCGTGATCTTCCTCCAGACGCAGATTCAACCAGTGGTTGAGCACGGCGCATCGTTCGGTCCCGACGCTCGCCGTCGCCAGCAAATCCTGCAGCATTGCGCGCGAGCGCTCCACGTCGCCCAGCGCACGACAGCCGGCCGCCTCGAGTGCGCGAATCCGCGTGTCGTGTATTCCAAGTGAGGCGGCGCGCTGCGCGAGCGCGATTAGTCCGGACGGATCCCCGAGCATGTAGAGCGCCGAAGCGCTCACGCGCCAGACGCTCGCAACCGGCGAGAGCGCCTCCCGATCACGGGCCAGGCGATCGAATGCCTGTCGCGGATGACCCGCCTGCAGTAGCACTCCCGCCGCCTTGACGGATTCCGGATCTGCTGAGTCGCTTCCAGCGGACGTCGCCGGCGACGCGGCGAACGCGACAATCTCCTGCGCTGGCTTTGTCCCGCCCACTTGGAGCAGCAGCCCTTGCGCGAGAACGATCGGCGGGCGCTGGTCGTAGCGGTTAAGTCGAGCCGGATCGGCATTCAGCCAGCGCTCGATATCGTCCCAAAACCAGATGTCGACGGCGGCGCAACCGTTGATCGTGGCCTTGCGCGCCCAGTCTTGCAGATCTGTGCTCGCACGCTTCGTGGTAACAACAAGGTATTGCCCAAGCGCCGGTTTGATTGCGTGCGCGGCGTCGAGATCTTTTTGCAGAAGCGTCTTCGTCAGCTTCTTTTCCCAATACCGCTTGCACTGGATACCGAGCCACGCGCCATCAGACATACGTAGCTGATGGTCGATGCCGTGCTGGCCGTAGCCGCGGCGTCCATAGGGCTGCGCCGCGGCAGGCTTTCTTTTTTCCTCAGCTACTTCGAGAACAAGGTCTTCAAAATCCGCCTCGTTTCGAGGGATTGGCAGGGTGAGGACAGTCATCAGTCAAGCGACTTTGGTTTTCCAGTTAGGTTAGCGACTCTGGGCATGCTTTCATAATAGGCTTGAAGATATCTTGTAGCGCCCGCGCGCGACTGATGATCTCCGATATTTCCCAATCGATATCAGCAGCGAGTTCGAAGAATTTTCGCGCCTTCGCTCGTGCGCCATGGTTGACCAACTCCATCCCGTACCCGTGCAACTTCATCAGATCCTCACGAATCTCCGGTGGCCGAAGTCCATCCAAGTCGTTCAAGTGGTCGCGCAGCTCATCGACAATGTCCACGGCTTTCAGCAGGGAAGTGGTGTCAACGCTCGTGTAAATCTCTTCGAATTCTTCCTCCGAAATTTCTTCGATATCCGGAGGTTCTTGTACGCGACCCTCACCGCGCAAGGCCCGAATGAGCGATTCGGTATCGTGATGTTCGTCCTCTGACGTTTCCGCAATCGAGTGCGTTTGGGCGACGGACGCAAGGGCATTTTCGAGGTCTTCGATCTCGATCTTGTAGCGAGCGGCAGCTTGCGCTACGAATTGCGGCGGATCGATTCGCGCAGCGAGCTTTCCAGCCCGTTCCGCAGCGACTACTTGCGAGTACGCCTTGTTGTAGTAGGCGTAGGCGACTGCGTTGTTCAACTTCGAGAACGACAAGCGCACGCCCCTTGCTTCGGCCGTGCGACGAATATCCGATACAAATTCGCGAAACGAAATGGGTGACATGACACAGCTCCTCGCGGTCTGTTGGAGCGATCCGATTAGACTCCGGCGACCGTAAGAAGGTGGGTCATGGTCCGGAAAGCGCGAGTTGAGCCTGTTGGGGTCGGATCGAGCCTCACCCCGGCAGAGGGTCGGCTGTCGAGCAGCCGCTGACGTCAGTCTGGCAAAACAATTCGACGCTGACAAGGGTAACGGTCAGCTTTCCGAGCCTTCAGCGGTAAGGTCAACCACCGGATTTCCAGCGCCGAATTTCGTCGATGGTCTTTTTGTGGCATCGCAGGTGGTGCTTCATCAAGTTCAGGTCGTGCGCACAGTCTTCCGCGGAGTCGAACTCGCGATGCGGGTCGACGTGCATGGGATTCTTGGTAACGGTCTCGACCTTCACACCGGCGCGTGCCTCCCGGACTATCCGCTCAAGGCTCCTCGCGAGGTGATGCAACGGTGACTTTTTCGGGTCGCTTTCCATCGCCGTTCGAACGTCGCGATGGACGTGCAGCAACAGATTTGTCCGCATGTGTCGATTCAATAGCTGTAGCGAATGCGACGGCGACTTTGGGACCGCGAAACCCTTCTCATCTTCCCACCACAGATCGACGATATCGTCCGAACCGCTATTTTTTTTCACGACGTTTCCCTCCAGGTCCGCCGCCCAACGAAGCGGTCAGTGGCGCGGCGCGGCGCAATTTTGCGACGGCGCCGCGCGCAACGTTCTGTTTTTCTGTGTAGCGAATGACCATCCGCAGGGACTTCCAGCCCCCGGCCGCCGCAATCGCGCGCACGTCGGCGCCAGCGGCGCCGAGATCCTGAGCCGTGCCGACCCGTAGCGAGTGGCCGGACACGCGCGACGCGTCGATCCCAGCGGCACGCGCGCGTTGTTTGAAGATGCGTGCGATGTGGGTGGGGGTGAGAGCGTCGCCGATCTGCGCGATCGGCCGCCGCGTGTCCGTGAAGGTGTCGTCGCTTAGACGGCGTCGCTCTTCTGCGTCTGCTCGCGGCCGACCGCCGATGGCGCGGAACAATGGCCCCACGACAATGCCCGCAGCCTTGCACCAGCGAGCGACGGCAGCATGCGCTTCCGGCGACACGTACCGGATCATGCCTTCGCCTTCCTGATCGGTCTTGCTGAAGGGAATAACGACCGACCAGCTTCGAGCACGGGCGTCGTGCTCCATGTGCTCGCGGCACATTGCGGCGAGTTCGGAGCGCCGGCATAGCGTATCCGCAGCCACCATGAGAAGGGCAGCATCTCGGAGGTCGTGTAGGGAATTTCCCATCGCCTGCATCATCTTGTCGACCTCGCCCGACGACAGTCCGTAGGCTTGGCTCTGCGCCTTGCTCAGCCGCTTTTTGAGCTTCTTCCAAGTGATCTTCCACAACGGATTGTCAGCGGGATCCGGATAGCCCGCACCCTTGTGTACGAGCGACACCGTATAGAGCGCGCGTTCGACAGTGGCGCGTTTGCGGCCGAGCCCGATGAGATCGGTCAGGTAGCGCTCCAGGCGGTTCATGTCGGCCGGCATCACGGGTAGTTGCTGCGCGTGGCACCAGCGCACGTACGTCCGCAAGTCGCGCGCGATCGCTCGCTTGGTGTTTTCTGCGAACGCATCGCCGGCGACGCTAAGCCAGGCGGCGAACCGCGCGGCAGCGGCGCGCTCCTCATGCGCAGTCAGCGAGGCGAGCACCGATTCGCCGGCGGAATGGATCTGCACGACGGCGCGAGAAATTGTCACAAATCCTCATCCGGTGCGCTGTCGAAGGGCAGGACCACCAACACGAATCCGGCGTTGATGCACCAGACCTTGAGCTTCGCGAGCCCAGCGGCACTGTCGAGATCAAGGGGGCCGCCAATCGCAAGCCATGCGTCGCTGCCAATCGGTGGATCGAAATGCAGATACACCGTCGAGGAATGGAGGCGGCGTGATCGCCAGGCGAGCGCGGGGAGGATGGGGTACCTTGGAACTGCGTGCGCGGCCACCAGTTGCGCGAGTTCCAGCGTCGTCGTCCACGAGCGGTGGTATCTCACGGCTGCGTGGAGTTGAGCCCACGCATTGTCGAGCGGGCTGCCCGGGTCGACGAGAGCTGCAAAATTGCCTGGCCGCAAATCCAAGCACCCATTCTCCTGTACGAGGATCAGCTCGACGATCGCCTTGCCCGCAAGCGCAGCTGGATCGACGTACAGGAGCTTCATCCCGCTGGCAGCGTCGATTCGTACCTTGGCTCGGCGGAAGACAGACTCGAACAAGGCGCCCATCGGATCGAGTGAGGTGTAGAAATTCCCGTGCGCGCCATCGCGCCAGGCGTGTCGCCCCTTCGAATACGGGTTCGGCGCGTTCCACGCATACGGGTGATCGAAAACGTGCCACTGCGACACCCCAACCGGCAGCGGGCTGAATCCGACGCGATGAAGTCCGAGTTCTTTAGGCGTCGTCATCCGACGCCTCAAATTCCTCGCGCGCGGCATCCAGCACGCGGCGCGGATCTTCCGCCCACACCGCGGCCGGCTCGCGATCGTCCAATAGTTCGTTCGGGAAGTACAACCAGAATGCGCGACGCCAGCCGGTACGGTCGTTTTCGTGGACGGGCAGCACGCCGAGGAGCTCGGCGAAGCGCGCATCGGGTCCGCTCGGCGTGAATTGAAAGAGCGGGTGACGAAACTTTCGACCGTTCCAGATGCCGAGCACCTGCCCCGATTGGCGCAATCGCTTGGCCATGTCGTTCTTGTTCTTGCTGTCGACACCACCGCCGAACCGGTCGTGAATCTCTTCGCTCGAGAGCGCCGGTTGAGCGAGCACGTAGTCCCGCGACAGATTGGTGGCCTGCTGGCTCGCCGCGGCCGCACTGTCCTCCGCGCCTTTCTCGAGGTCGTCCAGCGTCTGCTGAGCACTCGCGACCTGCGCGCCAAACGCCTTGGCGGTTTCCGACGCCAGCGCGTCGACCTCGCGTCCGAGTGGAAAGAGGGTTTCGGCCGTCACGCGAGCGATCGCGCTGGTCATGCGTTCGACCGCTTCCGTCGAAATGGCCGCCTGTGGCAGACCCAACACGCCAAGAACGTCGGATTCGCCCATACGCACCCAAGCGTCGATCGGATCGGTGCCCCCACTGAGCCGCGTCCACGGTTTATGGCGGCCGCGAGAGACGAAACTCACACAGCGAGACCCACCGAGAATCAGTTCACCGCGCGCCTGCGGCTCGAAACCAAACGCCTGAAGGCGCTCGGTGAGATGTGCCCATGTGAGCAGTGGATTGTCATGCTTCGGCGTGCAGAGGAGGAGAAGATGGCGGTCGGCGGCCCGACGAATCGCATCGACCGGCTGCCCGGGCACGAATTCGCCGTATTCGATCGACACGCGGGACTCATTGATTGGCACGCGCGCGAACAGAAGCCGCTCCAGGACTGTAGTGGAGGTGTGCAGGTAAGCGTTCATTGGTGTCGCTCAATTGTGAGTGTAAATTGCAAAGCGCATGTCGGCGCCAGGGATGTCTCGTCAATCTTTCCTGTCTGGGGTCATAGCCAATCCAGCCAAAAGAGGCCGGGGTTCTTGTCGGCTGCGGCGCGTGCGAGGTCTGCGCCCATCGCGGGGAGGACCGCGCCCTCCAGTTCATCCTGCGCGCTCGGTGTAGCTTCTGCCGGCGGCGGGAGGTCGACAAAAGCCTGGTCGACGAATCTGAACTCCGGATGTCGCACAACGCGCGAATCGTCTCCCGGCAGGCGGTGTCCCCCGTTCAGATCGTGCAACCAACTGTCACGCGTGGCGATCATCGCGCATACCCACGGAAGGTCCGACGCTATGTCGCGCGTATCCCAAGGAAATGCGGATACGAAGGGATCGAGCAGGGCCGCGATCGCGGCCCATACCGTGTCGGGAAGGCCAGGCGCGAGTTCAACCTTCGGTTGCTTTGCCCGGTAGGTTGCTTCGAGCACTCGACCTTCGCAATATCGCACGGCTAAGCGCGTATTGCCGGCGCCGCTATAGCTGAACTCAAACCTCAGGGGTGTAGTCGCCAACATCAGCGAGCGAATCCCGTCGACATCGGGCAAGCGTGTGGGAGGGCGAGTCACGAGGACACGACGCACCTGTGCGGCGAAGCGCAGGCGCGTCACGCGGCGATAGTCCCAGTTCGATCCCTGGATGGACTTCCGATGTCGCTCGATGGCTTCAGCGAGATCGTCTGCGGAGCCTTCTCCCGTGCGCGACGCCCACCACGCATGGTTCAAGTCATTGAAGCTATGGACTACGTCGCTGCGATACTCGGGCGTCGTCCGAAACGCTTCCCATCGATCGCGTGTGTACTCCGGTGGTACCCAGGCGATCTTGCCGACGGGACCAGGTGCGGATCCATACTCTGAGTCGATGAGCCGATTGATCGCAATTTGTTCGATGGCGCGAAAGAGGGCGGCGCCTTTCGTTGTCGCTCGCTCGTGAAACAGCTCCAGAAACTGTTGGTCGTGCCCAACATTGAGGCTGTCATGTTCATGGCAGTATTCGTGCAACGCGACGTTCACCAAGTCAAGGAGGCCTGCGCCGCCGCCCTCGATGCATTTCGCGAGAAAGCGCTTTTCGAAGACGATCATGCTGCCATCGGTCCACGCGTTGGCGGTACGTGACGTGCCGATTCCGACTACACGGCCATGGACGCCGAGCGCATTGCCGAGCCACCACAGGGGGTTCTTGATCCATTGCAGGTAGCGTTTGAATTTTGCCGGCAACGTAGCAACGTCGACCTCACTGCCCTCGTAGCCCTTCATGCGGCGCGCGAGCACCGCGAAGTCTTGGCGGTCGATGCGCTGGATAAGCTTCGTCAGGTTCCCGGGTTCCACGCCCCATTCGTACGCCACCAGATCGTCATTGATCCGGCGGTATGTGGCTGACGCGCGAAAGGAATCGGTCATGAGAGCTGCCAAGAACCGTCCGAACAGTCGATCCGGCTCCTCGCTGCCATCGAGCCCCAGCGCGGCGTCGATGCGACCAAGGGTTTCGTGGTGAATTACGGGCATGCGGTACCACTTTGCCATCCGCTCGCCAACGACGATCTGCCCATAATCCGCAATGGCGAAGCGACACTGTGCCTTCCATAGTGCCGAAAAAAAAGCTGGTAGCGAGACCGCGCGACGCGGCAGAATCGTGATGACCTCCGCGTCGGGATCCCCGAGGCCGGCGAGGAGTTCGCTCAGTTGCCAGCGGCGGTATTCCTCCGTACCGACTGTCAGACCAGTGGAGTGCAGCTCCGCCGCGAATTGGCGAAGTTCCTTCGCGATTACCGCAAAGACGGGGCAATCGTCTTCGAAATCCTGACGCGACATAATCAGCGCCATCGCCTTCTTGCTGACGACAACGCCGCCCACGTGAAAATCAGCATTGTCGAAGCCACGCACACGAACGCCTTGGTTGAAGACGGCGAGATTGCCGGCGGGGCTGAGTCGGTAGAACGCGTTCTCCGTCTCGTGAGTCCACGGCTGTTGCTCAGTGGTCTCGATGGCCGCGCCGTCGATCACGACGCGAAGCGGTGGGTACTCGAGCATCCGGGCGAGCCGTGCGCCAAGCCTGTGATGTTCGATTGCTCGATGGTCGTGCGGCTCCCGCGGGTACCATTGACCCACGATACGGCAGCCGGGTTGCGGGACTGGGTTGGTCTCCAGTTCGAATCCGCGCGCGTCGGCTCGCAGGTCCACGCGAAGGATGAATTCGTTTGACGCCCAGTGCGTCGACGCAAACCCCATGATTTGAGCACGCCCAATTCGGAATCGGCCGAAGGTCGCGTCGCCGTCGGCGTGCGGCGTACCAAAGGTCGCGAAGAAATTCTCGATTTCGGTCTCAGATTGAAATCCACGCCCGTTGTCGTGAACAACAAATCCTGTGGGTGAGATACTGACATCCACTTCGCTCGCACCGGCGTCAGCCGCGTTCATGACGAGCTCAAGGAGAGCCTTTTCTGGCGTCGCGGCCTGGCTCTTAACCAGGTGATCGAGCAGATTGCTATGAAGCTGGAAACCGACGCGCCGTGGTGCAGGCGAAGGCTCTACTCGTGGCGTGCGTTTGCGTGTTTTCTGGGCGGCCATGTTGATTCTCAACCTTGCAGCTGTGAACACCCGACGTGGGGTCGTACCCATCAGACCCAGCGAGGCACGGGCAACCAGCTTACCCAGCGCCGAAAGCGCCGGTACTCGGCGTCGAACTCGGTTTGTTCTTCCGGTTCGTTCCAAATGTCGTCGTCGTTCGGCGCGAACGGCAGCGAGTCGAGGGGGCGGTCGAGCGCGCCGCACCGACAGCAGCTGTAAGCGCACCAGCTGCGCACTTCACCACGATGGTAGTAGTAGCGATGGCCGCGCGCGGCGCAAACAACTGCGCCCAGCGCGCGCGATGTCGACACCGTGATCGCGCGGACACGGTTCATGCTTCAAGCGCTTGCTGTGCAGAGCAGCGATTTCCGAAGCGCCACTGCAGCCAGGCGCGCAGGTACTCGACGCGGCCGCGGAAGCGGTGCACTTGGCGCGCGCTGGTGTTGTCGACGAGTGCGGCCGCAATACGGCCGTTCTTGCCGGCGCGGACCACGAATCCGGACGTCATGAACTGGCGTGGCAGACGTGTCGCGCGCTGCAACCGGGTGAGATAGCGGCGCGCACCGGCGTCGGTCGCCGGACTCCAGCGCGTTTGATAGAGCGCCGCGGCGTCAGTCGCCAGTTCCAAGACCGGGAACGGCCGGACGCGCGGTTGAAAGATTGCTTGACCCTGCATGGTCACCCTCCGTGAAGAGCTGATGACCACCCTACTCCCGCGCGGCACCGCAGTCAATATCCGCCATATGGCTAGGCGATGTTCGATAAGTGCCATTATCGAACATCTAAGCGCGGGCGGGTGCACCTTACACCTAGACATAGCTGGCCAGCGCCGCCGGCGTTCTTGGCCACCATGCACTCCGTCGCCGACCGGCCACGCGTCTGACTAAATGCCTTCATTTACAGAGTATACAACCTGCGTCAAGGACCGCCGAGCGCGGTCGCGTACGATCCATACAGGCAACCCTAGACTGCATTCAATTCCGGTTGTATGCTGTTTGTATGCTGTATATGTAAGCTGTGATCGGAGAAACACTCATGTCCGACATCCGCATCCCGCCCGAACTGCTCCGGAAGCTATGGCTGGCCATCCCCGACGACCCCGCGCGTCGATCGGTCGCCATGGCCACGCAGAACCGCAGTGAGTTCGAGGCGCACCTGCGCGCCGCGGGGTACGATCCGGCAGCGTGCGACATCGGCCGCGCAAGTCTTGCCTCCGCCGAATTCGTCATCGATTGGACGCGCGTGGAGATCATCGAACTCGCGCCACGCGTGCCATGAAGCGCAGACTGCCCGACATTGCGGAGGCTGAGTCCATCGTGGACGCGCTCAAGCAGCGCTTGCCGCGTGATCTGACGGGCTACGATCGCAGCGCCTGGGTGATCAGCCAGCTGCTCGCCCAAGGCAGGCGTCCCACCAACGAGATGATCCGTGCGGTGTTGGGCCAGGGATCACCCAACACGATCAAGGAACATGCGGATGAGTACTTCCGACGCAACAGCGCGAAGTCGGCTGCTCCGTCCAACGCGATCGACGTCCTGCTGCGCCGCCACTTCCAGGACGTCTACGACCTGGTGCGCGTTCAAGTCGAGGGCGACTTTGTCCGTCGCGAAGCCGCACTAGTGGAACAGCGCCGCGCGATTGCCGTTCAGGAGGCCGCGGTGCAGGCGCTGGCAACAGCCGCGGAGGAACGAGAACGCGGCGCGCAGCAAGCGGTCGAGGGTATGCGCGCGCAGATGGAGACCATGAGGGACGAGCTGCACGGGCTGCAGAGCCGGCTCGGTACGTTCCAGGATCAGTTGGTGCGAGAACAGGCCGAGAAAGCCACGCTGCGCGAGCGCCTGGACGAATCCGAGCGGCAACGCGCCGCGGCGGCACGCGCACAGGATATTGCGATCACCCGCGCACGACGCGAAGAGCGCGCGGAAAGTGAGCAACAGCGCGCCGCGCTGCAACGCGCGCTCGACACACTGCGCGCCGAACAGGTCGAGGCATTGGCTACGCGCGACACACGCATCGCGCGCTTGGAAGCCGATCTACGCGCCGCGATCGCCAATGAAAAGATCGCGCGCGCTGACGCCACGCGTTGGCACGGTGCACATCGCACCCTCGAGCAGCAGCATCAGCTGCTTCAGCGCGCACATTCCGCGCTGGCCAACCGCATGGCGTCGTCGCCGGCGACACCGAAGAAAGCGGCCACACCGAAAGCGCGAAAACCAGAAAAGGCGCGTCGTCCATGAGTGCCCATTTCGATCAGCACCGGATCAACTTGGTCGACGCCGACTCGATCCATGCGGCCGTGGATGCCTTACGTGACGGCGAACCGACGAGCGTTGTACTGCTTATCCAGCGGCGCGAAATCGAGGCCAACAATGTCGGCACCACCATCGACCGACTGATGGCACTGTCGGACTCGTCGCGCAATTGCCGACGACTGGGCAACAGTGTCAACCTGCTCTTCGGCGGCTACGACTTCGATGCGCGCGAGGTGTTCGAGATCCCCGCGATTCGCGCCTACATGCAACGCGTGGCCGCTGAGTGGAATCACTGGTTTCATTATCTGAACGCTGAAGCGGACGACGTCGCGCTGCTGCTGCGCATGTTGACGCCGGTGCGGCGGCGCACCTCCTACGGCAACGAGGTCCTCGCCGAGATCGTCGACGTAGCGCATTTTCAACGCACCATGAAGCACCTGTTTCATGGTCTGAATGTACTGCACGCGCAATACGGCATCGCTGAGTCGCAAACGATCGCGCGCACCGACGTGATCATGGCCGCGGTCCGGCGGATGTTTGGCGAATGAAATGGCCTGGCACTGGACGCACCCCGAGAATCGTCGCTGGCAAACCGCTATGCTTGAACATGACGTCTTCGGCGGCGTCATCCTGGTCACCCGCTACGGCGGGTCCGCGCGGCGCGGCTTCGCCACCCGCGCGTATCCAGTCGCGAGCCGCGCCGATCTGCGGCGTCTCCTGCGACTGGTGAGTGGCCGTCGGCGACGACACGCCTACGCGCGCAGTGACGCTCAGTCTTAGTTGTCACAACCTCGTTTACCCTTTTCCTGGTGGAAGTGCTTGCGTGGCGCCGGCTGGGCTGCTCACTCGGCGCCGATGCGTTCGCCGTTGAGCTCCCCCAATGATTTGAGGCCAAGAACGATTGCAAACTGATCCTGCCGCCAGAAACCCGGACAGTCTGGATACTGGCTGTCAATCTCAGCAAAAAAGGAAGATGGAGGGGGCGGAATAGCCAGCCATTCAGCTTTTGTATACGCAATTCCGGTGTTGCTGGCTTGAGCGCTCATGATGTCGGCCATCATTTGCGCGTAGAAGAGATTCAGTTTGTCATCCGTCATGGAAATTGAAGACTGGAGCTCGGATTCGAGTCCTTTCGCAACGTGTGCTCCGGCTTGAAAGCCGCTGGGCAATGTGCTCAACGAGAACGATTCAGCGCGCGGTTGCAGCCAACGCAGTTGCGAATGCAGCTCCGCGTCCACAAACATCGCCCTCGGGATGTTCAGCTGACGCGGGAATCCACGCATCGGATTGTGTACTTTGGTGTGCCAAGCACGGGCCAAGAATCCGATCAGGTCGATTGACTCTTCCGTGTGGTGGAACTCTCCATAAAAGACACCTGTGTCGACGTCCAAGACGGCGATACGGCGTAGGGGCGTCCGCTCGCCAGGAACACGTGGATCGATCGGCTTTTTCCGATACGCGATTCGTTCGTACTTCTGTAGGTAGTAGTGTTTGGACAACGACACAAGCAAATTCTGCTCTCGATTTGCGGTGCCCGTTCTGGAAAAGAAATGGTGGTAGGCGGCACGGTGCATGGTGCTTGCTTCCCAAGAGTAGGTGTGGATGCATTGTGGACTAGCTTACACGTTGCGACGTTGTAGATCCTTTTGAACTGCAGTCTTGCGCCATGGAACGCTGCGTAGATCTTGCTCGAAAGTTTGGTCGGCGTATACTTTCAAGCACGCCCTTCCTCAGGGGGCGACGTTCATCCGCGTGAACAAGCCCGCAGGCACATGAGGTTTCTGGCGAAAGTAGTTGGCCGCAATTTTAGTTTGCGACATCATCATTCTTGCGCCGGCTTACGCGGACTCGACCGGATGCGCCTCCGAGTGAGGATCTCGCCATGCGTTTGATTTTTTCATCGACGTAGCCAGGTCGATCGCGTTGCCAAAACCCTTCAGGCCGTCTGGCCTGAAAAGCTCAGCTTGTCTTCCGCGCGCAACCTTGTTGCACATTTGAGCGGGTACCGTACGTTTCACGAAGCAGGAGGCCGCGCGTGGGCGTCTTGTTGGATGGACGCTGGAGGAGAAGCAGATGGAGATCATCGTCGCGCAGCCGCGCGCGGCGATGGAGCAGTCGCAGCCCGCGGCCTTGTGGCTGACAGCCGGAGCGGAACGATCGGCGCACAATCGCGCAGTACTGCGCCAAAGCTCCAAGCACGAGCGAGCAGTAAGTCCCTGAAAATTGAGGACTCGTCCACGCCGTCATTGATACCCCACCAAAATGTGGGGTACGCTTTTTCGCATGGACGATCTGACGCCACGACAAACCGAAGTGCTATCCTACATCGCGCAATTCATCGCGATGCAAGGCTTCGCGCCCACGCAGAACGAGATCGCCAATAACTTCGGCGTCGATCGCAAGACTGCGATCGAACATCTTGCAGCACTCGAGCGCAAGGGACGCATCCGCACGTCATCGGAGTGGCGCGGAATTAGTTTGCTTGTCGACGTCGACGAGCTGGGCGAGGAGACGCACAGGCCCGGCACGTCGCTGCAGCTTCCGCTCATCGGTAACGTCGCCGCCGGCGAACCCATTGTCTGTGACAGCCACACGCAGCGGCTCATCGCCGTGGACAAACATCTGTTTCGCCCGCGACCTCATTTCCTGCTGGTCGTGCAGGGCGACAGCATGGTGGGAGCCGGCATCTACGATGGCGACGTCATCGCTGTCCACCGCACCAAGGACGCGAGCCATGGGGACATTGTGGTCGCGCGCCTCGATGGCGAAATCACCGTCAAGCGGTTTTTGAAGAGTGGTCGCACGATCACGCTCAAGCCGGAAAACGCCCGCTACAAGACGCGTGAAATTTCCGATCGGACCGCAAGCGACTTCGCCATCGAAGGTCGCGTGGTCGGTGTCATCCGAAATCTATGAGCGCCGCGATCTATTCGCTCGCGGACGTCTTGCGGGATCCGCGCATCTGGCGAGGTCGAGCCGCTCAAGAAGCTGTCGTTGCCACGCATGCCACCGGGCACGCATTGCTCGACGCCGTGCTGCCGGGCGGTGGTTGGCCAAAGTCGGCGCTCAGCGAAGTGCTTATCGACGCCGACGGTATCGGTGAACTGTCGCTGGTGCTGCCAACCGTCGCGGCGCTCACCGCGCGTGAACGCGGCGACGCAGTGCTCGTGGCGCCACCCTATGTGCCCAATCCCGCCGCGCTCGCGCGTCGCGGCGTGACGCTCGCCCGCCTGCACATCGTTGACGCGACACCGGTCGATGCACTGTGGGCCGCAGAGCAATGCCTGCGTTCCGGCGCGTGTGGGATCGTTTTGTGCTGGCCACAGCGGGCAAATGATCGTGCGCTGCGTCGATTGCAGGTTGCGTGCGAGACGGGCAGCTGCGTCGGCATCGCGTTTCGCCCGGCCACCGCGGCGGCGAATCCATCGCCGGCGGCGGTGCGCGTGCATCTCGCCCTTCGCGGCGACACCGTCACGGCGAGCGTGCTGAAATGCCGGGGCGCGAATCCGCCGGGACGCCCCGTCGTTCTCGATCGCCGAGTGGCGCACTGATGCGGCGGGCATGCGATGCTCTGGGCCTGCATTCTCCTGCCGCACCTGGCGCTCGACGAAATCCGGCGGCAGCGCGAGAACTACGACGAGGCCGCCCCGTTCGCGCTGGTCACAGGGCCTGCACAACGCCTCCAGATCTTTGATGCCAATGCGGCCGGGCAGCGAGCCGGTGTATTGCCCGGCCAGGCGCTAGCCGCGGCGCGCGCAATTGCCGGCGACTTCGCGCACGCAAACTACAACGCCGACACCGAGGAATCGCTTCGTCGACTGCTGGCCGCGTGGGCGTATGGCTACAGCTCGATGGTGAGCCTTCGTGAACCGGGCACGCTGCTCGTCGAAATCGGGGCGAGTTTGACGCTGTTCGGTCCGTGGCCCACGTTCGAGCGCCGCCTGCGCGACGATCTCTCGCAGCTCGGGATTTCGCATCACATTGTCGTGGCCACGACGCCGCTCGCGGCCTGCGCGCTGGCGCATGCGCATGACGGAATAGCGGCCATCTCCGATGCGGCATGCCGGCGAGCTGTCGCGCAACTGCCGCTCCGTGCGCTCACACCGCTCGGTGACGTGACCGTTGACGCGCTCAGCTCGATGGGCATGACCACCGTCGGGCAGATCCTGGCATTGCCGCGCGCTCCGCTGGCGCGTCGATTCGGTCCCGCCGTTGTCGATTACCTCGATCGCTTGGGCGGCATCGCTCCGGATCCTGTCGAACTCTATCAGCCGCCGGATCGATTCGCTGCACACATGGAATTTGATCACGAGATCGAAACCAGCACGGCCCTGCTCTTCCCGCTGCGACGCCTGCTCGGTGATCTCGGCGCGTTCCTGCTCGGTCGCGACGGCGGTGTGCTGCAGTTCGAGTTGGTCATGGAGCATGACGGTCGCGCTGCGACACGGCTCGTCGTGGGTATGCAGGAGCCGCAGCGCGATCCGGCGTCGCTCTTCGACATCGCAAAACTCCGACTCCAGGCGAGCACTGTCGCGGCGCCCGTGCGCACGTTGCGCGTCGTCGCGAACGATCTTCCTCCCTTTGTACCTGCCTCACACGATCTGTTCGATGCGCGCGCCGGTGCCGGCGGATCGATCAACTGGGCGCAGCTCGCGGGTCGCCTGCGTGCGCGCTTGGGGGAATCGAATCTCTATTCGTTGGAGCCAACTGCCGATCCGCGGCCGGAACGATCCTGGCGCCGAGTGCCGCGCATCGATCAGCGCGCCGAACTCGTCGTCTCGCCGGAGCCGCGGCCGACCTGGTTGTTCGAGCGGCCGATTCCCTTCCATGGGACTCCCCGCCGCATTCTTGCGGGGCCTGAGCGCATCGAGTCAGGCTGGTGGGACGATGGCGATGTGCGATTCGATTTCTACGTGATCGAAACGTCCGTCGGCCAAATCGCCTGGGCGTTTCGCCCGGCCGGCGCGACGGACGGTCCGTGGTTGCTTCGTGGTCTCTTCGCATGACCGCGTACGCCGAACTCCACTGCCTTTCGAACTTCAGCTTCCTGCGCGGTGCGTCGAAAGCCGACGAGCTGGTCGGGCGCGCACAGCGGCTGCGCTATCGTGCGCTGGCGATTACCGACGAGTGCACGATGTCCGGCATTGTGCGCGCGCACGAAGCGGCGGAGCGCGTCGGCCTCCACCTCATCGTCGGGACCGAGCTGCGATTGACCGACGGTCTCGTGATCGTTCTGCTCGCCGAAAACGCCGCCGGCTACAGCACCATCTGCCGGTGGATAACCCTCGCTCGACGTAGCGCCGCGAAAGGGAACTACCGGCTCGCTCGCGAGGATCTCGCCGGTGGCGCGAATGGCGTGTTGGCCCTCTGGGTCCCCGGCGAAGAACGCACCGTCACCGATGGCACCTGGGTGCGCGACACCTTTCCCGACCGCGCGTGGCTCGCCGTCGAACTGCACCGCGGCCCTGACGACGCGGCGCGCCTCCGGGCGCTCCTGGATCTTGCGTACAAGACGGGGTTGCCCGCTGTCGCCGCCGGCGACGTGCACATGCACGTTCGGCGCCGGCGCGCGCTGCAGGATACGCTTGCAGCGATTCGCCACCGGACCACCATTGCGGGCGGCTGCCGCCATCTGTTTCGAAATGGCGAGCGCCACCTGCGCTCGCTCGAGGCCTTGCATGCGATCTATCCACGCGAGTTGCTGACCGAAACCGTTCGCATCGCCGACCGATGCCGGTTCTCGCTCAAAGATCTGAGCTACGAGTATCCGCGCGAGCTCGTCCCGGCCGAGCACACGCCGTCAACCTGGTTGCGGCATCTGACCGAACGCGGCTGCGCGTGGCGGTGGCCCGAGGGTGTCAGCGACAAGGTACGTGCACAGATCGAGCATGAGCTCGCACTGATTGCCGAATTGCGGTACGAGGCGTACTTCCTCACGGTGCACGACATCGTTAAGTACGCGCGCCAGGAGAAGATTCTCTGCCAGGGCCGCGGCTCGGCGGCGAATTCCGCGGTCTGTTTCGCGCTCGGCATCACGGAGGTCGACCCCGCGCGATCGAGCATGCTGTTCGAACGCTTCATCTCGCGCGAACGAAATGAACCGCCTGACATCGACGTCGACTTCGAGCACGAGCGGCGCGAGGAGGTCATCCAGTACATCTACCGCAAGTACGGGCGCGAGCGCGCTGCGATCGCCGCGGCGGTCACCTGCTACCGCACCAAGCTCGCAATTCGTGACGTCGCCAAGGCGCTTGGCTTGCCGGTTGACCAGGTCGATCAGCTCAGTCGCGCGTTCTCGTCGTGGGATGGCGTCGACGGCATGGAGGAGCGTGTCCGAGAGCGCGGCTTCGATCCCCACTCGTCGATCATGCGCAAGGTCATCGCGCTCGCGCGCGAACTCGTCGGTTTTCCGCGTCACCTATCGCAGCATGTCGGCGGCTTCGTTATTTGCGAGCGCCCGCTGCACGAACTCGTCCCGGTAGAAAATGCCGCGATGCCGGATCGGACTATCCTGCAATGGGATAAAGACGACCTCGACGCCTTGCGACTTCTCAAGATCGACATCCTCGCGCTCGGCATGCTGACGTGCATCCGGAAGTCACTCGACCTGCTCCGTGCACATCGCGGCCGCGATCTCACGATGGCATCGATTCCGGCAGAAGATGCAGCGACATATCAAATGATTCAACATGCCGACACCGTTGGCGTCTTCCAGATCGAATCGCGGGCGCAACGCGCTACTTTGCCGAGAACGCGACCAGCTACATTTTATGACTTGGTCATCGAGGTCGCGCTCATCCGTCCTGGGCCGATCCAAGGCGACATGGTCCACCCGTACTTGCGGCGCCGGCAAGGTCTGGAGCCCGTCGACTACATGGCGCCGGAGCTCGAGGAGGTGTTGAAGCGCACGCTGGGGATTCCGCTATTTCAGGAACAGGTGATGGAGCTCGCCATGAAGGCGGCTGGTTTTTCCGCCGGCGAGGCGGACCAACTCCGGCGCGCGATGGCGGCATGGAAGCGCAACGGCAACCTCCAGCAGTTCGAGCAGAAGCTCATTGATGGGATGCTTGCGCGCGGCCACCCGATGGCATTTGCGGAGCGACTCGTGCAGCAAGTGCGTGGATACTCGGGCTACGGGTTCCCCGAGAGCCACGCCAGTTCGTTCGCGTTAATCACGTACGCGTCGTGCTGGCTAAAGTGTCACGAGCCGGCGGCGTTCGCGTGCGCGCTGCTCAATTCGCAGCCGATGGGTTTCTACTTGCCCAATCAGATTTTGAGCGATGTGCGCCGGCACGGCGTCGACGTGCTTCCTGTCGATGTGCGCTACAGCGATTGGGATTGCGTTCTGGCGGCCTCGGGCGAGGCCTTCGCGATTCGACTTGGGATGCGCCAGGTATTCGGCCTCTCGGAAGACGTCGCCCGGAGGATCGAGTGCGCGCGCGCGGTACGCGCCTTCGAATCCGTACAGGACCTGTGCGAGAGGGCGAATCTCGACGCGCGCGCACAAGCGCTCTTGGCCAAGTCGGCCGCGCTGCGGGGGATCGCCGGCCATCGGCATCGCGCGCGCTGGGCGGTCGCCGGCGTCGAGAAGTCATTGCCGCTGTTTGGGCGAGCAAGCGCCGAGGAGGAGCGGATCGCCATCGCGCCGCCGTCGATTGGCGCCGACGTGAACGCAGACTTCCGCAGCATGGGACTGTCTCTCGGGCCACATCCCATTTCGCTCGTTCGATCGATGCTATCAGCGCGGAAAATTCGGTCGTCTCGTGACGTGAATACGATGGCACACGGCGCGCGGGTTCGTACGGCCGGGATCGTGACTATGCGCCAACGACCGCAGAGCGCGAGCGGTGTGACATTCGTTACGCTCGAGGACGAGTTCGGTGACCTGAATCTCGTCGTGTGGCGCAATGTCGCCGAGGAGCAACGCCAGCAGCTGCTCGGCTCGACGCTGCTCGGCGTCGACGGCAAAGTCGATGCGGTCGACGGCGTGCGCCACGTGATTGCGGAACGGCTGACCGACTGGTCGCACTTACTGCACTCGATCGACACGAGTAAACTTGAACGAAATTGGAGGTAGTCCGAATGTGCTATTCGGCGTTGGTGTGGCAAAACTATCGCGATTACGTCCGCATGTTCGGCGCGCGCATCGACATCCGCGAATTCGTGCGGCTCTACGTCGACCGGGCGAATGGCGCCGCCATCAAGACGACGAAAGCGATGGATGCGAGCTTCGCGAATCCTGCCACCGATGACGAGCAGCAGATCAAGGCGCTGATCGATGACTGGAACAGCGCGCAGCGCACCAAGCTCGAACAGGAGATGTTCAGTCAAAAGCAGCGTCTGTCGACTGCCGAGCGCACGCTTGAAACGAAACCCGATCTAAAGTCCGCCCTGGAGAGCAAGCGAATTGCCGCCGACAAGATTTCGCGCGCACGCGCGCGTCTGGCCGATCTCAGCCGCGACAACCTGGTTCCAATGGACTCGCGCATTTATCCGCAATCCTACCTTCCCGTCATGGTGTCGGAGGCGGGCGAACGCGTGATCAAGCCCATGCGGTATTTGTGTCGTCTGCCCAACGCGCCCGCCCTGATGGACAAGAAGCTTCAGGGCAATTACAACTCTCGTTTCGACAATCTGAAGAACTTTTGGCGCCCGCTGTTCGGTGTGACACACGGCGTGGTCGTCGTGACGCGTTTCTACGAGAACGTGAGCCAGCATCGGCTCGAAAAGCGCGAGCTCGC
>Ga0068856_100002292_pt1 | contig 19721 bp, 16 predicted proteins | sample KBSCornC62_FD_66595 | JGI IMG/M metagenome (GOLD analysis project Ga0068856, IMG submission 66595) | Corn rhizosphere microbial communities from Kellogg Biological Station, Michigan, USA - KBS Corn C6-2 | ecosystem: Host-associated > Plants > Roots > Rhizosphere > Soil ... | reverse complement strand
TTCACCAAACGAACCAATTGATACATTTTCTTTATAAAAGTATCAGATTCCCATATCTTCAGGTAAATGAGCATTTCTATTTGAATAGAAAATTCCTCTTCATCATTTAACTGATCGATTTCGTTTTTTCTTTCGGGGTCGTAGGCGACTGATTTTAGATATTTCTTATAATTTTTAGTCGAAACACTTCTAATATATTCTCCAATAAATTTATGGTGCGTATTTTCAGAATGTCCTTCAAGCTGCGGTCCAATTGTATAAGGGTCAGCTTTGGATTCGAAGTTATTCCACTTTTCAACCTCCTTATAATAACCCGCGTTTTCGTTTGCTAGTAGCAAATCAGCGTGATGAGTTTGATTACTAACTACCAGATTAAAGAGATGGTCAAACACGGGAAGCATTTTCCGATATTCCTGATCTAAAATATTTTTAAACAACATAATTCTTTGATTTTAAAATTTTATCTCAATCCTCCGGCTTCTCCTTCGCATCCGCCATCCTCACTATCCTTGGCTGAAAGACTGCCAGCACATCCACCAGGTCCGTTTGCGCGGCCATTACGGTGTGGATGTCCTTGTAGGCCATGGGCGCTTCGTCAATGTCGGAGCCGAGGAGGGTTACGTTTTTGTGGGCCAGCTCGGCTTTCGCAACCGCCGGGTCCAGGGTTTTGAAAGCCGCGCTTCGGCTCATGGCCCTGCCGGCGCCATGGGAGGCGGAGTTGATGGAGGTGGCATCGCCCTTACCCCTTACCAAAAAGCCGGGGGCGCTCATGCTGCCGGGTATGATGCCCAGCACGCCCTCGCCTGCCGGTGTGGCGCCTTTACGGTGCACCATCACTTCGGTGCCGTCGGCAAGTTTCTCCTTCCAGGCAAAGTTGTGGTGGTTTTCGATACGCATCAGCGGCTGCAGCTTCATGGCGGCGGCAATCTTGTTGTGTATCTCGTGGTGATTGGCGCTGGCGTAGTCGCCGGCCAGGTTCATGGCTATCCAGTACTCCTGTCCTTCCCCGGTGTTCAGGTCCAGCCATGCCAGATGGCGCGCCTCATGCGGCAATTTGGTTTTCTTCATCGCGATATCTGAATAATATCCTGCAATGTTCCCCCCAAAACCACGCGAACCCGAATGCGACAACAACGCCAGGTAACGACCAGCCGGCACGTCTTCCAAGGCTCCCTCACTTACGGTCAGTTCGCCCCACTCCACAAAGTGGTTGCCTGTACCCGAGGTACCCAACTGCTTGTAGGCTTTATCCTTCAGCGAACGGATCTGTTTGGTCGCGCTCCATTCTTCACGGTCGAACAGGGTGCTATCGTGATACTTTTTGGTCTCACTTCCGATACCGAAATGGGTATTCTTTAGCAACAAGCTTTTAAGGTCCTCCTGCTTTTCGTCGATGGTTGCGGCAGGCAAATCGAAAATGCTCAGACACATACGGCAGGCGATATCCACGCCAACAGCGTAAGGAATAATAGTATCTGCCCTGGTGGCCAGTACGCCACCTATGGGCAAACCGTAGCCCTGATGCGCATCGGCCATAAGGGCGCCCCCAACGGCTATCGGCAACTGCATAGCCGTTCTCATCTGCGCGAGGGCGCCCGCTTCAATATTTTCGATACCAAATACCGGGTATTCGGCCAGTTCGGTCTTCAACTCGTGCACGGCACGCTGTTGTTTGATGAACTTGCCTTCCTTACGGAGATCGATCACCTTTTCGGCCAGGTTTTTAAACTTGCCCCCTTTTTTCATAGCGTACGGCATCGGGTCGTCGATCAAAGCCTCCAGGTTAGCCAATATCTGCTGTTTATCCATCACGGCGTGTTTCAGCAAGCCATTCGCCACACGACTAAAGGTTACCAGCAATTCCAGTTCGGTTACCCCTAAAGCGCTGATCTCTCCGTTTGATATTTTTTCCTTTTCCATTATTTCTTTCATTCAAATTAACGCATCCCGCCTATTCGACTCACCCCCTGTCCCTCTCTGCTGCGCAAAGAGGGGGTCTTTTTTATTAGCCGACAAGACAAAAACCCTCTTTGCGCGAAGCGAAGAGAGGGCGATCCAGCGTAGCGTCGGTCGGGTGAGTCTGCACGGCTCTGCATCATTTAACAATACAAAGAGAACACCCCACTGCGCAGTCTTTTTGCGCAGTGAAAAAATAATTTTAAATTCATCAAAAAAATGTCTGAATCAGAATTTACAGAATTATAGAATTAACAGAATCAGACAAATCGTAAATCTAAAATCGTAAACCGTAAATCACAATATGCCTGTCAACCGCAACGCCCTTATCCGCTACCGCACCATTGATAATTGTCTGCGCAACCGTCACCGCAAATGGACGCTGGAGGCTTTGATTGATGCCTGTTCGGATGCCCTTTACGAATTTCAGGGTATCGACAAGGGCGTGAGTCGCCGCACCGTGCAGGCGGATATCGAGATGATGCGCAGCAACAAGCTGGGCTATGAGGCGCCCATTGTGGTGTTGGATAAGAAGTATTATACCTATTCCGACAAGGATTACAGCATTACCAATATCCCGCTGAACCAGCAGGACATGCAGGTGCTGACCGAAGTGTCTGATCTGCTGCGCCAATTCAAAGGCTTCAACCACTTTGCCGATTTAAACGAGATGGTGAGCAAACTGGAAGATAAGATCTACACCCAAAAAACCCAAAGCACGCCGGTGATCGATTTCGAGAAGAACGACCACCTGAAGGGTTTGGAATGGATCGAGGTGGTGCGCAAAGCGATAGTGGCTCAGCGGACGATGTTTGTTACCTACAAATCGTTTAAAGCGCGTGATGCCAGCACCTTTTGCTTCAGCGCCTACATGTTGAAGGAATATCGTAACCGTTGGTTTGTATTGGGCAAATCACATACAAGAAACAACCCGCTGCTAACCCTGGCACTTGACCGCATACAAGCAATTGACGACGGAGCCGATCCATACCGCGAGAACGTGGAATTTGATCTGGCAACGTATTATCACAACCTCATCGGCGTTACAAAATCACCCAACCAGCGCGAAACCGAGGTTGTATTTTGGATCGATAACGAAAACGCACCTTACGTAATCACCAAGCCGCTGCACCAGTCGCAAAGGCTGCTTAAGGAGGAATTGGACGGCAAGATATTCAGCATCCGGGTGGTATTAAACTTTGAGCTGGAGCGCGAATTGCTGGGGTTCGGTGCAAAGTTGAGGGTGCTGGGACCGCGTATCTTACGGAAACAGATCAAACAAAATTTGGCGAGAGCGCTGGCGCATTATGAGATAGCGATCGAGGAGGATGTGGAGGGAGAAAATTTGACGACCGATTAAATTATGCTGAGTATCGACTCATGAATTAACGCGCCTTCGTCAGTCATTTAAAAAACTATGTCATTTCGACGAACCCACGAACGCCCTAGCGTGAGATAGGTAAGGAGAAATCTTTTCGAACGTGCATGTCGTCGCCGTTCGCTTTTAAAAGATTTCTCCTCACGGCATGCGCCATCCGCCCAGCGCCTCGCTCGTCGAAATGACATCTTTTTTATTTAGATACCTATATTATCCACCCCTCACGCCGCAACCGTCAGCTTATTATTACTATCAATTGTAACCGTATAAACATGCAGCGGTAATGCAGCCGGGCCAACCAATACTGACCCGCTTTGGCTAAACTCGCTGCCATGCGCCGGGCAAATAAAAATATGCTGGCTTGTGTTATAGCCGATGGCTGTGCCCTGGTGGGTGCAAGCTACTTGTACAGCTGTGAATGCTGATGCTGTATTGCCGTCCGCTATCCTCACTAAAATAACACCCGACTGCACCGTGGAATCGCCTACCTGGGTAAGCTGACTATTAAGATCGACTGTAAACAAATTACCACTGCCCGTTTTAGGCGGCGATGGTGCCCCGCCGACAACAACTCCATTAGGCGTTGGGTTACTGCTTTTTGATCCGCACGATGCCAGTGCACAACCAGTGCAAACTGCTGCGAACCCTAATCCAAATTTTGCCAAAAATTCTGCTCTTTCCATAAGTAGTAGATGTTATTAATTCCAATCTTTATTAGTTTTTTTCTTACTAAAGTCAAACATGCGCGATATGGTGAACCCTACACGGAACTGTCCGCGACCATAGCTCGTTTCCGAGTCGCTCAGCGTATTGATTTGTGAAATACCTCTTGCGTTAGTGATGTTGAGCGTAAATACGTGACCGCCGGTTTCAAACTCGGCGCCGAAACCCAGTGGGTCCTCAAAAGCTCCGCTATTATTCCTGAAGCTTGAGAATGGGTGCTCGTAATCTACAATCAGGCTCATGTGTTTGGTAACTTTCAGCCTGCCTGCCCCTGCCAGCGAAAAAAATCCATTTTCATTTCCCGGCACGTTAGGGAATGGCTGATTATCCTGAACATATATTGGTAATATTTCAAACGAAAAAGCCGACGAAAACTTGCGTGAAATAATAACTTCCCCGATATACGACATCCTGTCACCGAAACTTGCGAAGTGACCGTATGGTCTAATACCTTCGCCACCCAGCAAGCTGATATTCAGTGGTGTGCTGCCATCATTGGTTTGGCGCACGATGTGCCACTTAAACTGGGTTTCAGCAATCTGGCCTATTGTGCTGCGGCCTAGCATTACCTGGAAATTATCGGTAAAACCGTATTCAAACCCGATATAGACGTCGTTAACGGCATCAAGTCCAAAATATGTTCTGAATCCTCCGGTGGATGTACCTATATTACCAAAACGATGTATCACCAGGAAATTGAGATTGTTTTTCCTGACTGTCTCCGTAGTGGGCGAAAAAATAAGCCTGGTAGCTTTGAAAGCCGATATGATTGGTTCATGCTTATTTTCACCGCCGGTAAGGGAATTCATTAATGAATCGGCCGATGTCGCCTTTTTAGTCGTATCGGTTTTTTGTGCCTTAACCCCAATACCCAGGGCAAGCAGAACGATGAGAATAATTGATTTTTTCATGATTGTATAGTTTTATGTTGACTGACTGTTTGATTGCTGTTTAACTATTTCTTATACAAGGTGTAGGTGGCTGCTACACGAATGCGAATGCTTTCGGCTATGTTATGAAATACGATTTGCGGAATGTCGATGTGATGATCGGCGCATTTGACCATAAACTCAGAGTTCATAGAAACTGTGCCATTGGCGACTTTTATAGTTCCATTGACCGTTCGGTTCTGCGTGACGCCGTGAACCGTCAGTTCACCGGCAACCCTTACCGGGTAGGTGCCATCTTTGGATAAATCGGGCGGCGACTGCACTTTACCTTTAAATGCGGCCTTAGGATATTTGTCGCTTTCCATATAATTCTCGTTGAAATGCTCTTCCATACGCGCTTTTTGAAAATGAAGCGAACGGATGGGCAGGCTGAAATCAAGCTCGCCGTTAGTTGCATTATAAACCGACACAGCCTCTGTGGAATTGGCCTCAATATCCTCGATCGGAGCACTTGAAAACATATTGATCCGGGCATTTTTACAGACATAGGTCCCCTGCCCTGCCTGGGCGATAGATAGCCAGGCAAGTAAAATAGCGCTGAGATATTTCATTTTATTTTGGTTTTTTGAATGGATTGAGGTTGTAGTTCAAACTAACTGCTATACCGGCCGACTGCAGTTTAGCCTGGCTCGCCCCCACATTAGAAAATGGTAGTTTTACATAGGGTTCAAATGTGATTCCGAATTTCGAATTGATCTGGTGATCAAACGTAGCATCCAGGTTCATCACACTTAAGATATTTCTGTTTTTATTAATAACGCTGTACCCCTTAGGGCCATAGGCGTACGGATCATCATAGCTGAACTTATAATCCTCACGCAAAATGATGTACGATGACAAACCTGTGCCCAGCGTGATCCTGTTGGATTGCTTTTTGTAAACCTGGTAGTTTACGTTCAGCGGGATATCCAGCATCTTGCAATTGACCCCTATACTCGAAGGTGGATTTTTGAACACGTAGCCGGTATGATAATCCGCATAGTTTTCGGCATACGGCTTAATGGAATACATTACACCAGTGCTAATTGTCCATTTGCTGGCTGATACTGAAAACATTCCGCCAATATTACCGCCCACGCGGCTCCCTTGCATACCGTTAACCCCATTCATATCCGAAGAACCGATAGCACTGATGGCATAGATTGCCCTGTTACCAGAGCCACTTCCTTTTACCGTTGCCTTTACTTTTGTCCTATTGTTAGCCACAGTGTTTGCATTGGCGGGATTATTAACATCCTTATTAGCATCTGCCTGCCCTAAATCTTTCCGCCCAGGAGCGTTGGTTGCCAGCGCGTTTGTATTTGCCGGGTTGCTGGTATCTTTATTAGCGTCTGCCTGGCCCACATCTTTCCGGCCCGGGGCGTTGGCTGCCAGCGTATTTGCATTTGCCGGATTACCTGCATCTTTACCGGCGTTAGCGTCCGCCTGGCCTACATCTTTCCGGCCTGGGGCGTTAGCTGCTAACGTGTTTGTATTTGCCGCGTTGCCGGCATCTTTATTAGCGTCTGCCTGGCCAACGTCTTTACGGCCCGGAGCATTAGCTGCCAAAGCATTAATATTGTTCGGATTTTGAGTTGCATCTGCGGCGCCTATATTTTTCTGGTCCTGGCTGGTTCCCTTGCCCGGTAGTTTAGCGGCGGACGCCACCGGCTGATAAGGATAAGAACGATTTGTATTTTTTGCCTCCCCGTGGTGAACCGGGTTTGTGGCGTAATTGGCAGGCGTAAGTACATTCTGTTTGCTGCTACTATCTGCCGTATTCGGCCGGGTGGTGCCGCCGCTTTTACCGGTATTTCCGTTCGGGTTTTTTACTGCCGACATTTGTTGCTGGTTCTTTTTGCCATTACCAGGCTCCGTCTGCGGCCTGAACAGCAGCCATGCCAGCACAGCCAGGACAACCACCGCTGCCGCACTTAACCACGGTAACCATAAAATAATTGCAGGGCGTTTTTTTCCCTTATCGAGGACCTGCTCCATAGCCTCCCAATCCGCCTCACGGTAGACAGGCTCATGACCGGGATCTGCTAATCCGGCCTTGAACAATTTGTCTAAATCCTCATCCTTCACTTTTTTCATCAATTTAATTTCCTTTTTTTCGTGACAAAGTCTTCGTGAGCAGCATTTCTTTTTCTTCGCTGCACGCGATGGTCTTATTCTGTTATATTTCTATCAAAATAAATCCCGCGTATATCAGTCTTTGTTATCGCTACTATGGGCTTATAATCCATTCCGCTATCGTAACCAGTGCCTGATGACGGCGTTGAATCGGCCTCAGCTATCATTAGTTTCAATTTTTGCCTGGCCTTGTGCAAATTCGATTTTGACGTGCCGGGCGAAATGTTCAAAAGCTCTCCTATTTCTTCGTGCGTGTAGCCCTCAATCGCAAACAGGTTAAAGACCGTACGGTAAGCCGGCGGCAGCTTTTGCACCATTTTTAGCAGGTCGTCATAATTAAGCTTTTTGTCGGCCATGTCACCATCGGTCAGGTGCTCGGCCTTATCAAGGTCGTCGGCGTAAGCCATTTTCAGGTTGGCACGATAATAATCGATAGAAACATTCATCATGATCTTACCAAGCCAGGCTTTGAATGGCCGCGTCCTGTCGTAGGTTTCTATCCGGGTGAATACCTTAAAGAAACCCTGGTTCATCACCTCGGCGGCTTCTTCGCGGTCGTTTGCATAACGCAGACAAATACCCATAGAAAAGCCATAAAAAGCCTTGTACAGCATCTTCTGACTTGTTCTGTCCTGTTTTATGCAGCCGCCTATTAATTGGTGTAACTCTTCTTCACCCATAGGGTCATCACCGTTTAGCTTAATATATTAACCTTATCTGCCATTATCACGGAGATTATATCGGCAAGGTTGCCTGCCGGAACCAAAACCAATACAAATATCTGACTATCAAATAATTATTTTTAAACGATTTGGGCATATTATTTTACATCAAGATAAAAAATTTGATTGACACATAGAAATAATAAGTGCCATAATGGAAATAATTTGCGCCAAAGGCAACCATTATAATGCAGGCAGCGTGATACCTTTAAAGTATCCGATCCAATGACCCCGATCTCTGTCGTTATCATCACAAAAAATGAAGCAGCATCCATCGCTTCATGTATTATGGCCGCAAAACTAATTTCTGACGACATCGTCGTGGTGGATAATGACAGCATTGATGGCACGGCGCGAATTGCAATTGCTCACGGGTGCCGGGTTTATCACGAATTTTGGGATGGATACGGCGCTAATAAAAATAAAGGCATCGGCTATGCCCGGCATGATTGGATACTTAGTCTAGATGCTGATGAAGTTGCCGATGAAAGCCTCGTTCGCTCGCTGCGTGATCTTAATTTGGACAACGCGGAAACGGTCTATAATATCCCCTTTATAACCTATTTTGGTAAAAAGCCGATCCGTTTCGGTTCATGGGGCCGCGACCATCATATCCGCCTTTTCAATCGAAAACTTGTGCGCTGGACGGAGCCACCGGTACACGAAAAATTGATGCTGCCTCCAACTGCACACGTAAAATCGTTAAAAGGACATCTGCATCATTACTCAGTTAAAGACAGCGCCGAGTGCCAAAACAAAAACCTTTACTATGCCTGCCTAAGTGCCGAAAATTATTTACTGAACGGCAAAAAAGCCGGCTGGGTAAAGCTGCATTTATCGCCGCTGTTTCATTTCGTCAAGAATTACATCGTGTTTCTGGGTTTTCTGGATGGTCGTGAAGGTTGGGAAGTGGCCAGGATGATCTCAAGACATACGCGAATGAAGTACCGGTTGCTTCGCGACATGAGCCGGTCGGGCTATAGCCAGGTTCCGGTGGTTAAAGACAAATTGGTGGTAGAATACTCGACATCATCGTGATAACAACCGGTGAAAGTGACAGTGGCAGTAGCAGTTGGCAGTTTTTTATCTACGACAATCCTTTAAACCCACGGGCAGGTTCAGGCATCAGCCCTTCAGCAAATATCCCGAATAAATTTCGTGACCCAACAGCTCAAGGCAACCAACCCCAAAAACACCCCGTAATCCCCTCAACAGGAATAATATTTTAATGATTACCCAAATTGCTTCTTTTAATTTAAAGAACGTAAAGTCTTTTGCCGACTGGAAACTGCTGCTGTTTCTCATCCTTTTTATGGACGTGAAGCTGGCCGTTAAGGTGGCCGCCATTATCCTGATCTATATACTTCAATTCGATTTCAAATTCGGGTTCAGCTTCAAAAATTCAAGATTGCCCCTATTCTATCTATGTGCAATTGGCATTGCTGTTATTGATTGGCTCATCGGTCGCAATTACGCACTTAACTACGATTTGGTTTTGTTTACGGGAATCGGCTTTTGGCTGCTTTGCATCCTCGCTATGCACCAGGTGAAACTCTCGGTAGATAATCATGATACCGAAACCATTCATCGAACTGTTGTCATCTTCTTTATCCTTAACGCCATTGTATCGCTACTCAATATAGCAGTTATTATTTACCATACCGGTCACATCAATCCCTACACCTACCAGGGCCAGTACCAGAAATATTTTATCGGCACCGGCGACTACATCAAGGGGCTCACCTTTGACACATCGACCACCAATGCGGTACTGAACACCTTTGGCGTGATCTATTTTCTGAATAAGAAAAATGCCGCCATGATGTTGCTTTGCATGGCTGTGATGCTATTAACCGGCAGCAACTTTATGGATATCCTTTTGCTGGGTATTCTCGCGGTGATCTTCCTATTCAAAAGCACGCGCGACCAGAAAAGCCTCATCGCCATTTGTGCCATGTTCGTTGTGCTGTTTATGGTAAAGATTTCGCCGCAGAACTATATGTATGTGCATGAAACCATTAAGAATAACTTTTTTCCCCAACCGATAGTTACCAAAGCGCCCGAAAAACCTTTGCCATACATCACCATGCGGCCGGACAGTACCTTGACCGCTGCCGAACGAAAAGACAAGATTGCAAGAGGTTTCCTGGATAGTGTATTTATCGCCAGAAGCCCCAAACCCCAATTAATTGTAAAGGCATCATCAGTAAAAGATACCACCATCAAAACTACCACCGGACGCATTATTATCCCTGTAGCCGACATCAACTCGATGCCCTACCAGCATGTGGCAGAGACAACGGCCTATCAGCGGCAATTGTTGAGCTTTATTCAGCTAAACAAGGCAAAATTACCTGTTGCCGGCAAGGATGATTATACGCCGCATTTGCCCGGGAAAGCCATCGGTACTTTGCAAACCATTAATTTTTTGGGGAGCCATCCGCTTAAATTGATCGTGGGTGACGGCATCGGCAATTTTTCTTCAAAGCTGGCCTTTCGTGTGAGTGGGCTCGGTTTTGCGGGCGGGTATCCGCAAAAATTTGCTTATACAAGTCCCGATTTTCTCAGGAATCACCTGGATCTGTATCTCGACTTTTTCAGCAAGAAAACCGATTTCCATTCGCTCACCAACAACCCGGGTTCGGTGTACGATCAGTTACTGGCTGAATATGGATTGACTGGCATTTTCTGCTTCGTTGCCTGGTATCTCGGTTATTTTCTGAAACATTATAAAAAGCTCACTTACGGCATTCCCGTCCTGGTGATCCTTTTGGCAGTATTCGCCATCGATTACTGGTTCGAGCAATTGTCGGTCCTGCTATTCTTCGAGTTACTCTTGCTGCTCAATATCAAAGAAAACACAGCTGAACATCCACCCGCTTATGCAAACTGAACAGCCACAAATTACGGTTCTGATGCCTGCTTACAACGCTGGCAAATACATCCGCGAGGCTGTTTACTCGGTATTGCACCAAACTTATCATGATTTTGAGCTGCTGATCATAAACGATGGCTCGACAGATAATACGCTGGAGCTAGCATTGTCATTTACCGATCCCCGGGTGATTGTGGTGAACAAAGATCATGAAGGCATTGCGTCAGCTTTAAATACAGGCCTGAGGCTAGCTAATGCACCATTTATCGCCCGTTTTGACGCAGATGACGTTTGCATACCCAGCCGCTTTGAAACTCAACTCAATTTTTTACAGGATCATCCGGATTACGTTTTAGTGGGAAGCGACGCTGAATACATGCTCGAAAACGGCGAGTTCCTGTTCGATTTCAAATGCATCGCCCATTCAAACGACGAAGTTCAAAATAACTTATATGTCTATTGTCCATTCATCCATTCGGCGGTAATGTATCGGCGGGATGAAGTACTGAAAGCCGGCGGCTACAATATCCATGCACATAATTTTGAGGACTATCTGCTTTGGACCAATTTGGCCAAAATGGGCAAGATGCAAAACCTCAGAGAACCGTTGATCAAGGTTCGGTTTAACCCGGCCTCGGCCACCATCGACGAAAAATGGCGCGGTGAACGTTTCCGTCAATTAAAAAGACAGGCAACCACCCGGGGATCAATTACGGAAGAAGAAGGCAACGAATTGTTGCAGATCATAAGGCGGCAGGATGTACGCAAAATCAAAGAGGGCGCTTATCATGCCCTGTGCGGCAAGAAATTCCTCGCTAATAACTACCAGCCCAAAAAGGCGCGCCGTCATGTACGGCGGGCCATCAGCATAACGCCATTGCGATTTGACAATTACCTGCTTTATGCAGCAAGCTATTTACCTGAGTCGGTGATAGGATGGCTGCATCGGCTTAATCCAAACAGGTTATAAGGAGAGAACGGCATGAAAGTGGCTTTTATAACAAGATCGACATTATACAGCGTACCCGGCGGCGACACGATTCAGGTGACAGAAACCGCGCGCAACCTTGGTGAGATTGGTGTATCCGCCGAAGTAAAACTTTCTGACGAAGCGATCGATTACGAGGGCTACGACCTGCTTCACTTCTTCAATCTTACTCGTCCGGCCGATATCCTGTTTCACAGCAAAAAAGCTAACAAACCGTTTGTGGTATCTACCATCCTTTGCAACTACAGCGAGTATGACAAATATCATCGCAAAGGGATCGGCACCCTGTTCGGTTTCCTGCCCGCTGACAGGATCGAATACCTGAAAACCATTGCCCGCTGGCTGAAAGGCCGCGACCACCTTTCGAGTATGGAATACCTGTGGCGGGGACAACGTAACAGTATCGTCAATATCCTGAATAATTCGGCGATGATACTGCCTAATTCCATTTCGGAATACAAGCGCATAACGCAAACCTATCCCTGCAATGCCCGCTATACCATCATTCCAAATGGTGTGGACGCGCAGCTTTTCCGGCGGGACGAGAACATCAAAAAAGACAATAACCTGGTGCTTTGTGTCGCAAGGATAGAGGGCATTAAAAACCAGTTGAACCTGATCAAGGCATTGAATAATACACCTTTTAAGCTATTGCTCATCGGCTCCCATGCGCCAAACCAAAAGAGTTATTACGACGAATGCCGCATTACTGCCGCGCCCAATGTTTCCTTTATCGATCATGTATCGCAAAAGGAACTGGTGCATTACTACCAGCGAGCTAAAGTACATATTCTGCCAAGTTGGTTTGAAACCACCGGCCTAAGCTCGCTCGAAGCTGCTGTGATGGGTTGCAGCGTAGTTATAACCGACAAAGGCGATGCTAAAGAATACTTTGGGTCCAACGCCTTTTATTGCGATCCGGGCGATCCTCAAAGCATCCTGGCCGCTGTTGAAAAAGCAAGCAATAGCCGGTATAACGAGACGCTGCATGAAAGCATTCTGAGAAAGTACACCTGGAAACAGGCGGCAATACAAACTTATAAAGCATATCAAACTATTACCACATGAAGAATCTAAAAATTGCCATCCTGGGAACACGCGGCATCCCAAATCATTACGGAGGATTTGAACACATATCCGAATATGTGTCGGAAGGACTGGTGAAACGGGGTCACGATGTTACCGTCTATAATTCACACAACCACCCCTACACTGCCGATAACTGGAGCGGCGTAAAGATCCGCCATTGCTACGATCCGGAATACGTGGTTGGCACTGCCGGGCAATTTATATATGACTTCAATTGCCTGATGGATGCCCGCCGGCAAAAATTCGATGTGGTTCTTTTAATGGGTTATACCAGCAGCTCTATCTGGGGGAAGCTATATCCTAAAAACTGCACCATTATTACCAATATGGATGGTCTGGAGTGGAAGCGGTCCAAATATTCCAAACGGGTACAGCAGTTTCTGAAATATGCCGAAAGGCTGGCAGTGAAATACAGCGATTATTATATCTCGGATTCGAGGGTGATCAAAGAGTATCTCGAAAACAGGTACCAGATCCATAGTGAATATATCCCCTACGGTGCCGACGTTTATACCGAAGAAGAGCGTGAGCAAGTAAATTCAAAGGATGCGTTGAAGGAAGATTACTTTCTCCTGATGGCCCGCATGGAACCCGAAAACAATATCGAAACCATCCTTGAGGGCTTCAACAACAGCAACTCGCATCGCCAATTTATGGTATTGGGCGATACCAGCAATCGTTTCGGGCAATTTATCAGGCACCGCTTCAAAAATGATGAACGCATCCGGTTCAGGGGCGCCATTTTCGACAATGCCAAAGTGCGGTCGCTACAGAATAACTCGTATCTGTATTTCCACGGGCATAGCGTGGGTGGCACCAATCCATCACTGCTGGAGGCCATGGCCAGCGAGGCGCTGATAGCTGCACACAATAATCCATTCAACAAGTCGGTACTGCACTCGGATGCTTATTACTTTTCCAATGCGCACGAAGTACGCGAGCTAGTGGAGACCGTCCAGCGTAATGCTAATGAGGAAGCAATGGTGAAAAATAACCTACATAAAATAGCCTTCCAGTTTAATTGGGGTAAGATCATCGACGAATACGAATCATTTATCCTGGAGTGCTACGAGAGAAAAACGCATGAAAGAGTTATTGCTTATCAGGGATAACCTGGCCAATAAGATAAGCTACTATCACCTGGCGCTTTTTGTGATCAGCCTGCCATTTGACCGTTTTTACAGTCACCTTATTTTGGCAAGCTTTGGCATACACACGCTGCTGCATTTTAAAAAACTCTTGCTGAAACCGGTTTTCACCTGGCGCACTTTGATCTTGCAGTCGATATTCTTTTTAGCCGTTTTGAGTACGATTTATGCTCCGGATAAACAACTTGCTTTCAAGGAATGGGGATTGTACATCCCTGTCCTCGTCCTTCCCATCCTGCTTTGTATCAATCCGCTCGATCTCAAAAAATATGGTCCAAATTTGATGCTCATTTTTTCATTGGGATGCGCAGCTACGATCATTTATTTGTATGCTGATGCTCTGCTGGCCCTGCGCTATTATCATTTACCCTATTCGCTCATATTTTCAGCATCCTACACCAACCACAACTTTTCACAAACGATCGACATACACGCTACCTTCCTTTCAATGCAGGTCGGATTGGCGCTGGTTTTTATGTTGAGTCAGTTCATTAAAGAAGGTCGGTTAATCAGCAGGCTATTCCACGGTTTTATCTGCCTCATACTACTCATGGGAATTATACAGCTAAGCTCTAAATCGGTGTTTGCTGCATTATTTCTCATTATCAATTTTGCTGTGCCGCTTTTCCTTTTGGAGGGCAAAAACCGAACAAGATTCATATTGGTATCGGCATCAATAAGCGCGCTAATTGTAGTCCTTATTGCAATGTCGGGCACTTTCAGAGAACGTTATTTAACCGAATTAAAGCAGGACTTCTCCCGTTCAAAAAATAACGTGGACGTGGAGCCGCGTTTGATGCGCTGGGAGGTTGCAACGGGCGTCATTAAACAGTCGCCTATCATTGGGCACGGAGCGGGTTCGGAAATACCGCTGTTGAAGGAGCAATACTTCCAAAACAAGTTCTATGTCTCCTATGTAAACGGTCTTAATGCGCATAATGAATACCTGAGTTTGATGATCAAATCAGGCATCATCGGACTATGCGTTTATATCATCACCCTGCTCTATGGATTTCGGGCCGCAATTCGAAAAAAGGATATCGTATTCTTTGCTTTGATGACGCTGACGGCAGTCGTCTCGTTCTCTGAGAATGTGCTCGATGCAGATAAAGGTGTCATCTTTTTCAGTTTCTTTTTTACGCTTTTCATATTCGCATCAGAACAAAAAGAAAAACTATCGTTGCCTATTAAAAGGCACAAAAATTTAAGGCATGTGGCAACTAAACACGTAATCGTACCGTCATCATTACAAACATAAATCCGGAACATCTTGTCAGAGCTCAGGAAACATATTTTATCCGCTATTGCTTATTTCGACTTGTTTAGCTACCCGTTAACGATAGACGAAGTATATCTCTTTCTGCCAGCCAAATACTGCCAGGAAGATTTTGGTCATGCACTCCGTGGGCTGGTTATCGAACGCCGAATTTATAAGCTGGAGAAATACTACACGCTGAGAAACGATCATTTCCTGGTGGAGCGTCGTGAAAAAGGAAATGCCAAAGCAAAGGAAATGATGATTACTGCAAGGAAAGTGTGCGACTGGCTGGTTCGTTTTCCTTATGTGCGTGGAATCGCCATATCGGGCTCGCTTTCCAAGAATTTTGCCGAGGAAGATTCGGATATCGACCTGTTCGTGATAACTAAAAAGAACCGGCTCTGGATCGCGCGGACCGTCATGCACCTGTTCAAAAAACTTACCTTCCTGGTGAAGAAAGAGCATTATTTCTGCATGAACTATTATATCGACGAGCTGGACCTGGAGATACACGAAAAAAACATCTATACAGCCACAGAGGTAACAACTTTGATTCCCCTAAATGGCGACACCATTTTCGAGCATTTCTTCGCCGCTAACAACTGGACAAGGGAATATCTGCCCAACAAATACCTCCGCGTTTCAACAGCAAAACCGTTAAAAATCTCTCCATTGAAACGAGTTGCGGAATTCATATTCAATAACCGGTTTGGAAATGCACTTGATAACCTCTTAATGCGCATCACAGTTAGTCGCTGGGATAAAAAAATGCTGGCTCAAAAACGCAACAATCGGGGCTTCATTATGGGTATGGACGCTGGTAAGCACTACACCAAGCCAGATCCGGTTAACTTCCAGAATAAATTGATAGCACGATACGAGGAGAGGATTACGCAGTTGAATGAGCGCATTGAAGGGATCGCGGTTAATTGAGTAGCAGTGGCAGTTGCAGTTGCAGTTGCAGTCAGGAATTATAGTGGCAGTAGCGGTGGCGAGTGGCAGTTGTGGCATGCCTAAACTATTCAAGCTTAGTCTTAAATGTTTTACCATTAAACGACTGCTACTGCTACTAACTCTTCTTTCTCAGAGAAATAATATAATAATCCCCAATAACCCGCCAGGGCCATTTTGTTTTCAACCGATTTTCCCATTTTCGAAGAAACTGATAAGCCTTGGGACGTTTCTCGGCAAAACCTTCAATATAGGATGGGGGAACAATGGTGCACAGCCCTTCCAAACCGACGAGTTCGAAGTCTTTACGCATTCTTTTTATTACGTAAGAAGGGTTATAGTACCAACACTTGAAGTACGTGCCCTCCACCCTGGCCTTGCGCCCATTGCCGCTAAAGAAACGCCGGAAGGCGGTGCGGAATTTGCCTCTGAACAACAGCAAGGCCTCCCAAACGCAAAATTTTGGTAGAATAACCAAAGTAACCAGACCACCCGGATTAAGCAAGGGCGACAGAGAAGCCAGAACTTTATCAAGCTCACCGGTACAGTTCAGGCCGGCAAAATTGGAAAAAATCAGGTCATAAGTGCCTTTGTGCTTCAACTCGGCCAGGTTAGTGTAGGAGCATAATTCGTAACTGATGCGCTTATTCATTTTGTGGGCACTAACCTTCTGCACCAACTGGTAAAGCATCCCCGCGGAAATGTCGGTTGCGTGAACTTTAAAGCCCCTGCCGCCAAAATAGATGGCGTCCTCACCCGTACCACAATTAAGCTCCAGCATTGAACTGCCGGGCTTTGCACGACGCATCACGTGCCTGCGCACCCGTTCACGTTTATAGCTGATAATGGTGTCGCCGCCGTATATCTCATCAAATACGGGGGCCTGGCCGCTGAAAGCGTTGGCCGCATTTTGCTCGTTAACATGGTTTATGATAGCGCTCATGCAAGTACTTTCTCCAGCCTGTTCAGCTTAATTTTTTCAATTAATGCCGCAGGCGTATGATAAAATACGGAGAGCGCTTTGCGGAGGTTTTTCACATTGATATTTAATGGCTTACGAAGCAATTGCCGCAAGCTGTTTTTGGCGAGGTGCAGATGATAATTCTGATGCACATAGCGATGCAACTGCTTATAAAACAATGGCGGAAACGTATTGTGAAACATCAGCGCCATCTCGTCCGAATCGGTCCAGTTGGTTTTGGTTTTCAGCTCAGTTTTGACACGTTCGTAGAACACCGTGCCTGGCAATGGGTATGATACTGATATCCCTATCTCAAAAGGCAATAGCTCATTGATCATCCGGATGGTCTTTTCAATGTCTTCCTTCACCTCACCGGGGTAACCGAACTGGATAAAGAAAGACGGCTTAATACCCTCGTGTTTCATCAATTGAGTTGCGCGATGTATCTGATCGATGGTGATACCTTTGTCCATGGCATCCAGTATCTTTTGGGACCCACTCTCGGCGCCGATCCAGGCGTTTTCACAACCGGTTTCCGCCAGGGCATGCACCAAATCTTCATCCTGCAACAAATCGGCGCGCGATTGAATTTTGAAACGGATTTTGACACCCTCTTCTTTAATTAACCTTGCAAACTCTATCACCCAACCCGGCTTCAATCCGAAAATATCGTCGCAGAACCAGATGTGATCCATATCAAAACGGTCTTTGAGCATCTTCAACTCATCCACCGCATTTCGCGGACTGCGGGAATTATAGCGATTACCATAGATAGGTTTTGCGCACCAGTTGCACTTGAACGGACAGCCGCGGGTGGTACCCATATTAAGCGAGAAATATCCCGCGTGTTTGAGCCAGGTTTGCCGGTATGGCTCGATATCTACCAGGTCCCAGGCAGGAAGTGGTAAGCTGTCGAGATCCCTTAATACCGGCCGCAAGGATGTTTTAACTGCCTTGTCATTTTCCAAATAAGCCAGGCCAGGAATTCCGGAGTAATCTTCTGATTCGCCTTTTAGCGAATCAACTAACTCCAGGAGGGTATGCTCCCCCTCACCTATAATCACAAAATCAGCGCCCTCCCGGAGATATTTTTCATAGCGGTCAGTAGAGTCCGAACTGCACACGATCACTTTGCAGCCTCGGGCTTTTGCCAGTTTGCCCATCTCAAAAGCAGCCTCGCGCATATTGGTGAGGCACATTTTGGTGAGATAATTGAAGCCGTCGTCGTAGATCACAAAGAACCCCGGATCATGCTTTTCGAGCTCCGGAATTGCTTCATTTGGGCTGGTGGCGAACATAGTATCAAACAGGGAAACCTCATAGCCGTTCTGCCGCATGAAGGAAGCGGCATATAGTGTTCCAAGCGGCGGATATGGTTGTCCCATGGCCCATTGCTTCGGGTCGAAACGAAGAAAGTAAGAGTGCGAAAAAAGTATGGTATCCTGGCGTGCCATCATATCCGGTTACGCCCGCAAAACCGGATGGGTTGCCTAAAGAATTCGTTGTGAAGAAAAATTATTTGCGCTGCTGCTTAACATGCCAGTACGCAATGCTATTGCTCCACACTATGCCGCTCGCTTACCGTATCAGGGAGCGCATAATATGCAGCATTTTCGCGGGTAACCACGTCAAGCGGCAGGTATTTTAGTTCGGCAACTTCTTTTTTGAAAACCAGGTGATCGGCCAGCTGATGAATCCCCCAATAACCTTGTCCTTTTGGATTTTGATTAATAAGGAAGCTGATCTGGCCGGTGTTCAGGTAATCCATGTTGGGCTGCAGCAGGTCGTAGCCCACAAGCTTCACATAGCTGATGCCCTTCTGTTCCAGCCAGGCCACAATCATATAGGCCTTCGACGTAGTGATGTAAACGCTTTTTATTTCCGGATCATTTTCGAAAGCCTCATCGAGCTTGCTGTCGAATTCATCTTTTTTGGAATGATCAAGACTGATAACCGTGATCTTATAAGCGCCACCAGAGTCGTTTTGCCTGAAATAATCCCTAAAGCCTTGTTCCTTCTTTAAGAGGTGGGCCGAGTTACTTATTTCTTCATCAATGTGGGCAACCAAAATGCTGCACGGCTGCGACTGCCCATAATGGATCAGCTTGCCGGCCAGCAAACCGCTCTGGTACGAATCCTGCCCAACATAGCTCAGTGCGTCTGCCTCGGGAATGTGGGTATTAAACAGCACATAGGGTATATTTTGGTCCTGCCACTGGCTAAAGAAGGGCATGGTTTCCCGGTAAAAAATCGGGGAAAGAAATATGCCGTCGGTCCCGCTTTGGGTTATGCGTTTAGCCTGTTCAATGTATGAATTAACATCATAGGGGTTAAACAAGTACTGCTGCACCTGTACGCCGTATTGTTTCAAGGCTTTTTCAGCGCTTTCAACACCGTCTTTCGGCGCCCACCAATAGGCATCATGGGAAGGGTCCGGCAATAAGGCCGCGATGTTATAAGTCTTGTTTGAGCCAAGCGCTCGCGCTATTAGGTTGGGCTCGTAGTTCATCTCTTTGAGCGTTTGCAATACCCGGCGCTCCACGTCGGGTGCTACTTTGCCGCGCTTATGCAATACCCGGTCCACGGTGCCGGTTGATACTCCAGCTT
>Ga0068856_100002291_pt1 | contig 19725 bp, 21 predicted proteins | sample KBSCornC62_FD_66595 | JGI IMG/M metagenome (GOLD analysis project Ga0068856, IMG submission 66595) | Corn rhizosphere microbial communities from Kellogg Biological Station, Michigan, USA - KBS Corn C6-2 | ecosystem: Host-associated > Plants > Roots > Rhizosphere > Soil ... | reverse complement strand
GCTCCCACCAGTGGCCGACCACGTATTCGGGGATGAAGACGCTCACGACGTCGTGCGGGCGGTCACTGCGCATCTCGCGGATGTAGTCGACGACCGGGTTGGTGATCTCGCGGAACGGCGACTCGACGACCGTCAGCTTGACCGGGAGATCGTGAGTCTCCCAGTCGGCCAACAACGCCCGCGTCTCGTCGTCGTCGACGTTCACGGTGAGCGCGGTCAGTGTGTCGGGTCGGGTGGCGCGCGCGAAGGCGAGGGCCCGCAGGGTCGGGCGGTGCACCTTGGAGACGAGCACCACCACATGGTTTCGAGCCGGAAGCACAAGACCTCGGTCCGCGCTGGCCAGCTCGACGCTGACCCGGGTGTAGTGCTTGTTGATGGCGCGCATCAGGAAGTAGAGGATCGGCATCGCGATCAACACCAGGTAGGCGCCCTTGGTGAACTTGGTGATGATCACGATGACCAGCACCACGCCGGCCAGGCTGGCCCCGAATGAGTTGATCATTCTGGACGTGCGCATCGCACGCCGTTGGACCGGATCTCGCTCGTGGCGCAGAAGGCGGTTCCAGTGGCGCACCATTCCGCTCTGGCCGAGAGTGAACGAGGTGAAGACGCCGATGATGTAGAGCTGGATCAGCCGGGTCACGTCGGCCTTGTAGATGAAGATCAGCAGGCCGGCGACGATCCCCAGCATGATGATGCCGTTGCTATAGGCCAGTCGATCGCCGCGGTTGTGCAACTGCCGGGGGAGGTTCTTGTCCTGGGCCAAGATCGAACCCAGGAGCGGAAAGCCGTTGAACGCGGTGTTCGCGGCCAGCACCAGAATCAAGGCGGTCGTGGCCTGGACAAAGAAGAAGCCGACCGAGTGGGGACCTCCCAAAACCGCGGACGCGACCTGGGCGATGACTGTCTTCTGCGGCGTAGTAGCGCAGTTGGGCACGCCCTGCAGCAAGCAGCTGTTCGTGCTGGGATTGGTGATGTGCACCTTGGCGATCAAGGCGAGCGCTGTGATTCCGGCGAACATCGAGGTGGCGATCACGCCCATCATGACCAGCGTCATCTGAGCGTTCTTCGCCTTGGGCTTGCGGAAAGCAGGCACTCCGTTCGCGATCGCCTCGACCCCGGTCAGCGCGGTGCATCCGGATGAGAACGCCCGCAGCGTCAGAAATATCAGCGCGAGCGCGCCCAACGAGCCATAGCCGTGCTGCACTTCGACGCCGTACTTCGCGCTCTCGGCGCGGGGTGCGTCGCCGATGATCACTCGGACGAAACCGGTGATGATCATGATCGCGACACCGGTCGCGAACAGGTAGGTCGGCGCCGCGAAAGCGGCCCCGGCTTCGCGCAGCCCGCGGAGATTCACCGCGGCCAGAATGACGACGAAGCCCAGTGCCATCGCCACCCGGTGATGATGCAACGACGGAGCCGCCGAGATGATGTTGTCGACGCCGGAGGACACCGACACCGCGACCGTCATGACGTAGTCGACGAGCAACGCGCTCGCGACCACCACTCCGGCCGAGCGACCGATGTTCTTGGTCGCCACCTCGTAGTCGCCGCCGCCGGTCGGATAGGCCTTCACGAGCTGCCGGTAGGACAGGACGACGGCGATCATCAGGACGATCACCGCCGCCGCGATCCACGGCGCCAGGTAGAAGTAGGCGGTGCCGCCGAGCGTGAGGACGAGCAGAATCTCCTGGGTGGCGTAGGCGACGCTCGACAACGCGTCGCTGGCGAAAATCGGAAGCGCGAGCTTCTTGGGCAGCAGCGCGTGTCCCGCCTTGGAGCTGCTCACCGGGTTACCGATGATCAGGCGCTTGAACGCGCGCGTCATTACGGTCACGAGCGCGACAATACGGCGGTCCGAGTCCGGCGTGTCCGTCCGGGTTGTGTAGCGTCCCAGCTCGTGCACATCGTTGTGATGGGTTGCGGGCGAGTCGGCTCGTCCCTCGCGCACCACCTGGAGCGTCTCGATCACAGCGTCGCGGTCATCGACCAGGACGCGATGGCGTTCCGGCGTCTCGGCTCGGGGTTCGCCGGTCGGCAGGTCGTCGGGGTCGGATTCGACCGGGAGACGCTCATCGACGCCGGAATCGAGCAGGCGAGCGCCTTCGCGGCCGTCAGCAGCGGTGACAACTCGAACATCATCGCCGCGCGCGTCGCGCGTGAGACATTCGGGGTGAACCGGGTGGTGGCGCGGATTTACGATCCGAAGCGAGCCGAGGTCTACGAACGTCTCGGCATCCCGACGATCGCGACGGTTCCCTGGACCGCCAGTCGGCTGCTGAAGAGCGTGCTCGGCGAGGCGACCGCCGAAGTGTGGCGCGACCCGTCCGGCGCGATCGCCATGGTGCACGTCAGCCCGCACGACGGCTGGGTGGGACGTCGAATCTCGGAGTTCGAGGCGAGCACCGGCGCTCGGGTGGCTTTGGTCACTCGTTTCGGCGCCGGGGAGCTGCCGGTGCTGTCCAGTGTCCTACAGTCCGGCGACTCGTTGGACGTGCTCATCACCGACGACAACGCCGCCCATCTGGCCGACGTCGCCGGCCAGCCGCCGGAGGCGAACGCCTGATGAAGGTCGCTATCGCGGGCGCCGGCGCGGTCGGACGCTCGATCGCGCGCGAGCTGATCGCGAACGGCCACTCGATCCTGCTGATCGACAAGAATCCGGCCAAGATCACTCCGAAGCGGATCGAAGGCGCCGAGTGGCTGCTCGGGGACGCCTGCGAGGTCGAGAACCTCGAAAATGCCGGCCTCGAGGAGTTCGAGGTGGTCATCAGCGCCACGGGCGACGACAAGGTCAATCTCGTGGTGTCGCTGCTGGCCAAGACGGAGTTCTCGGTGCGCCGCGTCGTCGCGCGTATCAACCACCCGGCCAACGAGTGGCTCTTCACCGAGGCTTGGGGAGTCGACACCGCCGTCTCCACGCCTCGAGTGCTCGCCTCGTTGGTCGAGGAGGCGGTGTCGATCGGCGATGTCGTGCGATTGTTCAGCCTCCGCGAGGGGCAGGCCAACTTGATCGAGATCACCCTCCCGGACGCCGCCCCCTGTGCCGGGCGGCCGGTTCGCGACCTTGACCTGCCTCAGGACGCCACCCTCGTCGCCATCGTGCGGGGCAGCCGAGTGATCACACCGACGCCTGAGGAACCCCTAGAGCCGGGCGATGAGTTGCTGTTCGTAGCCCGGCCGGAGTCCGAGCCGGCAGTCCGTCAGTCGGTCTGCGTCGGCTGAGCCGACCCGTCGTCGACGGAGTCGACGGAGTCGAGGGCGCGCAGTCGTCGACGGGCGCGGTTGACGACCAGGAACCCGAAGCCGATCGCCGCAATGTAGAGCGGGTAACCCATCGCGATTCGGGCGAAGGCCAGCCACCCCGTCTGGTTGTGGTCGAACAGCGTCAACTGCACGACGCCCCGGGCGAAGAAGATCAATGCCCCGACCGAGGTGGCCGCCGCGTACGCCGCGAGCAGTCCTCGCGTCCGGTACCAGGGCCTGGCGTCGACGCGCGGGGTCGGGTCGAGAAACTCCCAGACCCATCCCACCACCGGCCGCCTGACCAGGATGGACAGCGTGAACGCGCCGCCATAGAGGAAGCTCGTCCAGATTCCGTACAAGAAGTAGCCCTTGGCGTGGCCGGTGCGTCCGGCGATCAGCGACGCGATGAGGACGCCGAGCAGACCCGAGAGCGCCTGTTGGACGGACTGGCGCCGAGCCAAGCGGTACAGCGCAAGCAGCAGCGCCGAGCCCACGGCGGCCCCGATCGCCGCCCGGAGCCCGGCCACGCTGTCGACGACGACGAAGACGACGGTGGGGACCGCCGCGATGACGGTCCCGGTCCATCCGCCGATGCTGGACAGCATCTGCTGCCGGTACTGGTCGCGAAGCTCGTCGGCTCGCGGGCGCCGCCCGGAGTCCGCCGACGTGGCTGGACCTTCTCCGGGAGCGGTCACTGTGTCCCGCGCAAGCTGTACCACGGGTTGTAGATGGCGAGCCGCCCGTCGTGGACGCCGACTCGGCCTCGGGCCGTCAACCGCCGGCCGGGCTCGATACCGGTGATGCGGCGGCGACCGAGCCACACTAGTTCGACGCTGGCGGTGCCGTCATAGAGCTGGGCCTCTACGGTCGGGACGGTCTCGCGCGGGTTGTAGACGACTGATTTGAGCCGCCCAGCGACGATGCCGACCTCACCCGCCGACAGCTGATCGATCGGCACGCAGAACAGCGCGGCCGTCTCGCCCATCAACTCGTCGGCGTCCAGCTTGTGCGGGTTGACGGTGAGACGCTGGAAGAACGACCGGCGGGGGCTCACCCGCTCAGCCTAGATCGCGGCGACGCCTACCCGTGTCCGTCCGCATCGTCCTCATCGAAACCGGAGTCGGGATTGCGTGGCAGAGCCTCCTTGGGCAGCGCCAGCGGGACAGCCTCGCGCACCGGCAACGGATCGCTGCCGCGGACGACCACGATCTGTCGCAGCACGCGTTCGAAGGGAGCCGCCTTGGACGCGACCGTCGCGACCTCACCGACGAACATCCCACGCAGGAACCAGCGCGGGCCATCGACTCCGATGAAACGCACCGGCGTCGGTTTACCGTCGACCTTCAGCGTGCCGATGAGCTCGGTGCCGAAGTAGTCGTCCTCCCGTTCCTTGCCTCCGCCCCCCTGCTCGATCAGCGAGGCCCGGATCTCCGCGCGGACGTCGTCCCAAATGCCCTCGTTGCGTGGCGCTGCGTACAGCCCCAGCTGCAGCTGACCGGAGGCGTTGACGAGCGTGACCGACATGACCCGTTGGCCATCGTCGACGTCGAGTCGTAGGTCGAGGCCCGGGCTAGCCGGAATCCGCAGGCCGCCGAGGTCTATCCGGGCAATGCCGTCGTCAGGCGTGTCGAGCACATCGTAAGGGCCGGTCGTCGGCCCGGGCTTGTCTCGCTGCTTGACGTCCCACGGTGGGGTGGCGTCGATCTTCGACCGATCAGTGCGCTTCTCCCGACGCCGTGGCGGCATCACTGGTCTCCCGTTCTCGTTGTGGTGAGTCCCATTTTCCCGCGTTCCGCTTGCTTGAGCGGCTGGCCCAAAGCCACCGCTCCGCCCGTCGAGCCGTGCCCACCGGAGCCTCGCTGCGATTCTGGCAGGGAGTCGACGACGACGAAGTCCGCGCGGGCCACCCGCTGGATCACAAGTTGCGCGATTCGGTCTCCGCGCCGAAGGAGGATAGGCCGGAGCGGATCGAGGTTGACGACGATCACCTTGATCTCGCCCCGATATCCCGCGTCCACGGTTCCCGGCGAGTTGACGAGCGACAGACCCACCCGAGCGGCCAGGCCGGAACGGGGGTGCACGAAAGCGGCGTAGCCCTCCGGCAGCGCAATCGCGATTCCGGTCGGGAGCACAGCCCGCTCACCAGGCGCGAGCTCGGCGTCCACCACGGTCACGATGTCAGCGCCGGCGTCGCCTGGCAAAGCGTAGGCGGGTAACGCAGCCGCCGGGTCCAGGACCTGGACGAGGATCTCCGGTTGCCCGGGCGGCCCGGGGTCGGTCGGCTCGAACAGCCTCTGATCAGGATCTACGCTCACGGCCTGAAACGGTACCGGCGATACTCTGAGGCCGTGGCTGGTGGAGCGGATTCGACTGGAACGGCGCTCACCTATCGCGAGCGTCTCCGGACGCCGTGGTGGTGGTATCCGCTCGGTCTAGGCGTGGCGGCGATCCTCGCCGCGGAGTTCCATGTCCCGGGTTACTCGCTGACCGACTCGATTCCCTGGATCGCGCTTCCGCTCCTCGCCGTCGTCATCACCTGGTTCTTCGGCCGCACTCTGCTCACCGTCGACGAGTCGGAGCTGCGGATTCAGCGCGCCCACATCCCGCTCGAGTTCGTGACGGGCGCGATCCCGCTCGACCAGCGCTCGCTGCGCCGGCTCGTCGGGCGCCACGGCGATCCGGAAGCCTTCGTTTCCATCCGGCCCTGGATCGGGCCCGGAGTGCAGGTGCTGATCGCCGACGCCCACGACCCGACGCCGTACTGGGTGATCAGCACGCGTCACCCCGACCGCGTCGTGGCAGCGCTCACCGCCCGCTGATCACCGCGGCTGAATCCGAAGTCCGCTCCTACAACGCCCGCCCGATGGCCCAGGGGCGGCTTCAGGCGCAGTCGCGGCAGATCATCTGGCCGTTCTTCTCCCGCGCCAGGCGCGAGCGGTGATGGACCAAGAAGCAGCTGGCGCACGTGAACTCGTCTTCCTGCTTCGGGATTACCCGAACTGTGAGCTCCTCGCCCGAGAGGCTAGAGAGATCGGCGCCCGGCAGTTCCAACGATTCGTTCAGTTCGGTCTCATCGACGTCGATCGTTCCCGACTGGGCCTCTGCGCGCCTGGCCTTGAGCTCCTCGAGCGAATCTTCACTCAGTTCGTCAACGTCGCCGCGACGGGGGGCGTCGTAGTCGGTGGCCATTGGCCATCACTCCTGTTCCTTGCGTGTTCGTAACACCATTTAGGGGTTCGTTCGGGGGCCTGTAGGAATCTTGCGCCGATGCAACACATGGAGGTGCGATTTTGTGCCCGACTCGCACAAACTCCAAACCGGCGCGCTGCCATCTTGAGATTTGTCTCCCGACGCGGTGGCGCCAAGGAAGCGGAACCGTATCGCGTCCCGATGGCGGCCGACACCGCGGGGAGCCAGCCCGATTCTGCAACCTCGTCGGGTTAGTCTCATCCCACCCGGTTCGGCCCAGGCCCCTCCGAGCCGGGTTCGTATAGCACGGGACCAGTCAGCGCCTAGTCGAGTGAGGAGCGTCACCGGACCGTGTCACAGCCAGCGCGCTCAACCTCAGTGCGCCGGCCCTTGCCCGCACTGATCTTCCTGGCTGCGCTCGTCCTGCTCACCGTCCTGGTCTGGTGGCGGGTAATTCATCGATCAGACGGCGGTGGCGCCAAGGCGTCGGGGACGCCGTCGCCCAGGACGAGCTGTTCCAGCGCCGCCATTGCGGCCTCGACGGTACTGCCGGCCAATGCCGATGTGACCGTTCAGGTTCTCAACTCTACGGACAAGGGCGGGCTCGCGGCCGCAACCGGCGCGGCCCTGACGAACGTCGGCTTCAAGCAGGCGGCCGCGCCGAACAACGACAAGACCACTCGAGCTCCGGTAGCGGGAGTTGCCGAGCTTCGATTCGGACCCGCGGGTAAGTTGGCCGCCGACGTGCTCAGCTTCTATTTTCCCGGCGCGGTCACGGTCCCCGATCAGCGCGCCACAGCGGTTGTCGACGTGGCGGTGGGGGCTAAGTTCGTCGCGATCGCCACACCGGATGCCGCTGCCGCCGCCATGAAGTCGGCAAAGGTGACGCAAGCCGCAGCTGGCGCGAAGTTGCCCACACCGACGGCGACGCCCAAGCCGAGCTGCTGAGGAGCGTCAGCTCCGCGGAAGGTCGACCTCGCAGTCGCTCAACACGCGGAAAAACTCTACGGCGACCGTGGGACGGCAGACCGCGATGAACTCGGAGCCTGCGCCGCGCCTGCCCAGGTCGCTCGACGCGCATCCAGCCTCGTGGGCGATCAGCAGGCCGGCCGCGTAGTCCCAGTAGTTCAGACCCAGCTCGAAGTAGCCGTCGACCAGTCCGGAGGCTACCGCGCACAGGTCCAGACTTGCCGCGCCGAATCGCCTGATATCGCCGATGCGCGAGAGCAGTTCCGGGAGCGCGGACGCCTGCTGGCGACGTCGATCCGCGTCGTAGCCGAACCCTGTTGCCACGACCATGCGCTCAACGGGCGCGTCGCGCGGGCCGGTCAGGCGCACATCGCCGCTTTCCGCCCGGTTTCTGAACGCCCCTCCCCCGGCCACCGCGTGATACGTGTCGCCGGACTCCGGGTTATGCACGCAGCCAGCGACGACCTGGCCGGAGACCTCAACCGCGACGGACACCGCGTACCACGGAAGACCGATCGCGAAGTTCACGGTCCCGTCGATCGGGTCGAGCACCCATCGAACCCCAGAGCTTCCCCTCCGTTCGCCTCCCTCCTCTCCCAGCACGCCGTCCTCCGGCCGCGCATCCGCGATGGCCGCCCCGAGCCAGCGTTCCACTCGGCGGTCCACCTCCGTCACGAGATCCGTCGCGCTCGACTTGGTGTCGACCCGAAACCCCCGCGCCCGGCCCTGTTTGGCGACCTGGCCGGCGCCCACGGCGAGTTCGACGGCCAACTGGCCGAGTTCGGCGAAACTCAGAGGTTCGGGCGAGCCGTTCGAGCCGATTGCCACGAACTGATCGCAGCACATCGCAGACGGCGCCGCGAGCTCGGGATAGGTTTGGGACGTGGAGACCAGCGCAGAACTAGCACCGCCAGACCCGTCCGACACGGCTGCGTCCTCTCCGGACGCCCCGCCGTTGGACACGTCGCAGATCAGCGACTCCGACACCGCGCTGGGCATCGACATCGGGGGTAGCGGCATCAAGGGCGCGCTGGTCCACACGACGACCGGAAAGCTGATCACGCAGCGCCTTCGGATAGACACTCCGCACCCCTCCACGCCGGACGCTGTCGCGGAAGTGGTGCGGGAGATCGCTGAGAAGCTAGGCGGGCAGTCTCCGATCGGCGCGACCTTTCCAGCCGTCATCCAGCACGGCGTGGCGAGGTCGGCAGCAAATGTCGACAAGAGCTGGATCGGCACGGACGTCGACGCGGTCTTCACGAAGGCGACGTCGCGGTCGGTGATCGTGCTCAACGACGCGGACGCCGCCGGCGTTGCCGAGGCCCGTTTCGGCGCGGCCCAGGGAGTACCGGGCGTAGTGATCTTGCTGACCTTTGGCACGGGCATAGGCAGCGCGCTCATGATGAACGGCCAGCTGGTGCCGAATACGGAGCTCGGGCATTTGGAGCTCGACGGTCACGACGCGGAGACGCGGGCGGCGGCCTCCGTCAAGGACGAGCACAAGATGTCGTACGCGAAATGGGCCAAGAGAGTCGAGCGCTACATGTCGCACGTCGAGCGTCTCTTCACGCCCGATTTGTTCGTCGTCGGCGGCGGGGTGAGCAAGGACGCGGACAAATGGGTTCCTCTGCTCAAGCTCAACACGCCGGTCAAGCCTGCCGTCTTGCTCAACAATGCCGGGATTGTCGGCGCGGCGATGGCCGCTTTGGAGCGCCAACAGTCCTGAGCGGGCGCGACACGGAGGCCGGCGGTGGCCTTCGGCTAGCGAACCTCCGTAGCCGAAGTACAATTGTGTGCGGCACCTTAGGCGCTACGCATGAACTGGGCTCGAAATGAGCCGGCCGACAGTCTGCGAGCCGGTCCACCTCCCTCCGCTGACAGCGGATCCGATTCCGCGCGCGTCTATGAGGCGCGCCCGAATGGTCGAAAGGTCCACGTGACTCCCAGAACGAGTGCGGCGCCCTCCGGCACGGCGGACGTAGAAGTCGCGAGCACACCCAGCAAGCGTGTGACGGCCGTCCCCGCGAAAGCGGCCAAGGCCGCAGCTGCGAAGCCCGCCGCCGCCAAGGCCGCGCCGGCGAAACCCGCTTCGAAGCCGACCGCCAAGACCCCCGCCAAGGCGAGCAAGGCCACGCCGGCGAAGGCCGCCAAGTCGACGGCCGCGACGTCATCGCCGACCACTGCCGACGACAGTCCCGGCGAACTCACCGGCGAGGCCGTGGTCGCGATCGAGGGCGAGGAGCCGACGGCGGAAGCCGTCGCCGTCGAGGGCGAAGAAGCCGAAGAAGCCGAGGAGTCGAGCGAGTTCGTCTGGGACGACGAGGAGGAGTCCGAGGCGTTGCGGCAGGCCCGCAAGGACGCCGAGATGACCGCGTCAGCCGATTCGGTGCGCGCCTACCTCAAGCAGATCGGCAAGGTCGCCCTCCTCAACGCCGAAGAGGAGGTCGACCTCGCGAAGCGAATCGAGGCGGGCCTCTACGGCGCCGAACGCCTTCGTCAGGCCGAAGAGGCGAACGAGAAGCTGACGATGCAGGTCAAGCGTGATCTGCGGTGGATCGTTCGCGATGGCGAGCGGGCCAAGAACCACCTGCTCGAGGCGAACCTCCGCCTCGTGGTGTCGCTGGCGAAGCGCTATACGGGCCGAGGCATGGCGTTTCTCGATCTCATCCAGGAGGGCAACCTCGGCCTCATCCGCGCGGTCGAGAAGTTCGACTACACCAAGGGCTACAAGTTCTCGACCTATGCGACCTGGTGGATCCGCCAGGCGATCACCCGGGCTATGGCAGACCAGGCACGCACCATCCGCATCCCGGTGCACATGGTCGAAGTCATCAACAAACTCGGGCGTATTCAGCGCGAGCTGCTGCAGGACCTCGGACGCGAACCGACGCCCGAGGAACTGGCCAAGGAAATGGACATCACGCCCGACAAGGTGCTTGAGATCCAGCAGTACGCGCGCGAACCCATCAGCCTCGATCAGACGATCGGCGACGAGGGCGACAGCCAGCTCGGCGACTTCATCGAGGACTCCGAAGCTGTCGTCGCCGTGGACGCGGTGTCCTTCACGCTCCTGCAGGATCAGCTGCAGTCGGTGTTGCAGACACTGTCCGAGCGTGAGGCGGGAGTCGTCAAGCTGCGGTTCGGCCTCACTGACGGTCAGCCGCGGACCTTGGACGAGATCGGCCAGGTCTATGGCGTGACTCGTGAGCGGATCCGCCAGATCGAGTCGAAGACCATGTCCAAGTTGCGTCACCCCTCACGTTCGCAGGTGCTGCGCGACTACCTCGACTGATCGTCGCTGGACAGACCCCACACGCTGAAGGCCCCCACCGGATCCGGTGGGGGCCTTCAGCGTGGTTGAGAAGTCCGTCAGCGTTCGTCGAGCGCCGCGGTCTGCGGCGTGACGCTGAGTCGCTCGGCTTCGTCGTAGATGTCGGCGTCGATTGCGCGCAGGCCGGCTTCGTACTCACGGGCGTGGTGAGCGCAGAAGAGCAAGTCGGAACCTGATACCAAGGTGGCGCGAATGTAGGCCTGGGCTCCGCAACGGTCGCACCGGTCGGTGGCCGTCAACGGACTAGCGGTGAGCGTGGTCACATCAGCACCCTCTTTCTCTACTCACGTCACGGGCGAACTTCAGAAACTAATCCTGCACCCGGTCACCCCATACAACCAGCAAACTCGCCGTGACATGCCCGACAGCGCAGCGCGGGCGCCTCTGTTCGCCGCGAGCGAACCATCGGCAATTCCTGGCTCTGCTCCACCGCTGGTCGTCGAGTGCGATCTAGAACACATTTGGAGTGAGGTCATGGCTTGACCACCGGCTGCGATCAGAGCCCGAGGCGGCTCATCAAATGGTCGCGTCGAGCCTCCAGCACCTCGACGGCGGCTGAAGCGCTGGGCGGCCCGGGAACGGCCCGCCGCAGCTCAGCGTGGACTTGGGCGTGCCGCAGGCCGTGCTTCGCCGCAAACACTGAGACCATCCGGTTCACGTCGCTGCGGAGCGCGGCCGCCGCCCGCCACGCCGTCACTTCGGACGGGACCTGAATGGGGGCCTTCTCGGCGACGTGCTTGCGCAAAGACGCGTCGCGACTCGCCAGCAGGCTGGCAGTTTGCTCGGGCGACAGGAGACCAGGCAGGCCCAAGAAGTCCTCGTCATCAGGGTTGAGATCCCCCGCGACGACGGCACGCCCGCCGTGCAGAACATGGGCGAACTCGGCGTCTGCGTCGAGCGCCTCGTACTCGGCAGCGCGGCCCGAATCGAGCAGTCGTTCGCCGACGTCGATGTCGAGCGAGTCCGACGCGGTCCGAGGAGGCGGGATGACGTGGTTCCGCTCGCTCTCGAGTTCAGCCGCCAGCGCGAGCAGCGGACGGACCGCCGGCAGGAAGACCGTGGCGCACTCCTGTGGCCCTCGGGCTCGCACCACACGACCGACGGCCTGCGCGAAGAACAACGGCGTGCGGTAGGAAGTCATCCAGGCCAGACACGCCGCTCGTGGTATGTCGACACCCTCGCTCACCATGCGCACGCAAACAGCGATCCGCTCGCCGTTCGAGGTGAACTCCGAGATTCGGTCGTTGGCCTTCGGATCGTCAGAGACGATCAACGCGGCCGTGTGTCCGGTCACTCGTTCGACGATCTCGGCATAGGCGCGGGCGTCATCCTGGTCGCTGGCCAACACCAAGCCGGCAGCGTCCGGCATCCCCGATGCGCGCAGGTGGGTGATCCGCTCGTCCATCGCCGCGATCACGTGCGGAACCCACTGCCCACGGGGGTCGAGCGCCGTCCGCCACGCCTGCGCCTCGGTCTTACGCCCGCCGGCTTCGCTCAGGCTGGCCGCCATGACCTCTCCGGCACTGTTTCGCCAACGCGAGGTGCCGGTGTAGGCCGCAAAGACGACGGGGCGGACAACGCCGTCGCGCAGGGCGTCCCGGTATCCGTAGGTGTAGTCCGCTCGACTCTCCAGACCGCCTTCTGAGTCTGGGTGGTAGCGCACGAACGGAATGCGCTCCTCCGGCCGCGTCCGAAACGGAGTCCCGGTGAGGCAGAGCCTTCGCTCAGCTCGCTCGAACGCTTCCGCGGCCGCCTCGCCCCACGAAAGTCCGTCGCCCGCGTGATGGACCTCGTCCAAGATCACCAGGGTCCGCTTGGACGTTGAACGCGCCAGATGTATGCCGGGCCGGGCGGCCACCTGCGCGTACGTCGTGACGTACCCGGTGACTCCGGCGCGAACCGGTCCGACGCCGTTGGACAGCGTGGGATCGAGTGCGACCCCGACCCGCTCCGCGGCAACGGCCCATTGGGTGCGCAGGTGATCGGTCGGGCAGACCACGACCACCCGCTCCACGACGCGTCGGCTCAACAGTCGCGCCGCCAAGGCGAGTGCGAAGGTCGTCTTCCCCGAACCCGGAGTCGCCGTGACCAGGAAGTCGCGAGCGGGGGCCGCCGCCTCATAGACGTCCAGCGCCGCTTGCTGCCACGCGCGCAACGCCCGGGTTCGGAGCGGAGGGAGCGGCTGCGAACGCGCAGCTGAGTCCACCCGTGCCTCCGGTCGTCTGCGGCAACCGCCCAGGCTGCGCGTGCTGATGCCCCGCGACCGTCGGCCTCGGGGCATCTCGCTTCAACCATATCCGCAGCCAGCCAGCTCGAGTCGCAACGACGCGACACGCTTGTCGAGGGTGGTCGGGGCCGGGCCCTGCGGGCGGCACACTGGTGCCCTGTGAGGGTGTCGCGAGCGCTGAACGCGACCCGACGGCTGCCGTCTCTGCTGGTGCGAACGATTAGGGCAAGTTGGAACGACCGGGTGCTCGGCCTCTCTGCCGAGGCCGCCTTCTGGCAACTGCTGAGCCTGCCCTCGTTGCTGTTGGCGCTCCTAGCCACCCTCGGTTACGTGTCGAGATGGTTAGGGCACAACACCGTCAACCGAACAGAGACCCAGCTGGAGAACGTGTTCAGCAAGGCGTTCAGCCACGACGTCGTCCAACAGTTGATCGCGCCCACGTTGCATGAGGTCCTGCGGGGGCAACGCGCCGACGTCGTGAGCATCGGATTCGCTCTCGCGTTGTGGGCCGGCTCCTCGGCGACCGCGACGTTCGTCAACACGATCACGATCGCCTACGGCATGCGCGACCAGCGCGGGCCCGTCCGAAGCCGGCTCCTTGCACTCTGGCTGTTCCTGGGCTCGATGGTGGTCGGCGTGATCGTCCTGCCAATGCTCGTCCTCGGCCCCAGCCTGCTGGCTGATGTGTTTCCCGAGCGCCAGCGCGCCACCGCCAGCGCCATCCTGCATGACGGCTACTACCCGACGCTCGTGGTCCTCCTGCTGATCGGCTTGACCACGCTGTACCACCTCGCCCCGCCGCGACGCCTCCCATGGCATCGAGGCGTACCCGGCGCGGTTCTGGCAATGTCGATCTTCGTCGGCGGATCAGCCGGACTGCGCGCCTACATCGAGTTCATCGTGGCGCACAACCACGCGTACGGCACTCTTGCGGCCCCCGTGGCTGCCCTGCTCTTCTTCTTCGTGCTGGCCCTGGGCGTGTTGATCGGAGCCGAGTTCAACGCGGCCATCGAGCATCAGTCGCCGACCCCGGCACGTCAGCCGCGCGTCCTCGCCCCCCGGGCCTGGCGACAGGTCGAGGGTCAGTCTGAGCGAAGAGACTCGTAGATCTCCTTGCACGCGGGACACACCGGCGACCCGGGCTTCGGCACCCTTGTCACCGGGAACACCTCACCACAGAGCGCCTCGACGAAGGCTCCCGTGACGGCGCTCTCGGCGATTTTCGCCTTTCGGACGTAGTGGAACAACGGACTGTCGGTGTCGGCATCCGTCGTCGACGGCGACTCCAGGGTCTCGGTGGTCACAGCTGCGATTGTGCCATCGCGAGCGTCAGCCTTCGATCGTCTTACTCTCCTCGCCAGCCGGAAGGGCCGGGGCGGGCGGAGCCGACCCGCGCGGCGCTCTGCTCGTCCGCTTCTTGGCGGGCCGGTCGTTTGCGATCAACACCGCGCACCACGGCAGCACGGCCCCGCCCACGATGAAGGCGAGCGCCAGCCAGAGCGAGATCTGGTAGACCAGTGCCGCACCGATCACACAAAGTGCCCGCGCGCTCATCATGACCGCGTAACGCCGCCGTCGCCGGTCGAACTCGGCGGCAGCGCTTTCACGCGCGTCCGTGATGAGCACAGGATCAACGCCCCGATGTCGTCGCACACCTCATAGTGGCACCGCAGCAGGCGATCCTGCCGCCGAGGCGGCGAAACGTCACGGAAGGATCGACGTCATGGACGGATTGCTCGACGCGCGAGCGGTGGACCAACTCAGGCGCGCGCTCGCCGACTACACCGTCGACGGCCTGCACGAGCTTCTGGGATTGGACGGGCAACTCGCGCTGGCTCGAGGAGATCTAGCCGGCGTCAGGCGTCGGCTGCGGCTCGAGCGGTCCGCCATCGCGGACTTGGCGCGACTCTTCTTGCTCGGCGACGCCACGCCTGAGTCATCCGCGGCGCGCGCGCTCGCTCCCCTCCCCCTGGGCGTCGCGCTCGCCGCTGGTCTGGTTCTGAAATCCGGGCCGGACATCCGCGCCGGATTCGATCTTCGGCCGTACTCGCAAGCCCAAGGGCCGAGCTGGTGGCTGATCTCCGATTTTGGAAGCGACGTGCGCCCGGGCCCCCTCCGCGTGGACCACGTGCTCGGAGTCGGGCTAGCCTCACTGACCCTGGCGCAGGCCACCGTGCGCAGGCCGATCGAGACGGCGTTGGACGTCGGCACTGGGTGCGGCATCCAGGCGTTGCATCTCAGTACCCACGCCGCGCGTGTCACGGCCACCGACATCAGCTCTCGAGCGTTGCGTATGGCTCGCACGTGCGCCGACTTGAACGACCTGGATTGGGATCTTCGGGAGGGCTCGCTGCTCGACCCGGTCTCGGACGAGCAGTTTGACCTCATCGTCGCCAACCCGCCGTTCGTAATCTCGCCGGGCGGCGTCCAGTACGACTACCGCGATGGGGTTTGGGCGGGCGACGAGCTGTGTCGCCGGCTCGTGAGAGCACTGCCCGCACGGTTACGTCCTGGCGGGATGGCGCAGCTTCTGGCCAACTGGGAGATCCGCGACGCCCAGGCCTGGGCGGAGCGGGTCGAGGACTGGCTGGACGGGTCCGGCTGCCGCGCCTGGATCTGGCAGCGAGAGATCGTCGATGTGGGCACGTACGTGCGCATGTGGCTCAACGACGCCGGCGAGACGCCGGGGAGTCCTGGGTGGACGGCGCGCTACGACGCGTGGTTGGACTGGTTCGAGCGCGAAGGCGTCGCCGCCGTCGGCATGGGGTCGATCAGCATCCAGGCCTCGCCCGGACCGGTCGTGGCCGAGGACGTGCGTCAGGAGATCGAGCAGCCCTGCGGACCGATGATCAGCTCGTGGTTTGAGCGCCAAAGCTGGTTGCTGGCTCGATCCGACGAGCAAATCCTCGCGTCGCGGTTGCGACTCGCGGACGACGTGGACCTGGTGACCGAGTCCGTGGTGACCGCAGCCGGGTGGAAGCCGGAGGCGCTCCGATTTCGCCAGAACAGGGGGCTGCGGTGGGAGATTTCCACCGATTTGCCAATCTCTGGGCTTATCGCCGCCCTAGACGGATCAGTCGAGCTGGAGACGGCCGTCCGGGTGTTGGCCAGCGCCTACGAGCTGCCGGTCGACGAGTGCGGCCGAGCGGCAGTCGTGATCGTCCGAGACCTCGTGATGCGCGGGATCGTACTTCCCGTATAGGGAGCCTGGATCAGGCAGAGGGCCGCGTCCGGGCCGCAACGGCCTGTGCGGCCCCTGAGAACTGATACTGGCGGGTTCAAAATGGGAACACCTGACCCGCAGAAACGTTGCACAGAGTGAACCGAAACGGGCCTTCGGACGAACTCATTCGCGAGGCTCAACACACGAAACTTTTAGGTGGTCCACGCACCGTGACAACTTCTCGCACTGCAAACCAGAGCACCGCTGCCGCCCGCAAGTCCCCTCGAACCGAGCCCGCCGTGACTCGCCCGCACCGCAGCGCCAGGCCCGCGGCAGGTCGCGGCTCGGCGAAAGCCGTATCGACGTCCACGGTCAAGGGCCCGGGTGCTTCCGCGGCGAAGGCGCCGACAAAGCCTCGTCCTCGCGCGAGGGCGGCGTCTGCCGAGGTCGCGACCGTCGACCTCGTCGCGCTGGCCACCGACGACTTCGACGAGGCTCCGGAGGCGGCCGGCGGCATCGCGCTCGACCAGGCTCGCACTGATGACGCCGAGACACGTCCGGCTAGCGAACTCGACGAGGTGGCGGCCTCGGCCGACCTGGTCCGCGTCTACCTCAACGAGATCGGCAAGGTCGCCCTATTGACGGCGCTCGAGGAAGTGGAACTGGCCAAGCGGATCGAGGCCGGCCTGTACGCCTCGCACCTGCTGTCCACGCCGGCCGAGATCAAACCGGCCCGCCGGCGCGAACTGCGGCTGCTGGTGGCGGACGGCGAGCGGGCGAAGGATCACCTCTTACGAGCAAACCTGCGCCTGGTGGTGTCACTGGCGAAGCGGTACACCGGCCATGGGATGCCTTTCCTTGATTTGATCCAGGAGGGCAATCTCGGGCTGATTCGGGCTGTCGAGAAGTTCGACTACACGAAGGGTTTCAAGTTCTCGACGTACGCCACGTGGTGGATACGGCAGGCGATCAGCCGAGCCATGGCGGACCAGTCGCGAACGATCCGACTGCCTGTCCACTTGGTCGAGCAAGTTAACAAGATGCAGCGAATCCGTCGTGAGCTCAATCAAGGACTCGGCCGTGAGGCGACCCACGCGGAGCTCGGGGCTGAGCTCGACATCACCGAGGAGCGCGTCCGCGAGTTGCTGGATCTTTCCCGGGACCTCGTGAGCCTGGATCAGACCGTTGGAGCAGACGACGACGCGGCGCTCGGCGACTTCATCGCCGACGAGAAAGCCACGGCCGCCGAAGAGGCGGTCGAGTCCGGTATGATGCGCCAGCAACTGCATTCAATCTTGGGCACTCTGGAGGAACGGGAAGCAGCCGTCGTCCGGATGCGGTTCGGACTCGACGACGGCCAGCCGCGGACCCTCGACGAAATCGGCCGCTCGTTCAAGCTGTCCCGTGAGCGAATCCGACAGATCGAGCGCGAGACGATGGCCAAGTTGCGCCATCCCTCCCGCGCGCAGGCGCTTCGCGACTACCTCGACTGAGTGGTCCGCGGCGGGAACCTCGCAGCGTCTTGTGGACCGCGGCCGCTGCGCGCGACCCGGAGATACGGCCGACGCTCTAACATGGACGCAGCCCTACCGTTCGGTCGACCTGAGACAGATTGCAGCGTGATAATCGCGTGAGTCACCACAGCGAGCTCATCGACACGACAGAGATGTATCTGCGGACCGTCTACGAGCTGGAGGAAGAGGGCGTCGTCGCGCTGCGCGCCCGCATCGCCGAGAGGCTGGGTCAGAGTGGTCCGACGGTCAGCCAAACGGTGGCACGCATGGAGCGGGACGGGTTGCTCTACGTCGCCGGCGACCGCCACCTTCAGTTGTCTGAGAAGGGTCGCCGTGAGGCCGTCGCGGTAATGCGCAAGCATCGGCTGGCCGAGCGCCTCCTGGCCGACATCATCGGTCTCGATTGGGACCAGGTCCACATCGAGGCCTGCCGTTGGGAACATGTGATGAGTGATGCGGTGGAGCGTCGCATTGTCGCGATGCTCGAGAAGCCGCTGGTGTGTCCCCACGGCAATCCGATTCCGGGCCTGGAGGACCTGGGTCTGCCTTTCGACGCCCAAGACGGGGATCACGTTGCTCGATCGTTGACTCTCGCCGCTTCGGACGACGACAGCGTCGTGCTGGTCAATCGAATCAGCGAACAACTGCAGTCCGATGCCGAGCTGATGAGGCGCCTCTCCAACGCCGGAATACGGCCCGGAAGAGAGCTGACCATTGCCCGAGGCTCGAACTGTATTGAGGTGGAGGCATCCGGAGTCGGGCGCTCGTCGTTCGAGCATGCGATCACGGATCACGTCTTCGTTCTGGCGCCCTAGGCGCCGCCGGTCCCGTCCCGGGAATCGCCGCCCGGAGCCGCGGTCGCCCCGGGCGGCCCGTGTTCTTATGCTCACGCCCCGGTCGCAGCCGGGGTGTTCGACGCGGATCCAAGCCGGCGTCCACCGCGCTGCGCAAGAGTTCCGCGGCGGTGTAGTCCGGATCGCTCGCGAGTGCCCGCGCGGCAGCTTCGGACGCGAGCACGCCGTTCCCGTCTCGCCAGCATCCCCAGCCGAACAAAAACAGGGGCGACGCGTCGTAAGGCGCGGGGAGCCTGCGGAGCAACTCCTGCCAGAGGCCTCGACCGACCAGCCGGCGCTCGTCGATCGCCAGCCACACGGCGTCCCTGACTTCCACATCTCGCAGGCCGACCGCGAACCGGCACAACTGTTCGAGACGCCCTTCGTCGCCTCTGACGGGACCGACTGCCGTGTCGGCGTGCCGCGCCGCTGCGAAGATCGCTCGTTTGACGCTGCGGCGCTCTCTCACGCCGTCATTGCCGTGGAGCGAGGCAGCGAATGCGGCTTGTCGGTCGGCGAGGCGGGTTATCAAGGCGCTGTCGAGGATGTCCTCGTCACGATCGAGAAGCGACAGAAGGCTTTCGCGGTCGCGATGCAACACCATCCCCGCGAAGGTTGCCTCGGCCGCGAGCAGCGAATCCCGCGGCACGCGCTCACTTGCACTGCGATGGCCGAAACGCCAGTAACGATCGTCATGCACGATCAAGCACTCCCCGAGCGTCAACCGGAACTCGTCGCACAGCCGGCGAACGGGGTCGAACATGTGCGCCCCGGGCTCGCCAGCCCCGCTGCGCAACGCAGGCACGTGATCGCAGTATGCCAATGCGAGCACGGCATCCGCGCCCGAACGAGCGACCACCGAAATCGCGTGCCTCAACTCGGGATCGCCGCAGTCGAGCAGGTCGAGGCGCGCCGTGACCCGGACATTCACACCTTCGACCCCAACCATCACCAGGCTCTCACGTGGCGGAAAGCCGACCAGATATGGGACGACCGCGACGAGATCGTCGGGTGAACCGAGGGTGATCGGATGCTGGCCTGCCTCGTCCAGGCGGGCCGCTGCCGGCGGAATGTTCCTCATGGCGCCTGACTCTGCCCGCCACGATGATCGGCGCGAGCCGGCGGCGGTCGCCTGTGGATCTGGGGCCGAGTGTGGACAACCTGTCCCGTCGAGACTGCGCCTTGATAAGCGGGTCCGGACTTCTAGACCAGTTCTCCGAGTCGCCACCGACGAGCGGCAACCGCCAGGG